>Ga0308390_1000857_pt1 | contig 20852 bp, 20 predicted proteins | sample Hotspr2Sample149_FD_202358 | JGI IMG/M metagenome (GOLD analysis project Ga0308390, IMG submission 202358) | Hot spring phototrophic mat microbial communities from Mushroom Spring, Yellowstone National Park, Wyoming, United States - 20040719_149 ...
GGTGGTGCTGGGCCCACGGCCTGCCACAATAAGAGGCATGGAAATCTACCTGGGCACCGGCGGATACAGCAACCAGGACTGGGTGGGTCTGCTGTATCCGCTCGAGGCCAAAAAGGATGATTGGCTTTCGATTTATGCGCGCAACTTCAACGCTGTTGAGCTCAACTCTTCGTTCTACAACATACCTGGCCGCAAAGCCTTTGCTGGGATGCTGAAGCGCAGCGAAGGGAAGGTACGCTGGGCCATCAAGATTCACCAGAGCATGACCCACCAGCGCAACGCCAGCGACGAGGATTATCTGCGGCTTTTTGAGTCGGTGGCGCCCCTACGCGAGGCCGGGGTATTGGGGCCCTTTCTAGCCCAGTTTCCCCAGCACTTCCACCGCACCCCCGAGAACCGTAGGTATCTCGCGGCGCTGGCCCAGCGTTTCGCCGACAAAACCCTAGCACCCAGCGGCTTAGCGGTAGAGTTTCGCCACGCCTCCTGGGACAGCGACGAAGTGCGCGAGGCCTTTCGCAGGGCGGGCCTGATCTGGGTTAGCACCGACTACCCTCCCCTACCGGGCCTACCCAAAAACCGGCTGCACATCACCGGCGAGATGGCCTACATTCGACTATCGGGGCGCAATAAGGAAAAGTGGTACGAGGGCAAAGACCAGTCCGAACGGCACGACTACCGCTACAGCGAGGGAGAACTGCGCTTTTGGGTGCGCTCGCTTCTGACCGCTTTGGAACTCGAGACCCTTTCTCAAGTCTGGTTTGTCTTTAACAACACCACCAAGGGCCATGCCCTGATAAACCTGGAGATGCTAAAGAGGTTGCTGGAAGAAGCGGGGCTGGTGGTGGGGTAAAGGCGTTAGCGCGGGCTGGCCAGTTGTGGCCGGGCCAGTAAGAGCAAAAGCGCTAGCCCGATCAGCACCGCTGAAAACACATAGGGGTAGGCCGGGGAAAGGCCGTATAGGGAGGTGCCCAACACCGGCCCCAGCATGCGCCCCAGGGCTTGTGCGGCGCTGGATAAGCCCGCCACCACACCTTGCTCGTCGTCGGAAACCGCCAACGACTGGGCCGCCGTTAGACCTAGGCTGCTCATGGAGCCCAGCCCCAACAGCACCAGCGAGGCCGTAAGCCCGACAAAGCCAGAAGAGAACACCAAGCCCAGGTAGCCCAGCAGCAACAGGGGCAAACCTAGGCCCAGCAAGGTCCTAGGCGGCCACCCGACCAGCCGCACCCAGAAACCCTGCACCAGCACCCCCACCACGCCAAAAATCACCAGGGCTATACCCACAGCTTGGGAAGTCTGGATGGGGCTAAGTGCCAGGCGATCCTGGTACAAAAAGGCTACGGTCTGCTCCATGGCGATGGAAGCCAGGTTGATGCATAAACCGATGACCAGCAAGGGCAGAATGCGGGGGTCGGTCCAGGCCAGCCTGGGGGGGGTTGGGTGACGGTCCTGAGGCTTACGCGACTCGGGCAAAACCCACCACACAAACAGTGCATTCAGCAGGGCCAGGCTGGCTGAGAAAACCACCGGCATCAACAGGCCAAAATGCGCCAGACCAGCCCCAATGGCCGGGCCAAAAATCACCCCTAGGCCAAATGCAGCCCCCAGGACAGCAAAGTTCTGGGTGCGCTGCTCGCGCGGGGTGATGTCGGCCAAGTAGGCCTGGGCGGTGGGCAGGGTGGCCGAGGAAAAAGCACCACCTAAGAGCCGGGAAAGCAACATCAGTGCAAACAGCCCCCAGCCCGAAAGCACCTGCTGGTAACTCATCCAGGCAAACAGGGCAAATAAGAAGAAGCTCGAGGCGAAGCCCAAAATGCCTACCAATAGGATGGGCCTGCGCCCCATCAGCTCGCTCTGGCGCCCCCAGTAGGAGGCCAGGAGGAACTGCATCAGGGCATAGCCGGTAGAAAACAGCCCGACCTGCACCTCGCTCAAGCCCAGCTCGCGCGAAAGCGGCCCCAGAATAGGAAATAACACCGATAAGCCTAAAATGCTGTTGAACAGTGTCAGAAACAACAGCGAGAGCGGTTTCACCGGTCAACAGTGTACACCTTGTGTGGGCCCCAATTTCGACTGGAGGCGTGCTGCGCAGGCCGGTAAGTAGACCTATTTAACGTAGGTCAGCCAGGCCTTGTATTTGGGGTTCTTACCATGAACCACGTCCATGTAGGCGGCCCTGAGCCTCATGGTGTGCTCACCAGCCCTACCGGTGCCGATGGGCCGGTGATCGAGGTAGGAGATAGGTGTCACCTCGGCAGCGGTTCCCACCATAAAGGCCTCATCGGCCATGTAAAGCTGGTCTCGGGTGGCCCGCACCTCGCGCACCTCGTAGCCTAGATCACGGGCGATGGTGATGACCGAGTCGCGGGTTATACCCATCAGGTTGACCGAGTGCTCGATTGCGTACAAAACGCCACCCCGGAAGAAGAAGATATTTTCGCCCGACCCCTCCGCCACAAAGCCTTCCTTATCGAGCAGTAAGGCCTCATCAGCCCCGGCCTGCTGGGCCTCCACTCGGGCCAGGGCGCTGTTGACGTAGTTGCCCCCCACCTTGGCTTTGCCAGGCATCACATTGGCCGGAAAGCGGGCCCAGGACGAGGTGATGAGTCGGGCCCCCTTGCGCACCGCCTCCTCACCCAGGTAGGTGCCCCACTCCCAGGCGGCCACCATCACCTCGGCGGGGTTGTTGGGCAGGGGGTTTACCCCCAGGCTGTGGGCCCCCATCCAGGCCAGCGGGCGGATGTAGCAGCTTTTGTAGCCATTGGCCCGGATAACCTCCTGAATGGCCTGGTTAATCTGCTCGGGGGTGAAGCGTAGCTCGAACATCATGACCTTAGCGCTGTGAAAAAAGCGCTCGGTGTGCTCTTGCAAGCGAAAGATGGCGGGGCCCTCCGGGGTCTCGTAGGCCCGAATGCCCTCAAAAATGCTGGTGCCGTAGTGCAGGGCATGGGTCAGTACCGAGACCTTGGCCTCTTCCTGGGGCACCATCTGCCCGTTGAACCAGATCAGTCCGGCCCTCAACTTGCTATCACCACCAACGCCTTTGGATTTGGTTTCGGTCGCCATGTCTCCTCCTCACCGCAGACGGGCCCGCCACTCCAGACTGCCCCGCCGGGGTCTGCCCATCCAGGAACAGGCTAGCTACAACACCTGCTGCAACCTGGCATCGTCCCTAGACCATCCCAGCCTAGAAGAGCGCAGACACCCCCATCATACCCCTTTGAGCAACGAGCTCAACGCCTCAGGCAGCAGGTGGCGGTAGGCCCCAACCACCCTCTCGCCCGTGCGCAACTGCAAGTAGCGCCGCGCCGTGTCCTGCAGAATGGGCAGCAGTTCGGGCTGACGGATAGCTTGAGGTAGCAGGTCGTGCAGTTGGGCCTCGAGCCTCTGCTGAGCCAGGTAGCGGGCAGCTTGTAGAGGTTCGCCCTCGAGGCTCGTCCTGAGCGGAAAGCGCGTCAGGCGCCTGGCCTCACGCTGCACAGCCGGGGCGGCCAGCAACCCCTGGCAGGGTTTGCAAGGGTGCTCTGGACTAGGCCTGGCACAGACAGGGCAGGGTGGGTGGGGATTTCCCTTCTGCCTGCGCAGCACCGCCCTTCCGGCCCGGAGAATCACCTCTCGCAGTTCCTGAGGGGAGCGCTCAGCCAGCCTTTGCAGCCGGGCCTCCTCCTCAGAATCCAGTTTGGGCAGCACCTCCGGTCTGCTTTGGGGCCTGGCCTTCCTCTCAAAGCCCACCAAAAAGCGCAACTCCCGCACCAGGCCCGGCTGCTTTTCCTGGTAGCGCCGGACGAACTCCTCCCGCAGGTAGGTGAGCTGGTGAGCAACCACCACGTCAGGCACGCGGACGAACAACACCCCGTCCTCCAGACGCTCGGCCTCGGAGAACTCACTCAGGGCTGGTCCCGCAACCTCAGGCCACAGCGCCAGCACCCGCCCCCGCTGAACCCCAGCACTGAGCCCTTTCTGGCACAAAATTTTGGCGACGATCTCCGCGGAAGGTATGGCCCTGGGCATCCCTCCCAGGCTAGGCCAAAAGGCTGGCTTTGGCTACTACCTGGCCCACCAATCGGGCCGGGCAGGACGATACCCCTCCAGTTGGCCGGTCGAAAGGCGCATCCTAATCCAAGCCTTGAACGCTTCGCTGGAAAGGTTTTCTCTAGTGGCCCCAGACCCCGGCTTCGATCCTGACCACGGCCCCCACGCCAGGGGTTTCTAGCCCTGCCAGAATGGCTTGGGGCAGGCTCTGGGCATAGGCCAGCAAGGCCTCTCGACGGCGCGTATCCAGCTCGCTGTTCCACTCGTCTATCAAAAGAATCGGAGCCTCTTCATAGTGCTGCCAAAGCAAGCGGTGTTGGGCTAGACGAAGGGCTAGGGCGATGCTGCGGGACTCGCCCTGGCTGGCAAAGCGGGCTGCCTCACGGCCTGAAAGCAGGATGATGAGGTCATCGCGGTGGGGACCTACCCCGGTCGCGCCCCGTTGAAGGTCTTCCTGCAAGTGGTCTTCCAGGTCTTGCAAGAAGCGCTCGGGATCGGTGGTCTCGGACAGTTCTAGGTCCAGCTCGCCTGGAGCTAGATCGCGATAGGCCTCGCGGGCTAGAGGGGCAAGCTTGGACAGCATCCGGCGGCGCAGGCTGAGGATCTCGCTGCCGTACTTGACCAGTTCATGGTTCCAGATACCAACAGCAGCCTGGATGCTGCCCGATTTACCCATGGCTGCGCGGGCTATCGCCTGTTCCGAAGGGAATCGTCCCGCGGGCGCGGGAGCATCCGCCCAGCCCACAGCTTCCACCCCCCGCCCCCTAAGACTACCTCTCAAAGCGGCGTTGCGCTGCTGCAAGGCCCGGCTGTAGTGGCTCAGCATCGCGCGGTAGCGGGCCGAAAAACGCGAAAGGAGCAAGTCTAAAAAGCGGCGGCGTTCCTCCGGGGGACCCTGCACCAGCTCCAAGTCGTCAGGGCCCAGGAGCACAGCCCCGGGCAGCCCAGCCAGCTCCCGCAGCGAGGCTGGGGCCTCGTTAAGCCGGTATTCGCGGCCCTCGCGGCTCAGTTTTACCTCTAAGCGGCTGCTGCCAAACTGGGTCTCAACCTCGGCGTAAAGCCAGGCTTCACTCTGGCCGAAGGCGATGCGATCGGCTAAGCCATTGCGCAGCTCGCCACCCAAGACCAGTTCGATGGCCTCGAGCAGATTGGTCTTACCCTGGGCGTTGCCGCCCACAATAGTGGTCAGGCCCGGCCCTGGTAAGAAAAGCGGACTAGAAAGGTTTCTGAAGTTTTTTTGCCGTAGACGCAACAGGCGCACCAGGTATTAGGCTAAAGGCGAGAAGGTTCGTGCTCAAGGGCACAGGCCCCATTTACCAGCGGGCTTTTTGCGGCAGGGGTAAGGCGGGCTCTGGATGCACGCACCGCAAGGGCTGCTAATCCTCCAGCAGCCCCACAAAGCTCTGCGGATCGGGGTCTATTCGCAGCCGTGCGCCGCGCACAGGTGGCAGGTTTTGCATCAGGGTCTGCAGGCGCGGCGCGGTGCTTTTGAGCAGCAGGTGAAACACGCACTGGCCCCGCAGGCGGGCTACCGGGGCCGGGGCCGGGCCCAGGAGTTCATCCGGCTCGGCTTTGGCTTTGAGGGCCTGGGCCAGCTGGTAGATGGCGTCGCGGGCCACCGGCTCCTTGGGGTGGGCCACCTCGAGCTTCACCATCCGGCTGGCGGGAGGGTAGCCCAGGGCGCGGCGCAGGGCCAGCTCTTTGTCCATAAAGCCCTGGAGGTCGGCAGCTTGCAGCGCTTGGTGGGCCGGGTGGTCTGGTTCAAAGGTCTGCAAAACCAGCAAGGGGCGGCGACGCGGGTGCAGGTCGGCCAGCTGCCACAGGAGGCGATGGTAGCGCTCGGCCGCCCGAAAGTCGGACTGAAGCACAAACCCATCGGCATAGGGCAGCAAAACCAGCGCCAGCTCGGGCAGCAGCGGGCCCCGCAGTATAGCGGTGGTGCCCACCAGCACCCCCGCTTCACCCGCCAGCAGGGGCCGCAGGTCGTCTTTGGCATCGGCGCTGTAGCGGTAGCGGGGCAGATGGGGGAGGTGTTGGGCCAGGGCCTCCAGAAGCCACTCCACCCCCGGCCCTTTGGGGTCGAAGACGTCAGACTGGCAGCTTGGGCACAGGTCGGGCGCTTTTTCCTGGTGGCCGCACTGGTGGCACTGCAAGAGGCCCGCCCGCCCGCTTTTGTGGTAGCGCAGCGGCAGGGCACAGTTGGGGCACACGGCCTTCCACTCGCACTGCTTGCAGCGCAGCACCGCGCTGTAGCCCCGCCTGGCCGAGAGCACCACGGCCTGGCGGTTTTTCTCCTGCACCTGCTGCAGCAGCGCAATGGCTGCCCCGCTAAGGGGCCAGCCCCGCTCGCGGTGCAGGTCAAGCAGGTGGAGGCGTGGGCTGGGCGGGGGCAGAAGGTGGGCGGGCTCATCCCAGACCTCCAGGCTGTTGACGCTCGAGCAGTAGTGAATGGGCACGCCCAGCCCCTGCGCCCGCAGCCAGGCCAGGCGGGGCACAAAGGCCCTCGAGCCCCCCGGCAGCTTGTAGGCCTCGGCGGCCTCCTCCACCACCACCAGGCGCTCGAAGTCCAGCGGCAGCAAAAGCCCCTGGTAGGTGGCCAGCACCCATTTCCACGGGCCCGCTTGCTGGCTGGCCTGGGCCCACACCCGGCGGCGCTCCTCGGCTTTCATCTCACCATGCAAAACCATGGCCTGGGGAAAAAAAGGCTGGCACTTCTTGAGCAGCGAGACCTCGGGAAAAAGCACCAGGGCGGGCCCGCTCTGCACCAGGCCTGCCAGGGCGCGCAGGCGCTCCAAAAGCCGCCCCCCTTGTATCCGTACTGGCACTTGGGGACGTTCCCCTTCGGAATGAGCCGGTGCCCGTACACCCGCGGGATGATCCTCTCCGGGATGGGCTGGTAACTGCACACCAGGGGGCTCGAGCTCCTCCCGCACCGCTTCTACTTCCACCAGCCCGATGTAGCCCTTTTCCATCAGGCCTTTGACCACCCCTACCCCCACCCCGGCAGCCTTAGCCAGCGCCGTCATGCTCTCCGCCTGCCGTAGGTTGCGCAAGGCATACCAGGCCGCTTTGGCCTTATCGCTCAGGGCTTCTGAAGGTTCGCGCAGCACCACCAGAACCCGGCTCAGGGTACGCCGCTCGGCCACTTCTTCCTGCAAAACCCCGGCCTCGCGCAGGAAATCCAGCAGCTTGGGGTCAAAGCCCCGGGCTTCCTGCCAACCCTGGGCCAGGGCTTCCAGGCCTTTGGGCAGCAGCGCTGGGTCGGCCCCGGGCAGAAGCCGCACGCGGTGTAGCAGGGGGGGCTCGAGGAAGGGCAGCAGGTCATGCAGCAGGGTGCCCACCGTGCAGAAGCTATCGCGGGCCGCCACCGTCAGAAACTCGATGGCTGAAGGGTTCAGCCAGGGCTGCGCGTCGAGGTAGGCCACGGCTTCGCGCAAAGCAAAGCTCTTGTGCGAGCCCTCTTCACGCCCCACCACCACCCCCACCCGCAGCTCCCCCCGCCAGGGCACCACCACCCGGTAGCCCAGCACCGCCTCCCGCCCGTCGGCGTGGGGGGGCAGGTACGACATCGGCTCAATGGGTAAGGGCAGGGCAACCTTCAAGACCCACATCCCGCTCAGACTACCCGAAGACGCCCGGCGGGTTGCACCGCGGTAAGGCGCCCACCCGCCGGCGCCGACCAGGGCCGACGGCCCTTCAGGGCGGTTCCCCCAGCAGGCATTCTCCCGCGCCGACCCGCCCCTAACAAGCCCTTCTCAATCCCCCCGGGCCAGGGCCTTGTCCAAAGCCTCATAGGCGGCGTAGTCCAGAACCTCGTAGAGCCCGGCCCGGGTCTGCATCTCTCCCAGGAGGGAGACCTGGGTTCCGGCCTCGAGGAGGGTGCGGTAGGCCCGCTCGTAAGCCTTGGCCGCCAGGCGCAAGGCGGTTACGGGGAAGATGACCATCTGGTAGCCCAGGCGGGCAAAGTCCGCCGCTGTGAGGTAAGGGGTCTTGCCGAACTCGGTCATGTTGGCGAGGAGGGGAAGATCCAGGGCCTTGCGGAAGGCACGGAAGGCCTCCTCGTCAGGCAGGGCTTCTGGAAAGATGGCGTCCGCACCCGCTTCGGCGTAGCGCCTAGCCCGGGCGATGGCCGCCTCCAGGCCCTCCACCGCATAGGCGTCGGTGCGGGCCACCACGAAGAGGCTGGGGGCGGCCCGCTTCAGGGAGCGCACCTTGGCGGCCATCTCCTCAGGATCCACCAGGGCTTTCCCTTCCAGGTGGCCGCAGCGCTTGGGGAGGACCTGGTCCTCCACCTGCACCGCTGCCGCCCCCGCCTCGGCCAGCTCCCGGGCGGTGCGGAAGGCGTTCAGGGCTCCACCGAAGCCCGTATCGGCATCCACCAAAAGGGGCAAGGCGGTGGAGCGCACGATGTCCCGTACCCGCTCGCCCAGCTCTGTGAGGGTGACGAGGCCCAGGTCGGGGAGGGCCCGGCTGGCGGTGTAGGCGGCCCCGGAGAGGTAAAGGGCCTGGAAGCCCACCTTGAGGGCGATGCGGGCCGCTAGGGCATCGGGCACCCCTGGGAGGACCAGGATCTTGCCCTCCTGCAGCAGATCCCTAAGCCTCTGGGCCAGGTGGGCTTGGCCTTTGGGCTCGGTGGGGAACCAGGCCATCTAGAACCCCCAGAAGGCCTCTACGAAACGATCCAACGGGCGCTCCTCAAAGCCCTCCTCTTCCAGGAGGAGGTGGTAGAGGGCCTCGGCCCGGGCCCGGGGGAAGTAAGCCCTCAGGGCTTCCCGCACCTTCTCCTTGAGGAGGGGGATGCCCTCCGCCCGTCTCCTGGGGTGACCGATGGGGTAGAAGACCTCCACCCGCTCTGTGGCAGAGCCATCCTTGAAGAAGACCTGAACCGCGTTGGGTATGGCGCGGCGCTCGGGGTCATAGTAGGCCTCGGTGTAGGGGGAAAGCTCCTCCACCTCGGTAACCGCCCTTAGGGCCTCGAGGCGGGGATCCAGGGCGATGGGCTCTTCGTAATGCTCCTCCGTAAGCTCCCCATAGACCAGGGCCGCAGCCACCATGTACTCCAGGCAATGGTCGCGATCCGCGGGGTTGGTAAGGGGGCCCTTCTTGGAGATGATCCGCACTGCAGGCTCTTGGGTTTGGATGCGGATACGGGCCACCTCCTGCAAGCGGTCCCGCACTTGGGGGTGGAGGGTGAGAGCAGCCTCCACTGCCGTCTGGCCATGGAACTCCGCGGGAAAGCTAATTTTGAAGAGGATGTTCTCCATAACGTAGCTTCCCAGCGGCTGAGCCAGGGTGAGGGGTCTCCTGGTGATCACTTCCTCAAAGCCCCAACGGGGAGCGGAGAGAGCCTTGGGGTAGCCCATCTCCCCCCTTTGGGCCAGAAGGGCCAACTGGACCCCACGGGCCGCAGCATCCCCCGCAGCCCAGGACTTTCGGCTACCCGTGTTGGGGTAGTGGCGGTAAGCCCGCAGGGGCCCCGCGTCTAGGAAGGCGTTGGAAAGGGCGCTCAGGAGGGCCTCTCGATCCAGGCCCAGGAGCAGGCCCGAGGCAGCGGTAGAGGCCACCTTAACCCAGAGGACGTGGTCGAAGCCCACCCGGTTAAGGCTGTTCTCCAAGGCCAGAACCCCTTGGATCTCATAGGCCTTGATCAGGGCCCCTAGGAGCTCCCGTAGGGCCAGGGGGGCCTCCCCTCGAGCCAGGCGGCGCTGGCTCACCCAGTCTGCCACCATGAGGACCGCTCCCAGGTTATCAGAGGGGTGGCCCCACTCAGCGGCCAACCAGGTATCGTTGTAGTCCAGCCAGCGTACCAGAAGACCCAGGTTGAAGGCGGCTGTCACCGGGTCCAGACGGTAGGGGGTGCCGGGCACCCGGGCGCCTTGGGGAAACTCCCCCCCTGGGACCAGGGGGCCCAGGAGCTTGCGGGCCTCCGGCGCCTTGAGGGCCAGGAAGGCGCAGGCCAGGGCGTCGGCTAGGGCGTAGCGGGCGGTCTCGTAAGCCAAGGGGCTTTGGACCTCGGCCTTGAGGGTGTAGTCGGCCAGCTCTTCCAGAAGGGCATCGTAGGCCATAGGCTACCTCCTAAAGGGTAAGCCCCCTCGGGCCCGCATAGATGACCCGAGGCCGAAAGAGGCGGTTGTGGGCCAGCTGCTCATTGACGTGGGCCACCAGGCCCACGGTGCGGGCGGCGAAGAAGATGGGGGTGTAGAGGGGGATAGGAAGCCCGAGGACATAGTAGACCAGGGCAGCGTAGTAGTCCAGGTTGGGGTAGAGGCCCTTGCACTCTTGCATCACCTGCTCTCCCCGCTCCCCCATCTCCAGCCAGAGGGCGGCCTCCGGGCGGCTTTGGGCCAGGGCCTCGAGGGTTTCCTTCATGAGGGCAGCCCGGGGATCCATCCGCCGCATGTAGACCCTATGGCCGAAACCCATGATCCGCTCCTTGCGGGCCAGCTTCTCCCGCATAAGGGCCTCGAGGCCCTCGGGGGTCTTGGCCTCCAGCATGAGGTGGATCACCGCCTCATTGGCCCCGCCGTGCAGAGGCCCTTTGAGGGAGGCCACAGCCCCGGTGAGGGCAGCGTAGAGGTCGCTTAGGGTAGAGGCAATGACCCGGGCGGCGAAGGTGGAGTTGGGAAGCTCGTGTTCACTGTAGGCGATGAGGCTTTGGTCAAAGGCCCGTACCTCCTCCGGGAGGGGCTTCTGGCCCCGGACAGCCCAGAGGAAGGCCTCGGGGAAGGTGTCCCCCTGAAGGGGCCTTGGGGCTTCCCCTCGAGCCACCCGCTCCAGGTTGGCCACCACTGCCGCCGAGCGGGCGATGGCCCTGAGGCCCCGCCGCTGTGCAGCCTCGGGGGAGGGGTCCTCCAGGTCGGGCTCAAAGGCCCCCAGAGCGGAGACCGCGGTGCGGAGCCGATCCATGGGGTGAGCAGAGAGGGGTAAGGCCCTGAGAAGGGTATAGACCGCCTCCGGCACCTCCACCTTGAGAAGCTCAGCCTCCAAGGCCTTCCGCCCCTCCTCGTCGGGGAGCTTGCCGTACAGGAGGAGGCCCACCACGTCGGTGTAGGTGCGTTTACGAGCGAGCTCAATGAGATCGTAGCCACGGATGACAATCTCCTCCCGCTCCAAATCCAGGTAGGAGATGGCGGTCTCTGCCGCCGGGATGTCCTCGAGACCAGGGCGGTATTCCATACAAACACCTCATACCACTCAAGCCCTTCTTGCGCTGGGTGACCTGATCCCCCTAGCCAGGGCTGGTGCATATAATACTTCCCCATTCGGTTGTAGGGCCTCTAGCCCCTCCGTAAACAGCAGCACGGGCGCTATGCTTGGGCTGTGGCCTGGGCCCTGATTCCCGCTGGTGTTTTCATCTACATGGCGCTATACGCGGTGGTGCCCATGCTGCCCGGGCTCGAGCGCCTCTTTGGAACCCCTCCTGGCAGCACTCATCTGGGTATTAGCCTGCCTTTTCTGCTGCTGGTGTTGCTCTCGCCCTTGGTGCCGCGCATCCACCTACCGGTAGGAAGCATGGTGGGTGGCGGGCTTTTGGGCGTGGGCCTGTTTGGCATCCTGGCTGGGCTGGCCCCTAGCCTGGAAATTTGGACGCTCTGTCGCACGCTGCAAGGGGCCTTTGCGGCTGCGGTTCCGGGGCTTTCGCTGGCCCTGCTGCCCAAGCTCTACCCCCGCAAGCACGCCCAGATGGCGGGGTTCTGGGTAGCGGGGAACGTCCTGGGCGGGGGCCTGGGGCGGGGGCTGGGGGGGTTGCTGGCGGAGTGGCTGGGCGAGCGCCTGGCCATGGTCTTGCTGGCGCTACCGGTAGGGGTAACTGCCCTTTTCGTCCTGGGCGCGCGGGAGCATCTGACCCTGCCTGCCCCGCGCTACACCCTCTCGGCCTGGCCCTTGTATGCGCTGGGCTTCGCCCTGCTGTTTATCAATTTTTTCGTGGCCAACCTGATGCCCTACCGCCTCGAGGCCCTGGGTTTGTCGCAGGGGCAGATCGGGGGCATCTTCTTCGCCTATCTGGCGGGCATTCCCGGCAGCGCCCTGGCGGGCACGCTGGTCAAAAAATGGGGCGTGGTGGCGGCCTTTCGGCTGGCCTTTGGGGTGGTGGCACTGGGGTTGTTGATTCAGATTCCCAACCAACCGCTCTTCATCTTGGTGGGTTTTGTGACCATGATGGCCGGCATCTTTACTGCACAAGCCATTACCGGAGGGATTTCGGGGCGGGGCGGCAGCGGGGTCAGCAGCACCTACATCGCAGCTTTTTACCTGGGCGGCACGGTGGCAGGCCTGGCCTACCCACCCTTTATCGGACAAAGCGCCCTGTGGGGCCTCGAGCTGGCCCTGGCGGTCTGCCTGCTGAGCATCTTGCTAGCGCGCAAAGCCTTGCACTGAACCAGGGCGGCGCATCCCCCGGCAGAGCGCCGTGCCACGATATGCTGCTGTCATGAAGCTGGTCTTTCTGTATGGCCCGGCTGCGGTGGGCAAGCTGACCGTGGCCCGGGAACTGACCCGGCTTACCGGCTACCCCATCTTCGACAACCACTTTTCCATTGATTACGCAGCCCGGCTGCTGGACTGGGGTACGCCCAGCTACGTGGCCTTTCTGCGCGCGCTGCGGCTTTTTACCTTCAGGCAAATGGCCCAGATGGGCCTGAAGGGCCTTATCTTCACCTTTGTCTACACCCCACCCAGCAGCGACGAATTTATTGGGCAGGTGCTGGAAGTATGCGAACAGTCCGGCATCGAGGTGCTGTGGGTAAAGCTCGAGGCCCCGCCCGAAGTGCTTTTGCAGCGGGTGGTTCTCCCCGAGCGCAAAAGCCTGAAGAAGCTCTCGCGCCCCGAGCGGCTCTTGCAGATGCTGGAGCAGGGGGCTTTGCAGGCCATTCCCTTTGGGCAGAGCCTGCGGGTAGACACCAGCTTGGTTTCGCCCCAGGAGGCTGCCAGGACTATTGTGCGGCACTTTGGCCTTCTGGCCGCCAGCTAGCTCAGGTAGGGGTTGCTGGCCCGTTCTTCCGCAATGGTGGTTTTGGGGCCATGCCCTGGATAAACCACCGTTTCGGGCGGCAGTTCGGTCAGCTTTTGCAGTGAAGCAAACAGCTTCTGTGGGTCGCTGCCCGGCAGGTCGTAGCGGCCAATGCCCCCGCGAAAGAGCACATCCCCGCTGATGAGGTGGCCTGGCCGGTAAAAGCCCACATGCCCCGGCGCATGGCCGGGCAAAAACAGCACCTCGAGGCCCAGCCCCAGATCCAGGGTCTGCCCCTCGGCCAGGGGCAGGGTGGGTTCGGGCGGCTGGGGAATGTAAAGCCCCCAGCGGGCTGCACTCTGGGCGGCGCTCTGGTAGAGCGGCAGGTCGGCCGGGTGCAGGTACACCGGCAGGCCCAGGGCCTCGACCAGGGGGGCCACCGCCCCCACGTGGTCGAAGTGGGCGTGGGTCAGCAAAATGGCCTCGGGTTTCAGGCCCACCCGGCGCACCTCAGCCAGAATGCGCTCAGGCTCGTCACCGGGGTCCACAATGGCCCCCCGTCCGTCCTCCCCCACCAGCAGATAGGTGTTTTCCTGCAAGGGGCCCACCGCAAAACCGTATACCTTCATGAGCTATAGCCTACAAGTAATCAGGGCCGCTCTACGGGCAGGTCGGCCTCGGCTTCCCACTCGAGCATGCTGCCCAGGTAGTTGCGGGCCAGAACGCCCTGCTGTCTGAGCAACCAGAAAGCGCTGGCGCTGCGGGCCCCGCTGCGGCAGTGCACCCCTACCTCCTGACCGGCTTGCAGGCCCAGGACCCCGGCGTTGTCCAGGCCGAAAGCACCCAACGGAATGTTTTTGGCCCCGGGAATCCGGGCGGCGGCAAACTCGGAGGGCTCGCGCACGTCCAGCAGGGGGTGGGGAAACGCCAGGATTTCGTCGGCGGTTAGCAGAATCTCGCGCCGGAGCTGGGCCCAGGGCTTAGTGGCCACTGGTTCTACTGGGGCTTGGCTGGTGGCCTGGGCCTCCCACCCCTGGGGCCACAGGTAGACCTCGAGGCCACCCAAAGCCAGCATGAAGGCGGTTTTGCTCAGGCGGGTATTGAAGCCCTGGTCGTAGACCACCACCGGGCGTTCTGGGCCCGCCCCTATGCGGCCATTCAGGTCGGCCAGGGTTTGCTCCAGCCGCAGAAGCTCTTCCTCGCTACGCAAGCGCCCGCGAAACCCCGAGAGGTCTAGGTTGATAGCACCCTCCAGGTGCCCCTGGGCATACTCGGCGGGGGAGCGGCTATCGATCAGCAAGGCCCGGGCGGGTGGTTCGGTGAAGATAATCATCTCCCCCCGATTCTAACCGGCCCGCTGAGGCCGTATGCTTTAAGCCATGAACCTGCGGGTAGAGGTTTTTTCCGGTTCCGAGGTGGCCTTGTTTATCCCTGAGCTGGCCCGTCTGCGCATGGCGGTTTTTCGGGAGTGGCCCTACCTGTACGAAGGGAGCCTCGAGTACGAAAAACACTACCTGGCCAAGTTTGTGAACCTCCCCCAAAGCACGCTGGTGGTGGTGCGGGACGGCCAGCGGGTGGTGGGGGCCTCGACCGCCCTGCCGCTCGCCCAGGCCGAGGCCGAGTTCCAAGCGCCCTTTATAGGGGCTGGGCTAGACCCCGCCGAGTGGTACTACTTTGGCGAGTCGGTGCTGGAGCCTGCTTACCGCGGCCAGGGGCTGGGGGTGGCGTTTTTTCGTTTCCGGGAGGCCCGCGCCCTCGAGCTAGGCTACCGTAAGGTTACTTTTTGCGCCGTTGAGCGCCCAGCCGAACACCCGCTCAAGCCTGCCGACTACAGGCCGCTGGACGCTTTCTGGCAACGCCGGGGGTTTTCCAAACGGCCCGACCTGGTCTGTACATTCACCTGGCGCGACTTAGGCCAGTCGCAGGAAACCGCTAAGTCTATGGTCTTTTGGATTAAGCAGCTCTAGCGCAAGCTGCAACAAGGCCCACCTGAGCGGTGATGTTTGGTTTGCGGGCATCTAATACAAAGTGCGTCAATTGGCAAGCGTTTCACATTTAGGTTTCCGAACAAAATGAGTTGGCAAGGGAAAAACCTGCAACACCTGGACGGGAAACATGAAAAACCTGCAACACCTGGACGGGAAACATCCAGATACCCACAAAGTTATCCACAGGTAACACCGGGTTATCCACAGAGTTATCCACAGCCTCCACAATGGATGAGGGGATAATGAGTAAATCCATAAGGCGCTCGCGCCAGGAGAGGACTGTTTTCACTTGATGCAAAGGAAGCGTTGGTAGGATGATGGCCAGTATGGCACCAACCCGCACCCCCCAGGCTGGGCCAGCGCCCCTCTTGCACCTTGTGGCCAGCCTTTTGAACTGCTGCCCCTCCTGGGTGGCCTCGCTAACCCCAGATCAGGGCTACGCCCTGGCCCGTTCACCCGTCGGTGCGTGCTATTTGTTCCGGGTGCTAACGCACCCTTCCGCCCTGGCAAGCACCCTGGAGGATCTGCTTTCCGCCCAGAAAACCCACCGCGCCGATGGGGTGGTGCTGGTTTTGCCCAACGAGTTAGAGGACCCCTCATTCGCCGCCCTAGCCCAAGCTCGCGGAGTTCAGCTCTGGACGCTCTCGCAAGTGGATTACCTGGTTCTGGCTGCCGGCCTCGAGTCCAACGCACCGCTGGCCTACCTGGGCCTCGAGGTCTACCCGCCCAAAACCACCATCGCTCCCCCGCCCACCCCTGCCTCACAAGCCACCCAGGGCTTTTAGCCCTCAACCCCGCGCCCTACTTGCTGCGGCTTTGGTATAAGCTGTGGACATGAGTCAGAAACGTGTTCAGACCGATCACGCACCTCAGGCCATCGGTCCTTACAGTCAAGCCATCGTGGCGGGCGGCTTGGTGTTCTGCTCAGGTCAGATTCCCCTCACCCCCACCGGCGAGCTGGTCACGGGCGATGTGGAGGCCCAGACCCACCAGGTCATGAAGAACCTGGGGGCCGTGCTCGAGGCCGCCGGTAGCTCCTACGACAAGGTGGTGCAGACCACCTGCTACCTGGCCGACATGAACGATTTCCCGGTGTTCAATAAGGTTTACGCCCAGTACGTGCGCGAGCCCTTCCCCGCCCGGGCTACCGTACAGGTGGCCCGCCTGCCCCGCGAGGTAAAAGTCGAGGTGGCCTGCATCGCCCTGGTTTAGCGGGTCTGCTGGATGTCCGAAGGGCGATAGACTGACACCATGAGCCTCTACGAACGTTTTCTGGCCCAGGACACGCGGGCCCTGGCCCGGGCTATTACCCTGGTGGAGTCGGGCTACCCTGAAGGGCAGGCCCTGCTGCGGCAGCTGCGCGGGCGCGGCCAGGCCAAAGTGGTGGGCCTGACCGGCAGCCCGGGGGCTGGCAAGAGCACCCTGACCGACCGGCTGATCGAGGAGGCCCGCAGGCGGGGGGAGCGCGTGGCGGTGCTGGCGGTAGACCCCAGCAGCCCCTTTACTGGAGGGGCCATCCTGGGCGACCGCATCCGCATGATGCGCCACCACCAGGACCAAGGCGTGTACATCCGCTCGCTGGCGAGCCGGGGGGCCCTGGGCGGCCTGGCTGGGGCCACGGTGGCCACCCTGGCCCTGTTGGAGGCCTTTGGCTTCGACCGTATTTTCGTGGAGACGGTAGGGGTGGGGCAGAGCGAGGTGGACATCGCCCGCGTGGCCGACACCACCGTGCTCATCCTGACCCCTGCCGCCGGCGACGCAGTGCAGGCCTTCAAGGCCGGGGTGATGGAGATCGCCGACGTATTTGTGGTCAACAAGTTCGACCTGCCTGGGGGCGAACGCATCGTGCAGGAGCTCAAAACCACCCTCGAGCTGGCCGCCCCCCGTCCGGCGGGTTGGAAGCCACCCGTCCTCACCGCCATCGCCCCCAAAGCCGAGGGCATCCCCGAGCTGTTCGAGGCCCTCGAGGCCCACCACCAGCACCTGGTGCAACACGGCCTGCTCGAGGCCCACCGGCTCGAGCGGGCCCGCTTCGAGGTCGAAAGCGTGATCCAGGAATGGGGCCGCCGCAAGACTCGCGAAGGCCAGGCGCTGATCGCGCGGGTGGCCCAGGGCGAACTGACCCCCGAGGAAGCCGCCATGCAGCTCTTGGGTGGGCCCCTGGGTGTCCGTACCTAACAACGGGTTCAATCTCTGGCTGTGCTGCGAATAAACTCCCCGATCTTCTGGGCTGCCTGGCGCAAAACCCCTTCGGGCTGCACCAAGGCAAAGCGCACATAGCCCACCCCGCCCGGCCCAAAGGCCCGCCCCGGCGAGAGGGCCACACCAGTCTGGGCCACGAGTTCTTTGGCAAACTGCAGGTCGTCCAGGGCCAGACCCGACGGCAGCCTGGCCCACAGGTACATGCCGGCCTGGGGGAGCGGAACCGTCCAGCCCTCCTGGGCCAGGGCCGCTACCATGGCCTGGCGGCGGCGGGCCCAGGTCGCTGCATCGGCCTCTAGACGCGCCTGGGGTACGGCCAGCGCGGCCATGCCCATGCGCTGGATGCCTTGGTACGGGTTGAAGTCGATGGGGGCTTTGAGGGCTTCCAGGCTGGCGATGGCCTCCGCATTGCCCAGAGCAAAACCCAGCCGAAAACCGGCCAGGTGGTAGCTCTTGGAGAAGCTAAACAGCTCCACCACCCGCTCCCGCCCCCCCGGCAGGGCCAGCGGCGAGGGGGTGGGTTTTAGGGCCTGGTCGAGGTAAGGGTTGTCGTGGATGAGCAGCAGGTTGTAGCGGGCGCAGAACTCGAGCGCCTCCGCAAAAAACGCCTCGGAGGCCAGGGCCGCGGTGGGGTTGTTGGGATAGTTGAGCAGCACCGCCTTAGCCCGCCGGGCCACCTCCTCCGGCACCGCCCCCAGGTCGGGCAGCAGGTGCTCGCCCAGGGGCATCAGGTAGACCTCGAGGCCCGCCACCTTCGCCGCCCCAAAATAGGACGGGTAGGCCACCTCGCACATCAGCAGCACCTCGCCGGGGTCGGCTACGGCCATCAGCAGGTGGGCCAGCCCTTCCTGCGAGCCGATCAGGCTCAAGGCCTCGCGCCGGGGGTCGAGCTCTACCCCATAGCGCCGGAAGTACCAGTCGGTGGCGGCCTCAAGGAAAGGCAGCGTGCCCGACTTAAGGCAGTAGCCGTAGGTCGAGGGGTCGTCTATGGCCTCTCTGAGGGCCTGCAACGCCTCGGGGGGCGGGGGCAGATCGGAGGCCCCAATCGAGAGGTCCACCACGCCCAGCCCCCGGGCGCGGGCCTCGGCCTTGGCGCGATCCATCTCCAGGAAAACCCCCCCTCCGGTGGGGGTGCGGCGGGAGCGAAACATATGACTTCTACCATACCGCACAAGCTGGCTGCAGCGCAGATTGGAGTAATAAGGTGTCCAGCGTATACCATCTGGAGCTTGATTTACCTGGCCCTGCTGGCCAGCACAGGCTACCTGCCCAACGCAACAATCCCTGGAGGGGTCTGAGGGACCAGGGAGCCGGTTCATCCCCGCGGGCGCGGGGAATACGTCGGCTGCATAGGGGTCGGGGGTCTCGAGTGCGTCAAATAGGCTATGCAGGTCGGAGACGATGCGCTCGAGCAGCCGTACTTCCTTTAGTTGCTGCCGCAAAGCATGTCGAACCCGCCGCTCCACTCCTGAGTCCGACTCGGCCACCACCCGAAAAGCAGTAGGTATAAGGGTCTCGGCTTTGTAGATGTCGGCTACGTCATAAACAAACGAAAGCTGCTTGCCGGTGTGGATGAAACCCAGGGCCGGGCTATAGCCTGCAGAGAGAATCGCGGCATGGGCCAGGCCATAAAGACAGGCCGCTCCGGCAGAAAGCGCCCGGTTGATGGGATCGGCAGCCGCCCAGTTGCCCCGGTCGTAGTTGCGGCCCTTCCACTCCACGCCTGTTTCGCGGCTCCAGCGGGCGTAAGTGTCGCGCACCCGCACCCCTTCCAGGCCTCGAATCTGCTCGAGGGTCAGTTCGGGTGAGAGGGGCTCGGCAAAGCGCAGCCGGTAGAGCCGCTTGACCACCTCGAGGTGGGCTTCTGGGTCGGCCCAGGCCCGCACCTGGCGCATCAGGTTGGCGCTGGAGCGGGTTTCCCCCATCCCGCTGGCGTAAAAGCGCACCATCTCCTCTCCTACCCAAAACACCGAGCAGCCGTTGTTGGCAAGCTGGCGTATGGCCGCGTGGGTAATGGAGGTGCCCGGGCCCAGCATCAGCACACCCAGCGCAGCAGCGGGAATCATGACCACCCCTTCCTGGCTGTAGTAAGCCACGGCCTGATCCTGCTGCTCGAGGCGGCCATGCTCCAGGTAGAGGTAAGAAAGCCCGTCGCGGAACTTGGGCAGCTCTTGCAGGTTGCGGGTCTCGTACCTCATGGCTATCCCTTGCCAATGGAAAGCAGGCCGAAGCCTAGGGCTTTGGCGTGGCCCAGGCCCGCCGCCAGGGTTTGCTGGAAGGCCTCGAGGTCGGCAATCTTCAGGTGCCCCTCGTACAACACCGACTGCAACACAATGGGCAAGGCCTCCGAAGGCCCGGCCTCATCGGCGTTCTTGGAATGCTTGTAGAACCTGACCTTCTCGCTTTGAACCACCATCGCGCCCAGCACCTCGAACCCGCCTTTAGCCCCCTGCCGCCGAAGCCACTCGAGCTGCTCTTCTACGCTCCTGAGGCCGTAGCGCTTGCGTTTAGTGGGGTTGTGCGGATCCCTGCGGGTAACGGTGGGGTTGGCCCGCAGGCGAAAGCGCAGCACCTGACCGGGCTGGAGGTGCTCGAGGGGAACCGGCTTGTACTGGGGCGCTTGGGCGAAGTAGCCGGGGAAGCGCTGTAGCAGTTTTTCCCAGTTCGGCGTTTCAAGGCTCTGCACCAGCACCGTCGGGGTTTTTCCCTCTTCCGCCCGCCACAAAAAGCGCGGCGGTGTCTGGTCGGGTTCGGCAAAAGCACGGCACAGGGTGGCGTGCATTTTGTAGGGGTTGGCCAGGTCGGTGCGGGCCTGTTTGGAGCGGGGGTCAAGCAAAAGACGGCTCAGGTACATGCCTTACCTCCACAACATCAGAAATCACAAAACGGGCTCCAAAGCGGCGTTCGGCAAAGGAGCCCAGAGGCTGATCCATGCGCAAAGAGCCTTCACTTGAACCCCGATTTTCCAGCAGCACCGGCAATCTGGCCGACTCGAGGTCTTTTCCCTGGTCGTCCTTTGGCCACTGCCGCCCGAGGTAGCGGTATTGCAGCGCTTCTTTCAAAGGCGCCTTGCACAGGCCGTCCTCGAGGTATACACCCGGACTTGGCACATAACCTTTTCTACCGAGAAAGATGGGCCAGTTTGGATTCTTGAGCGACTGGTGAAGGCGCTCGAGCAGCCCCCAATCCTCTCCCTCCAGCCCCACCAGGAAGACCGCATCAGCCAGGTAGTAACGCCGCGAGACGGTGGTGGGGTGTATCTTGGACTCGTCGGCGGCGATCACGTTCTGCGCGGTCTGGTAGTCGTAGCGCAGCACCCCCGGCTGATCTATCCGCACGCCCATCCGTAAGTCTGCGAGTTGCAGCACCAGCTCGCGCTCTTCGCGATCTATACCCATCGCGGCGCACAGCAGGCCGATCACCCCGCTCTTGGAGGGGGCAAGGTCGGTGTCCCGCTCGTCAAAGCGGCTCTTGGTGCCCCAGGACTGCATTGGGCCTGCCAGGCGCAACAGCAAGGTGGGCATCTCACACCCCCATCTGCGCGCGCACGGCTTCCAGGGTTTTTTCAATCAGGGTTTTTAGATCCGTCACCGGCTCGCCCACACGTTGGTTTTCGTCTTTGTCGTTGCGCCTAAAGTCGGCCTCGTCTATCTCTGGGGCATTGAGGCGGAAGGTTTTTC
>Ga0308390_1000862_pt1 | contig 20766 bp, 15 predicted proteins | sample Hotspr2Sample149_FD_202358 | JGI IMG/M metagenome (GOLD analysis project Ga0308390, IMG submission 202358) | Hot spring phototrophic mat microbial communities from Mushroom Spring, Yellowstone National Park, Wyoming, United States - 20040719_149 ...
CATCATCGACCCCGAAGACGGGAGATGTCACCGAAAAACCCTGATTCCGGATACCGAAGCAGGTTAAGTCCATAGTACCGGACAAACCCAACGAAAGATAGAGGAGGACAAAAAATCCGTGTCAGATACTGGGAATGATCCGCCGCATGAAATGGCAGACGACACAGTGATGTGTCCCCACTGCGGGGCCCAATTTCCTGTACCGGATTCCCTGATGGGAGGAGTAGTGTACTGTCTGTCGTGCGGCCGCCGATTTCAGACCCCTATTGGATCGGCCATTCAGACCCCGGTTTTGGAACAGTACGCCAACATGGGAGACCCTAATGCGGACGTCCCGGGAACAGAGCGTGATGACAGCATCATCTGGCGGGGGCGGCCATCCAGATGGAAACAGGCAGGATGGTACACGCTAAGTATGGTACTGACCGGATCGGGAGGAATGACTGGCGCATGGGGGTGGATTGGGGGGCCTCTTGCAGCCCACCCATGGCTGGCGGCAGGAATGCCGTATGTCAGTGCCCTGCTGGTGATCACCGGAATCCTTGCAGCGGCCGTGGCGGAGGTCCGGCGGCTGCAGTATTACTACGTCATCGGAAAAATGGAACTGACCGCGTCCCAGGGGCTGCTGAATATCGAATTATCCCGGATTCTCATTCGGGATATCCGAAGTCTGAACTTGCGTGCCCGATTCTGGGAGCGTATCGTAGGCATCTGTGATGTAGAAATTGGCACGGCAGGAACCAGCGGAATAGAAATGAAACTGATGGCCATCCCCAGGAGGATAGGTGAAACGCTCCGCCACACCCGGTGCACCTGATCTACAGAAAGAAGCGGATGGAAACGGCGTCTGAAACGCTGAACACACCGGATGCTGCGGCAGCAGAACGGTTTGTCCGGGTGGAGCTTCCGTGGAACGGTGTATCTCCAGCCCGGTGGCTGGCTCTTTTTCCGGAGTACCGTCGCTGGTACTGGAAAAACCGGGATGGTTCCACTGAAGTGGCAGGGGTGGATCCGCTTTTTGAGGTCTCCTTCCGTTGGGATCAAGTGGAGGAAGCTTTTGCTGCGATACGCGCGCGCATTCCTGCGCATCCGGATGCGGGGTGTTTCGGTACCATTCGGTTTCAGCCGGATTTCGGAAAGCCCGCGGGACAATTCGTTTTCCCCCGGTGGGAATGCCATCGTTCGGGATCCCGTCAGGTACTGGTTATGCACGGTCCGGCTCAAACATATCCCGAGGATCTTCTGGAGCAATTACGCGCGCTGGCCGATCGCTGTCCTACCGATCTGCCGGAAGCAAAGGAAAGCCGGAAGATCCTGTACCGGGAGGATGTACCGGACCGGAAGATGTGGTTTGGCCTTACCCGGCAGATACTGTCCGCCATCGAAGAAGGTTCTCTCCTTAAAGCAGTGCCAGCCCGCAGGACGACGCTGACGCTGTCCGAACCCATTGATCCTGCCGTCGTCGTCGAACAGTTGAAGACCCAATATCCATCGGGAGCCTATGTGTTCTGCGCGGCCGTGTCCGACGGCAGGTATTTTGTGGGAGCCTCTCCGGAACGGCTGTTCACCCGGGTTGATTCCATGGTCGGCACAGAAGCCATCGCCGGGACAGCGCCGCGCGGAAATACTCCGGAAGAGGATACCCGTACGGGACAACATCTCCTGGCATCCCGAAAGAACCGCGCGGAACACGAACTGGTGGTACGGTACATCACCGAACAACTGGAATCCCTGGGCATCACGGCAATGAAAGAGAAAACCCGGCTGCTCACCTTGCCCGTGTGCCACCACCTGCTGACCACTGTGATGGGCAACGTGCCAGACTACGTCACCGACGCGCAACTGCTGATGCTGTTGCACCCGACTCCCGCTGTAGCGGGTTATCCTCGTGAGGCGGCCCTGACATGGCTTGCCGCTCATGAGCCCTTTGACCGGGAATGGTATGCCGGACCTGTGGGGCGGATAGGCTGGCACAGCACGGAATTTTGCGTGGGTATCCGCTCCGCGGTGATCGACGGGAACCGGGTACACGCCTACACGGGCGCAGGCATTGTCAGCCATTCACAACCGGCAGATGAATGGCGTGAACTGGAAATCAAACTGCGGACTATTCTGGACGCAGTGACAGCAGAAACGCATGACAACACGAATTCCTGATTCCGCGAGGGTGAACGAACATGGCCCCACCCCTCAGGCATGGGCAGACCGGCTGGTTGCCGAACTGCTGGCAGCCGGGATCGGCGGGTTCGTACTGAGCCCGGGTTCCCGCAACACCCCCCTGAGCCTTGCCCTGGCGCGGGGATGCCCGGACCGCACGGTAATCCATCAGGAAGAGCGGGGGGCGGCATTCTTCGCGCTGGGCGCAAGCCGGGCCGGGAACAGGCCGTGGGGCGTAGTATGCACTTCAGGCAGTGCGGTGGCCAACTGGATGCCGGCAGTCGTGGAAGCATCCGCCAGCCGCACCCCGCTGATTCTGCTTTCCGCGGACCGGCCGGAGTTTCTGCACCATCAGCGGGCTAACCAGACCATGGAACAGACCGGATTATTCGGCCCTTTCGCGCGGTGCTCCTGGAACCTCAGTCCTCCGGCATCCGCTCAGGAACTGGAGCAGAAAATCCGGTTGATCCACACCGCGTTTGCAGTGGCTTCCGGCCGTCACCCGGGTCCGGCTCACCTGAACCTGTCGTTCGATGAACCGCTGATTTCCGGGGAACTTCCAGATTTTGTTCCCGCGCCGACGCCGGCAGTCCGCTGGCATCCCGGAATTCCGGCCGCGGAAGCGAACACCCTGCGTACAGCCCGGGAATTTATCCGGGGGGGACGACATGGCCTGCTGGTGGTGGGTGGTATGCGATGTGCCGCGGCAATCCATGCCGTCCGGTCACTCGCCACACGGCTCGGCTGGCCAGTATACGCGGATATCACGTCTGGTCTGCGCATGGAGTCTCTGGATGGACTGGCGATTGCCTACGCGGACCTGTTGCCGGACTACTGGGCAGAACGGCTGAAAACGCCTGACCGGATTCTCTGGATCGGGGACAGTCTGGTACAGCGTGCCTTTCCAGCATGGCTGGCCCGGACAGGCGGGGACTGTATGCTGATCACGGATCACGACGAGGGGCAGGACCCGTATGGAATGGTCCGAACCCGCATCGTCACAGACCTCTCGGCATTCTGCGAAGCACTGACCGAGGAATGCCAAAATCCGCTGGCTTCACCTGCATCTTTCCGACAGGAACAGACTTTGCTGGACCACGCGATCGATACCTTCGCCGAAACAGAAGGGCATTCGTTGGACCATCTGGAACCCATAGTCGCACGCTGGATCCTCGACATCGCCGCCAGACATCAGACCCCGGTATTTCTGGGAAACAGCATGCCGGTCCGGTGGGGTGGCCTCTACGGGAAATACGACGGCGGAAACACAAAGGTCTTCGCAAGCCGGGGCGTAAGCGGCATTGACGGCGCGGTCGCAACCGCCACAGGCCTGTCGGAGGGTATGAACCGCCGCCCGGTACTGGCCTTGCTGGGCGACTTGACACTTTTCCATGACCTGTCATCGCTGGCGCTCGCCGCTCAACGGAAACTGCCTCTGGTGATCGTGGTACTGAACAACAGGGGCGGCCGCATTTTCCATCATCTGCCTCAGGCGCGGCATTGTCCCGAACTGCTGACGCCGTGGTTTACTGCCGGTCCGATAACTGAGAATTTCCGATCTGCCGCCGAACTGTTCAGGTGGAACTACGCGTGCCCGGTATCCCGGGATACTTTACTGTCCCTGCTGGAAGCGGCGCTGACTACTGCCGAACAGGGCCCCACCCTGATTGAGCTGAAACTGGACGGCGAAATGTCCCGTGCAACCCACGAACAGCTGAAGCAGCGATGCGAAGCTCTGTTGACGGAGAACGCCGGAACATCAGGGAGGAATCTGACATGAATCAGCCCCATTTTCCCCATGCCATCAAGCGCGAAATCCGGCATACAATTGGAGTCATCATTGGGTTGCTGTTGCTGGTGGGCCTGTCCCCGGCAAATGGGGGTGAAAACGGCAAAGCACGTCTGGACAGCCTGCTCAAGATGCTGCCCGATCATCCACCTTTCACGGAATGGCTCAAAAAAACGGGAGAGGTGCCGCCGGATTATGATCAGTTGCCCGCGGACGCGCGGGTCCGTTCGGTACTGGAACCCCGCCTTGAAAACGGAGCCATCGCAACCCTCTCTACCCCCGAAGCCTGGCGAGAAGAGCGAAACCGTCTGCTGCAATCCCTACGACATTGGTTTTTCGGCACTTATCCGGAAAATCCTGGGCCGGTTACGCCCACGGAGGTCACCGAATCCCGGATACCAGGCGGACTCCAGCGGACACTGGTGCTTCGGTTCGGACCGACACAGAAGGCCCACCTGTTCATGGAACTCTACCTGCCCGACGGAGCGGGACCCTTTCCGGTATTCATGACCCAGGACAATCACCGGATGTGGGCGATGATTGCCTTTCGGCGGGGATACGCGGCCGTGGTATACGCCGGAGCGGATTCCCGGGACGACACCGGATCCTTCGTGGAAGCCTGGCCGGAATGCGACTGGTCGAAACTCCTGAGGCGCGGCTGGGCCGCTGGACGCTGTCTGGATTACCTCCAGACACTGCCTCAGATCGACATGAACCGGATCGTCCTCACCGGCCATTCCCGAAACGGCAAAGCATCCCTGATGGGCGCGGCAGTAGACGAGCGGATTTCCGCGGTCATTTCGAGCAGTTCCGGCGTAGGGGGCAGTATGCCTTCGCGGGAATGCGGAGAACATCAGTTTGCCGAGGGGATTGAAAATATTACGCGGGTATTCGACTGGTTCCACAACCGGTGGCGGTTTTTCGCCGGCCGGGAACACCTTGCGCCAGTGGATATGCACCATCTGATTGCTATGACGGCCCCCCGTCCCTGCCTGCTGAGCGTGGCCGAAAACGACGACGTGGAAAATATGTGGGCCGCCCAGCGGGTCTATCTGGCCTGTCGTCCCCTCTGGAAGTTGTACGGCCGGGAAAACGCGCTGGGTATCCTGTGGCGGCCGGGCGATCACGACACGCACGCCGCCATCATCGAGCAGTACCTGGACTGGTGTGATATCCAGTTCGGCCGCCGGGAGGGATCGTGGACCACGACTCTTCGCCTTCCCTGGGACTGGGAGGGATGGAAAACTCATTACCGCGGCATCCTGCCGGATGCTCCGGCTGAAACATGGGACGCTCCGTCGCGGGTGGAGCGCCGGAATGCCGCCATGACTCCCGAGCGCCGGACCGCCGTAATGGAAACGGTCCGCGCCTTTCTCGGTCTCGACCTGCCGCGAGGGTGTCCGGCGGTCATGGAGTATGGTAAAAACCCGGACTACGTGCAGAAGATGCTGGGGCGGGACGGCAGCTCGAAAGACGTGGACCGCCAGTCCATCATGTTCGGAGACTACCTGCACGCGGACCTGTACGCGCCATCCGGCTGGCTGACGGACGGCCGGAAACATCCGGCGGTGCTCTGGCTTCCGCCGTGGAACATTCCGTCCGGATACAGCGCGGCCTACCGAAGAGGAGAAGCGTTCCAGCGGACCTGCGCCCGGGAGGGGTATATCGTGTTCTGCTGTGACCCCATAGGTACCGGTCGGCGGGTCCGGGAAGCGGAAGGATTCTATGAACGGTACCCGAACTGTTCCCTGTTGGGATTCATGGTCCGCGATGCCATGGCGGCACTGGACGCGCTGGAACAGCATGCGGCGGTGGACCGGGATCAGATTTACGTGGTGGGATACGCTTTGGGCGCGCTGGCCGCCCTGCATCTGGCCGCGGTGGATGAACGGCCGGCCGGGTGGGCACTGCACTGCCCGCCGCTGCCTTTCCGCCTGGACAAAGATCCTTTCCTTACCGGCGGCATCGCGCGATGGTCCCGTGATTCCATGCTGCTGCCGCAACTGGGCTTGTACGAGGGCAGGGAGGAGCAGTTGCCCTATGACCTGGACGATCTGTATGCCTGTATCGGACCGAAACTTCTGGCCGTGGTATCCCCGAAATTCGACCGTTTCGCGCCATCCCCCGGCCGGGAATTGTGGCTGGAATCGCTGGAGCAGATCGCGCGGGCCAACCGGACCCGTCTGGTTATCCGTCAGCCTCATGCCTACAATCACTTTGACGAGAGAGCCCAGAGCGACCTGTTGGAGGCTTTAAAACGACTTTGCGGGCCCTGATTAAATCAGGAACTTTTTCTGATTGATATCCCGTTTTTTGCAGTTTTAGGATTTTATTTTTCGGGGACAAAGGTGTATAATATCCTATAGAGAAAATTTTCCGTATTTTCTCATAACGAAAGGAACCCCTGATGAGTACGCATGTGGAAACCGTCCCGCTAGACGTTGAAAAGATCGAGCGGGCGATTGAGGCCGGAGAACCCGACCCGGTTCGGATACGGGAAACCCTGGCCAAAGCCCGGGAACTGCATGGCCTCAATGAGGATGACGTGGCTGGACTGGCCATGGTCACGGACCCCGAACTGCTGACTGAACTTTTTGAAACCGCGCGGTGGATCAAAAACGAGATCTATGGCCGGCGGATGGTGCTGTTCGCGCCTATGTACGTGTCAAACCTGTGTTACAACGAGTGCTTATACTGCGCGTTCCGCCGGGCCAACACCACGGTGCGGCGGCGGGTGCTGACCCAAGAGGAAGTGGCCCGGGAAACCAGGGTACTGATTGATCAGGGACACAAACGGGTGCTGGTAGTAGCGGGTGAAGCCTATCCGGACGAAGGCCTAAAGTATATCCACAAATGCATTGAGACCGTGTATTCGGTCAAAAACGGAGACGGGGAAATCCGGCGGATCAACGTGAACATCGCGCCGTTGACGGTGGAAGAATTCAAAGAACTGAAGGCGGACAAGATCGGCACCTATCAGATCTTCCAGGAAACCTATCACCGGCCGACGTATCAGGCGGTACACCTGGCGGGCAAGAAACGGGATTACGACTGGCGAATCACGGCGCTGGACCGCGCCATGATGGCAGGCATTGACGACGTGGGTATCGGGGTGCTGTTCGGACTGTACGACTGGCGGTTTGAGATCATGGCGATTATGCAGCATGCCGCCCATCTCGAGGCCCGTTTCGGTGTGGGCCCTCATACCATCAGCGTTCCAAGGATCGAACCGGCCACGGGATCGGAATTCTCGGAACACCCGCCTTACGCCGTGTCGGACGACGATTTCCGGAAAATCATCGCAATCCTGCGGTGCGCGGTACCCTATACAGGGATGATTCTTTCCACGCGGGAACAGCCGGCCATGCGTCGTGAAGCCCTCGCCCTTGGTATTTCCCAGATTTCCGCAGGCAGCCGGACCAATCCCGGAGGCTACGCGGAAAACGAGGACTATGACGCCAGCCAGTTTTCGCTGGGTGATCACCGGCCACTGGACGAGGTCATTCGGGACATCGCGGAACACGGGTACATCCCGTCGTTCTGCACGGGGTGTTACCGCATGGGTCGGACCGGTCAGGATTTCATGGACCTGGCCAAGCCGGGACTGATCAAGGCGTTCTGCAACGTCAACGCTTTGAGCACGTTCGCCGAGTACCTGAAACATTACGCCAGCCCGGAAACCCGTGCTGTCGGTGAACGCTGCATCGCGGAAGCCTTGGCCGAGATGCCGGAAAATACCCGGAAAAAGGCCCAGGACATGATCGATCGGGTATACGCGGGCGAACGGGACGTGTACGTGTGAGGACAGACGGGAAAACGGCAACACACCAGCCATCAGGGAGAATAAACCATGATTGACTGCCGGCACGATCACATCATCTACGGTGTTCACATCCATAACCGGGGACAAAACGCGCTCAAGGTTCAGGAACTGCTGACCCGGTACGGGTGCAACATTAAAACACGGTTGGGGTTGCATGAGGTCAGTGAAGACTTCTGTTCCTCCGCGGGATTGCTGCTGCTGGAAATGACCGGTGACCCCGCCTTGTGCCGGGAACTGTTTGACCAGTTGAACGCCATTGACGGGGTAGAGGCCAAAGAAATGGTGTTCGCCCATTCCTGATTTCATGGGAAACAGAATCGAACAGGATTCGCTGGGTACGCTCGAAGTACCGGCGGACGCTCTTTATGGTATCCACACCGCGCGGGCGACGGCCAATTTCAGCCTTTCTGGACGGCGGGTTCACTGGCGGCTGTGGCGCGCTTACGGGTGGGTCAAACTGGCCTGTGCCCGTGTCAATCACGACCTGGGCATGTGGCAGGACGCCCCGGATCGAGCGCGTGCCCTTTTCCAGGCCTGCGAGGAGTTGATCCGGGGTGATCTGGATGCATGGAACCGGACGGACGCGCTGCAGGGAGGCGCCGGAACCAGCACCAACATGAACGTCAATGAAGTGCTGGCCAACCGCGCCCTGCAGATTCTGGGCATTTCCCCGGGCCGGTACGATCTGATTTCTCCTCTGGATCACGTCAACCGGCATCAGTCGACGAACGACACCTACCCGACGGCGCTGCGTGTGGCCCTGCTGTACGGACTGCGTGAAGTGGAAGCATCTCTGGTGCGGCTTCAGGAATCCTTCCAGCGAAAAGAACAGGAAACGGCCCACATTGTCAAAGTCGGACGCACCGAAATGCAGGATGCCGCCCTGATCACGCTGGGACGGGAAATGGGGGCTTACGCTGAAGCCTTCGCCCGGGACCGGTGGCGGGTGTTCAAATGTTTTGAGCGGCTCCGGGTCATCAACCTGGGGGGAACGGCTGTTGGAACAGGATGCGGCGCCCCCAGAACCTATATTTTCCGGGTTACCGACATGCTGCGGGAACTGACCGGACTGCCGCTGGCCCGGGCTGAAAACCTGGTGGACGCCACCCAGAACGCCGATGTCTTTGCGGAAACCTCCGGGATCCTCCGGACGTGCGCCGTATCGCTGCTCAAAACGGCCTCGGATCTGCGGCTGATGTCCTCGGGTCCGGATGCCGGTCTGGGGGAGATCCGGCTGGCCCCACTGCAGGCCGGGTCCTCGATCATGCCCGCGAAGGTCAATCCCGTGATCCCGGAAGCGGTCAGCCAGGCGGCCATGCAAATCATGGGGAATGATCAGGTGGTTGCCCTCGCCGCGGCTTCCGGATGTCTGGAACTGAACCCTTTCCTGCCCCTGATCGCGCAGGCCATGCTGGAAAGCATGGATCTGCTCCGGGCGGCATGCGACACTTTCGCGGAGCGGTGCGTGAATCTGCTTGAAGCCAACGGGGAGCGCTGCCGGACGCTGGCGGAAAACGCCGTGGCGGTCGCGCTCGCTCTGGTGCCTACCCTGGGTTATGAACAGGTTACCGCGCTGGTCAAAAAATCCCGGGAGCAACAGATTCCCCTGAAAAAAGTGGTTATCGATGCAGGTTTACTGGATGAACAGACGTGGGAATCCCTGACCTCGGCAGAGGCGGTCTGCCGGCTGGGTTTTCCGGAGCATCTGCCGGGGGCTGGCGTGAATCCATTGCTGCCGTAACATCACAGAGAGCACGTGTTATGCAATCCACCCCAAAAGGCATGCGTTTGCACATTGGCTTCTTCGGAAGGCGGAATGTAGGTAAGTCCAGCCTGCTGAATGCGATCACTCGCCAGGATGTATCCCTCGTTTCCGAACAGGCCGGCACCACCACCGATCCGGTCGAAAAACCGATGGAACTTCTGCCCCTTGGACCGGTACTGTTTATCGACACGGCCGGTATCGACGATGAAGGCGCGCTGGGCGCGCAGCGGGTTGAACGCACCCGAAAAGTGTTCGACCGTACCGATCTCGCCGTGCTGGTGGTTACCGGAGACCAGTGGGGGCGTTTTGAGGAGGACCTGCTGGCCGCTTTCGCGGAACGGAAGATTCCGACGGTGGTGGCCGTGAATAAAATCGACGTTATTCCCCCTTCCGACACGATCCTGAAAAGCCTGAGCGCGCGAAAGATCCGTGTGGTTCCGGTGAGCGCGCTTACGGGAGAAGGACTGGGAGAACTGCGCCAGGCGCTGCTGGACACTGCGCCGGCGGATTTTTTCGAGCAGTCCGTGATCTTATCCGACCTCGTGGGACCTGGCGAGGTGGCTGTTCTGGTGGTTCCCATTGACAAGGAAGCCCCGAAAGGCCGGCTGATTCTGCCACAGGTGCAGACCATCCGGGACCTGCTGGATGGTGACGCGTGGTGTGTGGTAGTCAAGGAGCGGGAACTGCGGGAGGTATTCAGCCGTCTGAATCCGCCACCCAAAATTGTGGTTACGGATTCTCAGGCCTTTTTGAAAGTTGCCGCGGATACGCCTCCAGATATTCCCATGACCAGTTTTTCTATCCTGTTCGCCCGCTACCGGGGTGATCTTACCGCGCAGGCGGCAGGCGCGCGGGCGATCGACCGGCTTAAGCCCGGTGACCGGATCCTCATCGCCGAATCCTGTACCCATCATCCGATCGCTGACGACATCGGCCGGGTGAAGATCCCAAGATGGCTTACCCAGTTTGTGGGCGGGGCGCTGCACTTCGACCATATGCAGGGGCTGGACTTTCCGGAGGACCTGTCGCCTTACGCCCTGGTGATCCACTGCGGGGGATGTATGACCAGCCGTCGGGTCGTGCTGTCGCGGGTTCACCGGTGCCGCGCGCAGGGCGTGCCCATCACCAATTACGGCATCGCCATCGCCCACAGTCTGGGCATCCTGGAGCGGGCGCTGGCACCGTTCCCCGCGGCCCTCGAGGCCTGGCGAAACGGCTGAGCGAAACCGGTTTAATCGAACAGGTTGGCGTCCGTAACCGCACCAGTAGAGGCGGAAGAAACCAGTTTCGCGTATTTGGCCAGTACGCCGCGGGTGTAACGGGGTTTTGGACGTCTCCACGCGGCCCGGCGTTTAGCCAGCTCTTCCTCCGGAACTTCGAGCGTGATAGTGCGGGCTTCGGCGTCGATTGTAATCCAGTCCCCGTTTTTCACCAGGGCGATAGTGCCGCCTTCATAGGCCTCGGGCGTGATATGCCCTACCACAAACCCATGGCTGCCACCGGAAAACCGGCCGTCCGTAATGAGCGCCACATCTTTACCCAGTCCCCGGCCCATAACCGCGGAGGTGGGGGAGAGCATCTCCCGCATACCCGGCCCGCCTTTGGGTCCTTCATAGCGGATGACGATCACGTCCCCCTTTCGGACCGTGCCGTCGAGAATCCGTTTTAGTGCGTCTTCTTCCGAGTTGAACACGCGGGCCCGACCGCGGAATCGGGTGCCTTCCTTTCCGGAAATCTTGGCCACGGCGCCTTCTTCGGCCAGGTTGCCGCGCAGGATTACCAGATGCCCATCCGGTTTGATCGGATTGCTCAGGGGGCGGATCACCTGTTGGCCTTTGGGGTAAGGTCTGACGCCCCGGAGGTTCTGCTCGAGGGTTTTCCCCGTAACCGTTATGCAGTCTCCGTGGAGCAGGCCGGCCTTGAGCAGTTCCTTCAGGAGGGGAGTCAGGCCGCCGATCCGCACCAGGTCCCAGGTGACAAACCGTCCACTGGGCTTAAGATCCGCCAGCACGGGCGTACGCTTGCCGATACGTTCGAAGTCCTCAAGGGTCAGCCGGACCCCCGCGGCAAAGGCCATCGCCGGCAAATGCAAAACGGCGTTGGTGGATCCGCCCAAAGCCATGACCACAGTAATGGCATTTTCAAAGGCCTTGCGGGTCATGATGTCCCGGGGCCGGATGTTCTTTTCAATGAGGTTTAGCACGGCCGCGCCGGCCCGGCGGCAGTCCTCTTTTTTCTCATCGGATACGGCCGCCTGAGCGGAACTGTTGGGCAGGCTCATGCCCAGCGCCTCAATGGCACAGGCCATGGTGTTGGCGGTGTACATGCCGCCGCAGGCGCCTGGTCCGGGAATCGAACAGGCTTCGATTTCCATCAGTTCCTGATCGCTGATGTCGCCGCGGGCGTGCTGTCCGATGGCCTCGAAGACCGACACGATATCCACGTCCCGACCCTTGTAGGAACCTGGCAGAATGGTACCGCCGTAGACAAACACGGCAGCACGGTTCAGCCGGGCCATGGCCATCACACAGCCGGGCATATTTTTATCACATCCGCCGATGGCGACCAGACCGTCAAAATGCTCGCATCCGACGACCGTTTCGATAGAATCGGCGATTACCTCGCGGGACACAAGGGAATATTTCATTCCCTCGGTTCCCATGGAGATGCCGTCGGAAACTGTGATGGTGTTGAAAATGACCGCTTTTCCGCCGGCTGCATTCACGCCGGCTTCGGCTTCACGGGCCAGCTGGTCAATGTGCATGTTGCAGGGCGTGACTAAGCTCCAGGTGGAAGCGATACCGATCTGGTTTTTGCGGAAGTCCTGATCAGTAAATCCCACCGCCCGCAGCATGGCCCGGCTCGCGGCCCGTTCCGGCGGATCCGCAATAACCCGGGAATAAGGACGATCCTGAACCTGACGTGATTTTTTGGCTGGCATGGCTGTCTCCCCGTGGTTGATCATGCAAGAAAACCGCCTATGCCGCTTTTTTGTTCCCGGCGCGGTCCGTTTCAGCGGCCCCGGCCGCGGTCGGCTACCGGCGGAACCTCGGGCCGCCAGGAACTGGCGTAAGGACCAATGTCTTCAAACGGGATTTTCTCGAACCCGCTGATACCGGGATTGGCGGGCTCACTCATGGAAAAATCCCCCTGGGCGGCCATCGGGAACGGATCCGTACGCCCCGCCTGCAGCGAGAGAACGGCGTCCTTGACTACGCCGTCGTGATCGTTCCGGTAATCTTCCCCGCAGTTGATGAAAAAACTGCGGACGATATAGTTCCGGTTTGGATTTTCGCGCAGCGCCCGAACCTTGGGATACCGCTCTTCGTACTGTGCCAGATCGTACGAATTCCGGGAAAACCACTCATCCAGATACTGCTGCCAGCGGTCCGCCGGCCATGGCGAAAAACTGACGCCATAACGGCAGGCATGGAAAACACAGTTTTCAATCCGGTTATCCTTGCCGCCGTGAATCTGCACGCCGCCGAAATTGCCCGCGGACGCTTTGTGAAAGATATTGCCATAGATCCGGACACCGGAAATGGCATCATCCAGCCGGATGCCGGCGGCACCGCAGTGGAGCTGCTCGCCACGGCCGTCCCAGTTGCCCACATGGTGCCAGTAATTCCAGCGGAAAACGACGCCGCGGATCAGGGGATCCCCCCACATGTCCGTTCCACCCTGGTCGTCGGACTCCTGCACCACGTCGTGCACTTCGTTGTACTCGATCAGGTGCTCGCGGCCCCCGATCCTGAACGCGCTGCTGGGAATATGGTCACAGAGATTATGGGCCAGGCGGATCCCCACGCCATTTACCAGCACGGCGGGGGTATAAGTGTGATCGATACGAGACAGATGATGGATGTGACAGTTTTCGACCATGTTTCCGCAGGGTTTCAGCGTCGGGATGTCGCCGCCACTGATGCTGATCCCCATGCGCCCCATGTTGTATATGTCGCAGGAATGGATGACATGCTGTTCACAGTCCTTGACGGTGATTCCGGTGCCGCCGGCGTTCCGGACCGAACAGCCGAGCACCCGGACATCCGTTCCGCCTCCGATCAGCACCACGTCACCGGCGGCGTACGCGAAATCCAGGTTCACAAGCCGGATGTGAGAGGCATTTTCCAGAGAAAGCAGAGGGGCTGGCGTAACGGACAGTATCCATTCCGCCCCTTCAGGGGATGCCGGCGGATACACATACAGTTTCAGTGCCTGCCGGTCGATCCAGTACTCGCCGGGCTGATCCAGTTCGCAGAGCATGTTGAACGCCACGAACTTGCCGTCCGCGCGGTAGCCGTAAGTATGCCAAGGTGCCGCAAGATCGATCCAGCCGGTTTCCGCGTCCAGAGCGGCGATTTTCTCGTAGGAGTCCGCCCATTCCCAGAACCAGTAGCCGTAGAGCCAGCCTTCCGGTTCCTGTTTCCACGCAGTCAGCCGGTCGGAAGTCACCCGGATCCGACCTTTCTGGGTTCCTTTGCGGCCGTGACTGTTCACGGGCATCTCATCCGTGACTTCCGCGATCCGCAGCATGGGTTCGCCGGGTTCCGGGTACTGAGCCATCCGAAGGGGCTGTCCATTCATGAACAACTCGACCACGGGATGGGTAATAAAACCCGCGCCGGAAGCGAATCCGCCCAGACGCAGGGGTGTCAGTCCATCCAGGCCGCTCTGTTTGAGATCAGCCCCCCACACCTTACCGCGGGCGGTAACAGGCAAACGATCCGGACACTCGTCAGCCTGAAGCGGGCGCAGGCCCTGAACGGTTATGCCTGCGGTGAACGTCACGCGACCACCTGCCGCGGCGGCAATCACCAGGGGCGCACCCGGCTGGCCGCTCATGGTTTCATCGATCTTCACCGTGCCGGTGACGGCTATTACGCCGGGGGCCAGTTCGATCCGCACGCCACCCTCAGGCCAATGTCCGGACGCACGCAGTTCACGCGCCTGAGCCAGCGCGTCCTCCAACCGCGCGCAAACCGGCTGATCCCCGTTCGCGGAGGCTGCTCCATCAACCTTTATCACCAGCCCTGGCTCGGGATCCGGCGTCAGTACCGCACGCCCGCTTCCATCCGTCGGCCATTGGGCATATTCCGGCGCGGGGGGATCTGCCATAACACGTGGAAGTACGGCCATCGACAGGACAGACAGCAACAGCACGAACTGCATGGTAGATCTCCTTATCTTCATGGCAGACGGTTTTCCCGCAACAGACGGAGAAAACGTTCCAGCAGTACGATCGTTTTGGCGTCCTGCAGCGTATGCCGCCGCAACTGTTCCTCGACCGTTTCCACCGGCCATTCAATCCGCTCGAACCTTTCTTCCGGTTCAGGACGAACCGGCACGGTCGTAAGGCCGGATGCCACAAACAGATGAATTTTCTCGGAACAGAATCCAACCGTCCCGTAAATGGTGCCGGCGTCGGTCATGTGTTCCGCGCGGAAGCCCACTTCTTCCTCCAGTTCAATCCGTCCGCGGGCTTCAGGGTCATCGTCAGGTCCCTCGAGTTTGCCCGCGGGGGCCTCGATGATATCGTGCCCCAGGGCGATCCGAAACTGCCGCACCAGTATGACGGAACGTCCCGTCCAGGGCAACACACATACCCCGCCGGGGTGCTCGACCACTTCCCGGTACGTGGTCTGCCCGTCATCCAGACGTACCGTCCCGGTCCGGACTGAAAAAATACGCCCTTTGAAAACAGGTTCGCTCTTCAACCAGATTTCCATAAGGCTTCCCGCAAGGTTGACGCGGCAAATGTATTCATGCCGCGAAAGACATTATACTGATAAGGACATCATGCGTTCAGGTCGCGCCACGGAAAGATTCGGCGGCGCAATGTGTTCCATAGAAATAAGTTAAAGGGCCTATTATGCGCGTAAAACGACCGATATCCTGTTCCGTTTTTCATCTGCTCCCGGCCATATTGCTGATTTCACTGAATGGGTTCGCGCAGTTTGGCCGGGCCGTTCAACCGGAATGGAGTTTTGCCCTTGAGCGGGAGACCCTGTCTCCGGGAGAAACGGTCCGGGGATGGCTGTCCTTTACCTTCCCCGATCCGTGGCATGTCAACGCGCGGCACCCCAAAGAAGACACGCTCATCCCCACTGTGCTTGAACCCCCCAATGACCCACAGCCCGTGCGGGTGACCGGTGTTGTCTATCCCAAACCGAAATCATTCCGGTTCGAATTCTCGGAAGAAGAAATCCTGGTATACGGCCCGGAATTTTCCATTGGCGTGATCATTGAAGCCACACCGGGGACTGCTCCTGGGTCCTATACCATCCCGCTGACCCTGCAGTACCAGGCCTGCAACAACACCACATGCATGCCGCCTCGGACCATGGAACTGCCGCTGACCATCACGGTGGGAGCCGCAGTCGGGGAATCGTCTGCGGTAAAGACCCCGCCGGAAGAACTGGATTGGACCACCGTGGAGACCGCGGCAGGAGAGATCCTGCCTTCCGAAGAAACCGCTGAAACAGCTCCTGCCACAGGAGAACCCCCTTCACAGCCTTCGGCGTCCGCTCCGTCAGCCGGCAATTGGCGGGAACTGGCTGAGCAGTTCACAACAGCCGGTCGCCTGGATGGATTTGTCGGCACATCGGCCTTCCTGGATTTTGTAGATGCTTCGGAACGGGGTGAGGGCGTGTCAGACAACGGCTTTGGTCAACAGCGGTTCTGGGTGGTCTTGCTGCTCATCCTGGGTGGCGGTGTACTGCTGAACCTGACGCCCTGCGTGCTGCCCATGATTCCCATCAACCTGGCCATCATCGGAGCTGGGGCCCGGGCAGGTTCAAAACGCCGGGGATTTCTGCAGGGGCTTGCCTACGGAACAGGCATTTCGATTGTGTACGGCCTGCTGGGTCTGGCCGTCGTGCTTGGAGTATCCACCGCGTTCGGCACCATCAACGCCACGGTTTGGTTCAATGTGCTCATTGCGGTGCTGTTTGTCGTGCTGGCACTGGCCATGTTCGACCTTATTCAGATTGACTTTTCCCGTTATCAGTCGCGGATCAACCTGACCGGCCGCGCCGGCAGTACAGCCGCCGCTTTTGGCATGGGAGCTGTCTCGGCGCTGCTGGCCGGGGCCTGTGTCGCGCCTGTGGTGATTTATACCGTGGTATACGCGCAGGACCTGTACAGTCAGGGCAACCGCTGGGCCCTGCTGCTGCCGTTCCTGCTGGGCGTGGGCATGGCATTGCCTTGGCCTTTTCTTGGCATGGGGCTGAGCCTGCTGCCGAAACCAGGCAAATGGATGACCCGGGTCAAACAGGGTTTCGGGATATTCATTCTGCTGTTCGCGTTGTACTACGCTCACCTGGGTTGGACCCTGTGGCACAGCGGTGGGGAAACAGCCATAACCACGGAAGGCTGGACCCCCTCTCTGGAAGAAGGCCTGCGGCAGGCCCTGCAGGAAAAAAGACCGGTCATCATTGATTTCTGGGCGACCTGGTGCAAAAACTGCACCGTCATGGACCGCCAAACGCTGAAAGACCCGCGGGTGGCAGAACGTCTGGCCGGCTACACGCGGGTGAAATACCAGGCAGAGGACCTGGAAGCCCCGGAAATCCGAGAAGTTACCCGGTATTTTGAGGTCAAGGGACTGCCGACTTTTATTATTCTGAAACCGAAACCGTAGCGGTTCCGGTTAAGCACCGGCGAGGGAGAACGTGGTGGACAGCCTGCGCGTGATCATTGATCATCTGCTGACGGTTGCGGGCTTTCTTCTGGCGCTTACCCTGGTGCTTCGGGTTCTTGGTGAACGCCGTCAGCCGGGCGGAGCCATGGCGTGGCTGCTGGCCATCCTGCTGATTCCGTATATCGGTGTCCCGCTGTACCTGCTGCTGGGGGGACGGAAACTCGCGCGTCAGGCCAGCCGGAAAAATCCCCTGTACGACGCGGAACGGGGAGAACTGCATCTGGTGGAAGAAACCTTTTTCCAGGGCGGCCGCCGGCTCGTGCAGGCAGGAATGCCCCCGCCAAGATCGGGAAACCGGGTGGAACTGGTTTTCAACGGAGAAAAGGCCTTTCACCGGCTGATGGAGGACATTGCCGCGGCAAAGGAATCGATTTATATCGAGACCTTTATCCTGGGCCGGGATGAAACCGGCCGGGCCGTAGTGGATGCCCTGGCAAGGAAAGCCCGGGAGGGTGTGGATGTCCGGCTGTTGCTGGATGGTCTGGGTTGCCTCCGGTCGAAAGGGCGTTTTGCCCAGCCAATCCGAGACGCCGGCGGTCACGTGGCGGAGTTTCTGCCTGTACTGCCCCTGCGCCGGAAATGGTCCGCCAACCTGCGGAATCACCGCAAGATCGTGGTGGTGGATCATACCCGCGCCATGGTGGGGGGGATGAATCTCGCCCGGGAATTCATGGGCCCGATGCCATGGGAAGGGCGGTTTGTGGATGCCTGCGCCTTTGTCACCGGCCCCGTGGTGGGGGATATCGAGCAGGTTTTCGCGAGTGACTGGGAATTCGCCACGGACATGAATACCCCCATCCCGGATTCACCCTTACAGGCGGATACCGCCGAGCACGCGCTGTCCACCCTGCAGTTGGCCGCCAGCGGCCCGGACGTGCCGGAAGACACTTTTCACGACGCGCTGCTCTCGGCCATCATGGACGCCCGCGAACGGGTGTGGATCGTGACGCCCTATTTCGTGCCTGATGATGCCGCGCTGAAACTGCTGGCCCTGAAGGCACGGGCTGGCAAAGACGTTCGGCTCATTGTGCCTTGGCGGTCAAATCACCGGCTGACAGATTACGCGCGGGGACCTGCCCTGCGGCAACTGATCGCCGCCGGCGCTCGGGTTTACGTGTATCCACACGGCATGGTGCACGCCAAGGTCATGGTGTTTGATCACCTCCTGGCGATCACCGGCACCCCCAACCTGGACATGCGCAGCCTCTACTTCAATTACGAGGTAGCCCTTTTTCATTACACGCGTGGAGATATCGATGAAGTCACCAGTTGGGTAACATGGCTGGCAGGTCAGTCCCTTCGGGTCACAGGGGCGCGGGTAGGCCGGGCAAGGTACTGGCTGGAAAACCTTTGCAATCTGCTCTCCCCACTGCTCTAAGGCGAGTTACCGGATACGGTTGATCGGAATGCCTTCGCGCGCGTATATGCCCTTGCCCGCGATAACCAGGTCTGTCTGGTAGGTTTTTCCGCGGAACACGGTGCCAACGATAAGTTTATTCCCCTCAACCCGCCATGTGCCTGAAAGCATGTCGGTGCCGGCTAATTGTTTGACCAACGGATTTCCGCTCCACGCCACAGCTTCACCGCCTGGTTTGAGGGTGACCTGAACCCGGATTCCCCGCTGAGGTTCGATTTCCCATACGGTGTTTTCCAGAGATTTCGCGTCGAGTTCGGGGGGTAGGTTTGGAATCGCGACTTTCTGGCGGGTATCGGGCAACAGTCCGGCAGCCCGCGCGGCCGTCACAGCCACCGGTAACAGCAGAATCACCACCAGCAACACCACCACGACAATGATCACTTTTTTATCCATTAACATGACTCCTTCCCGATCGGGCACGCATTAGATTATTAGGAATTTATTATAGGCCATACCCGTCGCCGTCAGACTATGGGTCGGCGTTTTCCTGAATGTCCCCTAATTTCCCCTCACTTCGGGCCACCACAATACAGCCGACCGCGTCGCCCGTGATATTAACCACCGTGCGGGACATATCCAGCAGGCGGTCCAAACCAATGATCAGACCGATAGTTTCAGGACCGATTCCGAGCAGTCCCAATGTGATCGGCATGAGTGCGATACTGCCGCCCGGGATACCGGCCGTGCCAATGGATACCAGAACAGCCCCTGCGAACACCGCCGCCTGCTGCCCAAAAGTGGGGTGGAGTCCGTTCGCGAAAGCCAGAAACATCACGGCTACCGCCTGATACAGGGCCGTGCCGTCCATGTTGACCGTGGCGCCAAGCGGTAGCATGAACTCACATACCCCGCGATCAACGCCCAGACGCCGATGGGTACAGTGAATGGTCAAAGGAAGGGTGGCGGAACTCGAGGAAATTCCGAACGCCAGCGTCAGCGCCGGCATCATGGCTTTGAAGAACCGGCGCGGCGACACACCACCGAGCAAGGGTACTAAAACACAAGTCAGGATCAGAAAATGAACGGTCAGACCCAGCAGCACCGTCAACATATAGAGGGAAAGGGTTTGCAGATAGGAAGTACCAAACTCACCGGTGGCCTTTGCCATCAGTGTGAAGACGGCCATTGGCGCGAGTTTCATGAACCATAAAATCATCCGGACCAGCGCGTCGTCCAAAGCCTGCACTGCCGCCAGCAGCGGAACCCCGCCAGAGCCCAATGCACCCAGGGCGGCACCCAGTAACAGCGCAAACAGAATAATGGTCAGGGGATTGACACCATCCATGAACGGAGTTTTGATCAGACCCGGCAGAATCTCTTTTTGCAGCCGCTGTCCATATCTTCCGCCTGTTCCCCTGCCCGCGGAGGTTTGCTGAGATGTACTCGAGGTGTCGGTGGCGAAAGTATCCGATTCGCCGGCAGAAGGTTTATCGGCTGAAACCAGCGTATGCCCCGGATGCAGGATGTTCACGCACAGCAGACCAATGGCGGTCGCGAGCAGCGTGGTGAAGAGGTAAAAAGCGATGGTTTTCAGCCCCAGTCGTCCCAGAGCGGCAGGATCGCCCAGGCTGGCCACACCGCGAGTAATAGATACCAGGATCAGTACAGGCACCACCATTACCAGGAGACGGAGAAAAATCACGCCGTACAGGTTGAGCCAGTCCGCAATAAACAGCCCGTATACACTGTTTCGGCAGAACCACCCGACTACCAGACCCGCCGCCATGGCCCACAAAATCGCGGATCCCATGGGAAAAAAGCGGGGAATAAGCATCAGCAGCAGCCAGTGGAGTCCCCACGCTGCCAGCCAAAGGGGGATCAGCATACCCCAGGACGCGGCGTGATCGAGCATCACCATACCTGCCGCGGGAACCAGCGAGATCCCACCCCAAATCAGCAGGGACATCAGACCGGTACGGTTCCTTTTTTCGTGATTTCCGGAGCAGGCCTTTTCCGGTTCACCCTTAGAAAAGAACTTGGAAACTGAGGACATCAATTCCATCGCGTCTTTCTGTTTTATTTCTTTGCCACCCCTGCCTGCCATCGGATGCTGAACGAAATGTCCCGCGCCTGATGCGGGTATTCCAGTGACAGGACACGGAACTCTCCATGCCAC
>Ga0308390_1000866_pt1 | contig 20690 bp, 15 predicted proteins | sample Hotspr2Sample149_FD_202358 | JGI IMG/M metagenome (GOLD analysis project Ga0308390, IMG submission 202358) | Hot spring phototrophic mat microbial communities from Mushroom Spring, Yellowstone National Park, Wyoming, United States - 20040719_149 ...
ATGAAATATGGGGCAGGAGTAGAAAGTATGTTGCGAGTGGGATATTTGTAATATTTTTTAGTTTAAGTTATTTACCATTTAAAGCAAATTTTGATGAGAATAATGCTCATAATTGTTGGGCTAATGATAATTATGGCAAGAATTTATTAAAAACAGTAGAATATAAAGGTATACTTTTTACAGAAGGTGGGGATAATCAGGTATTTTCGCTTCTTTATCACAATTATATAGAATATTTAAGGCCTGATATGAATGACCCAAATGTTCGTTTAGAAGAGCTTGATAAAAGAGGGATATTTGACCAGAAAGGGAATGTATTTTTACTTTATGGTGATATGATGAGAATGACGCCAGGGGAACTTACTATTTCGCAGATAACAAATGATTATGCAAGGTTTAGAACCGGAAGGCCTATTTATTATACATGGAAGGACCAGGGTAGATTGAATGAAATTAACAAATTGTATATGATTGATAAATATATTTTTGATAATTACAATGAAAGCAGAAAAGAGCAAATAATAAAAAATGTTATAAAAATGATTAAGGATTTAAATTTAACTGTATTAGATTATTTAAGGCGGACTACTAAACAGATAAATCCACAGACTCCGGATGATGAAGTAAGGAATATAGCAATTGAAAGAATAAATTTAGTTGAAAGGGAGCGGGAGAATTTAAAAAAGACTGATAGATTCACCAAGTATAAAAGAGAATTTGAATACAGGCAGACTGGTATATTATATAGAATATGTAACAGGGATGAAATTTTTAATTTCCCAATAAATTATTGGTTATACTATGATTTTGAATGGCAAGAGCATAGTGATGAGGCTGTTTATTGGGATTATTTGACGAGAGAGATAATAGCGAATTACAATTTTCAGATGGGTGATGAATATTTAGCAAAAGCGTATGAAAATTATAATATTAGTCAAAATTTTTTAATTTCTGAACAGGAGAGGAAGAAAGCAAGGGAAAAATTTGAAGAATTTCAGAGGAAAGCATTTAGTTATTATAGGGAGGCAAAGAAGTATGGTTTTGATATGACAGCTATTCATTTTAATTATGCTCTGCTTTTGGAACAACTTGCTAATATATATCAAGGGGAAGGGAAATTAGATTTAGTTAAGTCAATTTTAGAAGATGCAGGTAAGAGTTATTTAAAAGCTGCTGAAATAGAGAATAGGCAGGATAATGCACCGAGGGCTTTTTTTGCTGCTGGTAGAGTTTTTGAACGCCAAGCACTAATTTTTCCTGAAAATGAAATCACATATATGTCTAATGCTTTAAAATATTACAAAGAAGCTTTAGAAATATTACCAAATTATAATGAAGCTCTAATGGGAGTAAAAAGAGCAGAAGCATATTTGAGATATCCGACTAAAAAGATAAGAGAAATGGAAAAAAATTTAAATTTAAATCCGCAGCAAGAGAATTTATATTTTGAATTAGTTAGAGCATATATTGATAGATTTCAATATAACGATGCTGTTCGTGTTCTTGAAAATGGTGTCAGGGCTATGCCTAATAGTATGAATTTAATTTTAAATTTAGGGAACTTATATACCCAATTAAACAGATTAGATGATGCTATAAAGATATGGAATAGAGTTTTAGCAAAAAATCCCAATGAAATAAATTCTTTATTTTATCTTGGTGAATGTTATTTTAGGAAGAGGGATTATAAGAAGGCATTTGAGAATTATCAGAAATTTGTAAACATTGCAAGTGGGATTAATAATCAACAAATTCAGCAAATGGTAATTACAGCACACCAAAGAATGCGTTCAATTTCTCCGTATCTTACAAATCCGTGAAATATTAAATTTAAACGAAGGTTTAAAAAATCCTGATTTTTTTGCTTTAAGATATGCAAAATAATTTGCTATTCTTAGTGATTTTTTAAAATTTAATTTGTTTAATATTCCGTAAATCATTCCTGCTGTAAAAGTATCACCGCATCCTGTTGTATCAATTACTTTTTTAATTTTTACAGAATCAATTTTATAAATTTTTTCTTTTTCAATACCAATTACTCCTTTATCTCCTTGCGTAATAATTAACTTTTTTAAATTATTTTTTGTAATATTTGAATTTTTAAGTAAAATTTTCCATTCAAGTAAATTACCCTGAAGAATATCAAAGTTTTTAATCCAATCATCTGGTTTTTTTATATTTTTAAATTTTCTTGGTTTATTGTTTGATTTTGTCAAAATTAAGCTGTGAATATCGCCATAAATTATTTTTTTATAATTTTTACGAATTTTTGTTAATGTTTTTAAAGTTATATCATAACCTGAAATAAATGTTATTATTAAGATATCTACGGAATTTAATATTGGTTCAATTTCTTTATATTTAATTGAGGAACTTTTGAGAATAGACTTTTCGCATCTATTTAAATGATTTTTATCATATTTTAGTGTGACTATATTAGTTTTCTTAGGTTCTTGATAAACATAATTAGTGTTTATATTCTTATATTTTTGCAATAATTTAATAAATTTATTTTTATACTTTTTTTCAATTTTAGTTACAGGGATTATAATGGCTTTATTTTTAAATATAACCGAAAGAGCAGTTAAAAGGTAAACAACACCTCCGAAATTTTTTATAATTTTTTTTCTATCAGGCAGTATAATTTTATCAATACAGGTAGAACCTATTACACCTATTTTAAACATTACAGAATTTGTTTTCTACCAACAGAAATGTATTTAAATTTCAATTTTTGCATATAGTTTATATCATAAATATTTCTTCCATCAAATATTACCGGGGTTTTTAATAATTTTTTAACTTTTTTTAAATCAATTTGTATAAATTCATTCCATTCGGTTAAAATAATCAAGGCATCACAATTTTTAATAGTTTCGTATGGGTCGGTAAAGTATTTAATTTTTTTGTCAAACAATTTTTGAATATTAGGTATTGCTACTGGGTCGTATAAGTTAATTTTTGATTTTTTTTTCAGCAAATATTTTATAATATCAATTGATGGAGCTTCACGGATATCATCTGTATTTGGTTTAAACGAGGCGCCCCATATTGCAAATTGTTTATTTTCAAGTTTTTCATTATAGAATTTATTAATTTTTTCAAGAAAAATTTTTCTTTGAAGGATATTAACGTTAATAGTTTCTTTTAATATTTTAAATTTATAACCAAATTTTAATGCGACTTTAAAGAGGCCGAGAGTATCTTTAGGGAAGCAGCTTCCGCCGAAGCCTATACCGGCTTTTAAAAATTTATCACCTATTCTTGAATCCAGTCCCATACCTTTTGCGACATCTTCAACATTAGCTCCGACTTTTTCACACAAATTTGCGATTTCGTTTATAAAACTTATTTTAGTTGCAAGAAATGAATTGGAAGCATATTTTATAAGTTCAGCACTTTTAAGGTCTGTTATAATTATAGGTCTTTTTAGAGGCTCATATAATCTTTTTATTATCATAGAAGGCAGTCGGTTATTAGAGCCTATAACAATTCTATCAGGGTTCATAAAATCATAAATAGCAGAACCTTCTCTAAGGAATTCAGGATTTGAGATAACATCAAAATTAATCTTTTTTTTCATATTTTGTTTTATTATTTCAGCGACTTTATTTCCGGAGCCAACTGGGACTGTGCTTTTATTTATTATTATTTTATAAGAATTTATATATTTCCCTATGTTTTTAGCAACTTCCCAAACAGCGCTCATATCTGGTTCACCATTTTTATCAGGTGGAGTTCCAACTGCAATAAAAATTATTTTAGATTTTTTTATTCCGTATCCAATTGAATCTGTGAAAGATAATCTTTTTTCTTTTAAATTTTTTGAAATGAGTTCCTCAATACCGGGCTCATAGATTGGTGAAAATCCCTTTTTTAATTTTTCTATTTTAGAGATATCTTTGTCAACGCAAATTACATTATTACCCAGGTCTGCAAGGCAGACTCCGGTTACAAGTCCCACATAACCTGTTCCAATTACACATATTTTCATCTTTTCCTCCGATTTTCTAAAAATTTATTGATTTAATTTTTTCTTACATTTTTCTATATTAATTAAAGTTTGGGAATGATACGGGTTAATTTTTAAAACTTTTTGCCATTCTTCGTAAGCTTTTTTATAATCGCCTGAAGTATAATAAGCAACGCCAAGGTAGTAATATTTATTTATCAATTTTTCGTTTTCAGATTTTTCAGTTTTACTTGCTGTTATAATTTTTTTTGATGCGGTTAATTTATATTCTGCTTTTGTTATATTAGCGAGGCATTCGCTGAGATATTTATTTGAGAGAGGGGAGCGGTCAAGTTCAATACATTTTTTCCATTCTTTTATTGCTTCTTCATAATTATTTTGTGAATAATAATAGAGTCCCATATTATAATGTTTTGATATTTCTTTTTCATTTACAGATGGTGGATTTTTAGAAAGTTTAATATAATTATCAATTTCTGGGTAATTTGGTTCTATTTCTTTTACAAGTTCAAATTCATATAATGCTTTTAAATAATTTTTATTATTATAAGCTGTTTTACCTTCTTCAAAATGTTTATCTAAAATATTTTTTGTATTTATTTTATCAGTTTCATACATTATTTTTAGAATATATTTATTTGCCAATTTATTTAAAGGGAACAAATCTTTTATTTGTTGGAAGAAATGCAATGCGAGTTGATAATTTTTTTGATTTAGGTATTTAACTCCTTCATTTTCAAGATTTTTTATTATAATATAATATGGTGAATCTTCAGTTACTTCAGCATCTTTTTGTAATTGTAAAGCCTGGAGTGCTAATTTTAGATATTCCTTTGCATATTCATTTTCTGGGTCTATATTTAGGACTTGGTTAAATTTTTCTACTGCGATTGAATATTCTCCAATTTTATAATTGTATATGCCTTCGGAAAGAAGTTTTTGAACTTTCTCGTTTTCTTTTTCTTTTAATTTTTGTAATATTTCAAGTGTTTTATTTTTATATTCAAGTGCTTTTTGATGATTAGGATTTATATCTAAAGCTATATCAAATTCAGACAAAGCTTTTTCGTATAATTGATTATTAAAGTAATTAAGTCCTATTATGAAATGTTTTTCAGATTCATTTTCAATAGATTTTAATTGGTGCAATTTAGAGAGTGCCTCTTCAATTTTATTTAAATAATCTTTTGCAGTTGCATTATTAGGGTCTAATTTTAAAACTTCAAGGAAAATATTTTTAGCGTTTTCATATTCCTGGTTCATATATTTTTCAATACCTTTGGCAATTAGTTCGTTTATTTTTTCTTTTAATTGTTGTAATTTTAACAACTCTTGGTCTTTTTTAAGTCCTTCTTGTGCTTCAATATTATTAGGGTCAATCATTAAAACTTTTGACCATTCTTGGATAGCCTCAAAGTATTGTTCTTTATTATGGTATTCTCGGGCGGCTTGTAGATGAAGCATAAGTTCAAGATTTTTATTATATTCTGCTTCAGCCTTTTGCGCTTCTATAATTTTAATTTTTATATTTTCATTATCTGGCTGTAGGAGTAAGGCTAATTTATAAACTCCGACAGCTTTAGCGTATTCTTCTTCTTTTAAATATTTATCTGCCTCTTGGACAAGATTTGTTGCCACTTGTTGTTTATTAATTATTTCATTACATAGGTCATAAGAAATTTTTATATAATTAGTTGCTCTTTCATGTCTTGGATTTATCATTAAGGTATTTTTAAAAAATGGGATTGCGTCGCAATATTGTTCTTTTAAAAATAGTTGTAGACCTTTATAAAAATTTATTTCCATTTCGTTATATTTATTATAAGCTTTTTCCATATATGCTTTTGCTCGGCTATGATTAGGATTTCGGTCAAGAAGTCTTTTCCATTCTTCTGCTGCTAACTTGAATTCTCGTTTTATATAATAATTTAATCCCTTTGTAAATATTGATTCATCTGTAACATAAGCAAACATGTTTAGAGGTATGATAAAGAAAATAAATATTTTTTTAAACATAAACTCTTTTTACTCTTTCACCAATATTACAGAGAATTTCATAAGGTATTGTTTTAAGTTTTTCTGCGATATTTTCAAGTCTAATAATTTTATTATTATATTCACCAAATATTAGAACTTTATTTCCGATTTTTGCATTAGTAACATTTGTTAGGTCAATCATAAATTGGTCCATACATATTCTTCCTCTAATAGGACATTTTTTATTATTAACAAATACAAAATGATTGTTAGATAGTAATCTATTTAGACCATCACCATATCCTAAAGAAACTGTTCCAATAATTTCACTTTTTTTTGTCCAATAAGTATGCCCATAACTTATTGGTGTTTTAGGTTCTGTCTTTTTTATATAAGTTAAAAATGAGATTAAAGTCATACCTGGTTTAATATCAATATTTTTTCTTATTTTATTATCGGGGAAATAACCATAAAAAATAATACCCGGTCTAACAAGGTTATAAGAGAGATTTGGGAAATTTATTATAGCGGCGCTGTTTCCTATATGGATATAATTAGGTTTTATACCATTTTTAAATAGTTTATTTAAAATTTCATCAAAAATTTTAATTTGTTTTAAAGTAAATTTTTTATCAAAATCAGCGGATGATAAATGTGAATATATTCCATCAATAATTATATTTGAAAGATTTGAAGCTTTGATTATGAATTCAAAAGCTTTTTTATAAGGAACTCCTAATCTCCCCATACCTGTATCAATTTTTATATGGATTTTTAATTTTTTATTAAATTTTTGGCAAATTGAATTAAATTTTAATAATGTTTTTTCAGTAAAAATAGTTGGTGTTATATTTTGATTGAGAATTTCAAAAAAATCATTTTCGTAGAGTGGTTCATTAAAAATTAAAATTTTAGATTTTATATTATTTTTTCGTAAGTTGAAAGCTTCAAATGGAAAGGCTGTTCCTATGAAACTTATCTTTTCTTTTTCAAGAAATTTACTTATTTCTATTGCTCCAAATCCATATGCATTTGATTTAACAGGAATTAATATTTCTGTTTTTGGTGGTATTCGCTCTTTTATAATTTTTAAATTATTTTTTAAATTATTTAAGCTTATAAAAGCATACGCATAATAATTGTTTTCACTTTTCATAACATTTTTAAAAATATAAAATATTTAAGATTAAAGGACAAGAGTTTTTTACTTGATTTTTATACTAAAATTATTATGCTAATAAAAAATGCATAAAGGAAGGATATATTTTTTAGGAAACTCAAATTCCATTCATCTTGTTCGTTGGGCTAATGAATTATATAAACAAGGCTGGGAATGTTTAGTTTGCACTTTTAATAAAAATAAACCTTCTTTAGAATTTTTAAAAGGTATTAAAGTGATTTATGTTCCTGAATGGGTTGAAAGTTATAAAACAAAATTTAGATTTTTGCCATTAAAATATAGATTTTTAAGACTGCTTAAAAATAGTGATTATGATATATTTCATATTCATTCTATTCCAGTTGGAAATAGCAATATATTTTTTAAAAAACTAAAAAATTTAGTAATTTCAGTATGGGGTTCTGATATTATATGGGATGATAAATTAAAAAAAGAGAGTATCAGAAGAAAATGGGCTAAAAGAGTCATATTAGAATCCGCAGTTGTTATAACATCTACAAGTTATTTTATGAAAGAATGGGTAAAAAAATATTTAAAAAAAGAGAAAGAAATTTATGTAATTCCTTTTGGCGTGGATTTAAATCTTTTTAATCCGAGAAAATATAAAAATAAGAAAGATAAAAAAATAAGAATAGTGGTTGCAAAATTGTTAAGACCAAAATATGGAATTGATATATTGATAAAAGCATTCAAGATTTTAACTAAAAAATATAATTCTGTTGAACTTCATATAATAGGTGATGGTGAACAAAGGAAAGAGTTAGAAAATTTGGCCAGTGATTTAAATATAAGTTCAAAAGTTAAATTTTGGGGTTATGTAAAAAATGAAGATTTACCTTCAAAATTATCAATGATGGATATTTTTGCTATGCCTTCAATAAGAGAAAGTGAAAGTTTTGGAGTTGCAGCTGTAGAAGCATCTGCAATGAGTTTGCCTGTTGTTGCAAGTAATATAGGCGGTATTCCTGAAGTTGTTTTAAATGGCAAAACAGGATTTTTAGTTAAGCCCGGTGATGTTGATGAATTGGCTAAATATTTAGAGATTTTAGTTATTAACGAAAATTTAAGGAAAAAGATGGGAGATGCAGGCAGGCGATTTGTAGAAGAAAAATATGACTGGCAGAAAAATGTTAGTGATATGGAAGAAATATATAAAATGGTTATTCAGAGGAGTAAAAAATGAAAATTTTAATTATAGGTAATTGTTATGAAAAATATAGAATGGAATATTCAATAAGGAAAGCCTTTATTAGGTTGGGACATAAAGTTATAGGATTTAATGATAGGAGATTAAAAAAAATTTTTGGATTCAAAATGGCAAATAATATTTTATGGAGAATTTACAAAAGTTTTAAGCCGGATTTTATTTATGTTTCATTGGTAAATCATATTGATACTGATATTTTAAGGGAAATGACTTTAAAATGCAAGAGTGTGATGTGGAATTATGATTGGGAAGAGCCTTTTGTTCCAAAGCATTTGGAAGTTGCGAAATGCGTTGATGTTTTATTTATAACAAATTTATCTCAAATAGAAGATTATCTTAAAGCAGGTGTAAAGCGAGTAGAATTTTTACCCCAAGCCTGTGATTCTAAATTGCATTATAAATTAAATTATAAAGTTTCAAAATGTTTAAGTGATGTTGCATTTATAGGGAGTGGTGAGAGTAATGTTTGGGACAGAAGTGTTAGAATAAATCTTTTAAGGAAAGTTGCAAGGGAATTTAATTTAAAAATTTATGGTCCTCATTGGGAACGATACAAAAATGAACTGCCTGTTATAAATAAAAAAGTAAAAGGTAAAAAATTTTTAAAAATTTGTGCATATTCAAAGATAAATTTAGGTGTTATTGGTGGTAATGGGGCTTGGATGAAAGTAAAGATGGGAACATCAAACAGGTTATGGTTAGTTTTGGGTTGTGGTGGTTTTTATCTTGGTTTTAAAAATCCAGGGCTTGATTTATTATTGAAAGATAATTTTCATTTGGCTTTTTATGAATCAGATGAAGAATGTATAGATAAGATAAAATTTTATTTAAAGAATGATTCACTGAGAGAAAAAATTGCTCAAAATGGTTATGAATTTGTCCATAAATATCATACTTATGATAATAGAGTTCATAATTTATTAAATATGGAAGGATATAAAATTTAGTAGGCAAAAAGTTGAAAAAATATAAAAAATAAATTAATATTTATAAAGATGAAAAAATTATTTAATTTTAGTTTAATATTTATTTTATTGGTCCCGCGTTTAATTTATAGTGAGCGAAAGCCATATACAACAGAGAAAATCATTATTGTTGGTGGTATTATTGGAGGGATTGAGATAATTAATGGAGTTATAAATTTATTTAAGGGTGATAAAGAAAAGCAAGAGGAGATGAATAAAGGTAAGGAGATAGAGAATTTACTTTCTGGCTCAAAGCTTTTGAGTATGCTTTCAAGCAAGACAGAGTATATTGCATTAAAGAAAGAGGAGTTAGAAATTTCGCAGGATAGTGTTGAAAAGACCAATTTAGAGATAAAGAAGAAGCAAAGGGTTGGAGAAATTGATTATTATGAAGTTGGGGTAGCATATTATAAGGTTGGTAAATTTGATAAGGCGCGAGAGTATCTTTTGCATTCAATTGCAATAGGGGTTCGTGAAGAGGAAGCCATTGAATTTTTAATTAAACATTTTGATATGACAAGAAAAGAGATTCAGATTGAAAAAAGGAAGTATAAGAAATTAAATAAAGATTGACTTAATTAAAAATTTGTGTTAATATTATTTTAAAATGAAGTTAATATTTTTAATTTTTATATTTTTAAGTAATTTAAGGGCGATTACAATTTTTACTGATGGTTTTACGAATAGTATTACAAATGATAAAAAGATAATTAGTTATTCTAATGTAAAGGCAACAAATGTATCGGGTTGGGGGATTTCGCTTTCAAATTGGGGTGAACCGGGTTATATAATTTCTACGAATATAATTTTACCTAAAGGATATGAATGGGAGAGTTTAATTTATATGTGGAGTATTCTGACGCAAGTTGGGGCTGGACCTTTAAATCCTAAATTAAATATTCAGATTTTAGATATCACAAATAATATTATAACTAATATAAGTTTTGCAAATGAGGGGAGAATAGTTTTTAGTATAAATAAAATAACAAATTCTGAAATTAAATTAAGGGCTCAATTTTCTAATGCTCCTTCAGGGAATAAATCACCTTTTTTAGATTATTGGATTTTAACAATTAGAAAAAGATATACACCTGAACCTTATGAACCTTTTAACGTAGGCAAATTTTATGGTGCGCCCTCACCTTTCAAAATTTCAGAAGGCAAAGAGATGAGATTTTATTATAAGGTTGAAGAAGAGAGTTATATTACTATTAAAATATTTGATAATGATTATAATCTTGTAAAAATTATAAATAACAGAAGGCATTATAATTTAGGGAGTAATATTGATGCAGCATGGGATGGTAAAAATGAGTGTGGAGTTAAAGTTATGAGTGGAGTTTATATTGCTGTTATGGAAATAGAAAGGATTGATGGCAGTAAAAGAAAAATTGAACCTTTTATATTTAGTGTTATAAAATGATAAAGGGGTAAAAAAACTAATGAAAATTAAAAAGAAGTTTTTTATATCAAAGAATGTGATATTTTTAGGTTTAGTTAGTCTTTTTACTGACATTTCAACAGAGATGATTACGCCTTTACTTCCGTTATTTCTATCAGATATATTGAGAACTCCTAAAAGTTTTATAGGTTTAATAGAGGGGGTAGCGGAAGCAACTGCGAGTATTTTGAAGTTTTTTTCTGGTTATATTTCGGACAAGTTAAAGAAGCGTAAGTTTATTGTTACAATTGGATATGGTTTATCAAGTATAACTAAGCCATTTTTTGGAATAGTTTCAAATGCCTATCAAGTTCTTTTTATAAGATTTATGGATAGAGTAGGTAAAGGTATAAGGACATCACCGCGCGATGCTTTAATAGCGGATTCAATTTCAAAAGAAGAGCATGGGAAAGCATTTGGTTTTCACAGAGCAATGGATACTCTTGGTGCTGTTATAGGTCCATTTTTGGCTTTTATATTTTTGCCATATTTTAATAATAATTATCGCTCAATATTTTTACTTTCAGCTATACCGGCTTTTATTGCTGTTTTAATAATTATTTTATTTGTAAGGGAGAGTAAAAAAATTCAAAGAGAAAAAAGAGAAATTATAAAAATAAGTTTTATGGGTTTACCGAAAGAGTTCAAATTTTTTATATTTTTTGTTATACTATTTACACTTGGCAATTCCTCTGATGCTTTTTTAATTCTTAGGGCTTCGTCAGTTGGAATAAATTCAAAGATGATACCAATTTTATGGGTATTTTTTAATATAGTTTACACTATTTTTTCAACTCCATTTGGGATTTTGTCGGATAAATATGGGCGGAAATCTGTAATAACTTTAGGGCTTTTAGTATATAGTTTAGTTTATGCGGGTTTTGCATTTGCATCTAAACCAATTCATATATGGTGTTTATTTTTAACATATGGTATTTACTATGCTATGGTAGAAGGAAATTTTAGGGCTTATGTAGCGGATATAGTTCCGTCAAGGACAAGGGGGACAGCGTATGGAATTTTTCATACAGGGGTTGGTATTGCTTTACTTCCTGCAAGTTTAATAATGGGAATTCTTTGGGAAAAATTAGGTGTTAAAGTAGCATTTTTATTTGGTAGTGTCCTTGCTATTATAAGTTCTCTTGGTTTAATTTCAATAAGAAAGAGATAATTATTTTTTAATATTTTTTTCTTCTTTTAAAGTTTTAAGAGTTGGAATAAATGAATGATAACCGAAAGGATTTATTAGATACCATTTATTATTTATCATTATAATTCTTATTTTTTCTTCGCCTGGGTAATCTCCGGCTATATATATTTCGCCTGTTTCAGATATCATATCTATTACATATTTAGTAATATGGATGTTATAAGATTTTTTTAATCTAAGGAGTGCTTCATATTTTTCGTCAGGAATTTTAGCAAGTAATTTTTTAATTGTTTCTTTATACAGGTTTATAAAATCTTTCTGCTCTTCAGGAGTTGAATTTAACCAAGTTTTTGGTTTATAAAGTTTGTCATAAGTATATTGGACATTTTCAAATTTAAAATATTCATATTCAAGCATTTTATCATAATCTCTTTTTCTTGCATAGTATTGCCAATTTTTAAAAACTATATTGGGCGATTGAAATCTTCTCGGGATATATATTTCATAGCAATTGCTAAAAATGATTAAAAAAATAAATATATAAAAATTTTTTAAATTTTTTTTGATACTCATAATTTAACCTCCATAAATTAATCTATAAAAGGGACAATTTCATCTGAATATTTTTTATCTGGTGTTATAATTACTTCAAGTAATCTTAAATTTAAATATTGAGGGAATTTTCTAAAGCATTCATTTTTTTTAAATATAGCTTTAATATATCTTAAATTTCTATTAATTTTTATTCTTGATACTACATAAGGGATATTTATTGGAAAATCATATTTTACTTGTTGGTCTATATTTTTATTTTCAGCAATATTTAACCAATTATTTCCATCTGAGCTTATTTCCAAGTTCATTTTAGTGCTATAAATTAGAGCCCACCATACGAAATCAATTCTATCAATTGAAATGATATTTTTAAAATCAAATTGTAAAATTTGGTCTTTAGCAAATATATTATCTGACATAACTGAGCCATTAAGATAGGAAAAATCATTATCATATAATCTTTTGATAGCGGATGAAGGTTCAATAAATTGAGGAGCTAAATTTTCGCCTATGAATTTAAAATCACCCGAGATTAAGGCTTTATAAGTTATATTTTCTGGGAGAGTTTTGACGCTGTAAATTTGCGAGGTAAATGTATTTTCCCATCTATCAATTATTTCAATTTTATAATAAACAAAAGTTTCTGGTTTTAAATTTTTTAATATGAATTTATGTTCAGTTCTAAATTTTTTTGAAGAAATTTTTTTAAAATTATCAGGTGAATATCCATAATATAAGTTAAAGATAGTTTCAATATTAGATTTAAAATATGTTTCAATTTGTGAGCAAGTCGTATTTAAAACTTTATATTCTTTAATAAGAGGCAAAGGTATACCTTTAGTTTTAATTTTTAGAGGTTGAGTATATTTTATATTATTATTACAATCTTGAACTATACCAAGGAAAAAGTAATCTGTTCCTTTTAGAAGGCCTTCAATAGAGAATATATTTTCTTTTTTAAATTCAATTGAGATAGGACCTTCTAATAGATTTTCCAGAGATAAGCCATATTTTATATTAACAATAGTATCAACATCTGTTATAGTTTTTAATTTTACAGAATTTTCGGAAATATTTTCAACAAGCAATTGAGCTGTATTAACTTTTAAGCTATCATTATTTTTTACAATAATTTCTGATATTTTAAAATTTTTTTCGTCAATATTATCATCCATAAATTTAATTTGTAAAAATTTAGCTGCGGTAGGTTTAGTTTTAAAAAATAACAATTTAATTTTAGGATTATAATCAATTAAATTAGGAGGGTCTTTAATTTTTTCCCAGTAAAATAGATTTTGACTTAATTCAATTTCAATTTTTTGTGGGAGGGTCTCATTTAAAAAGTAGAGATACAATTCTTCAATATATGAAGTTTTATCTATTTCAATGATAAATGCGAAATCTTTAAATTTTTTAAATTTGAAAATAGCGAAATTATTATCTGAAATTGAGTTATCAGTTAAATAATTGGCTTGATAAATATTTCCGAGGATTTTTGTAATTTTACTTTCTATTAAACCGAATAAATTTGATAATATTAAAATAGTATATAAAAAAGTTGTTGCGAAAATTTTTAAAAAATTAAATTTCATATTTTTAATTTTAAAAATATAAATTAAAAAAAATGGTGTCAACAAAATTTTTGGGCTATTAAAGAACAAAATTAAAGTGAATTCATTAGATTAAATCTTTTGGTGGTGAATACAATCCTTTTGAAATTTTAACGAGGTCATTTAAGCTTTTAGCTGACAAAAGATTTTTATTAGCCTCTTTAGGATTTATATTTAAATCTTCTGGTGTTTGGACGATACCTTTTTTTCTTATAAATTCTTTTTCGTTTTTAGATATATATTTACCGACTTCTGTTTCGCCTGCGATAGCGGCAATTGCTTTCATTCTTTCTTTTAAATTTTCGCAGAGATGTAGATAAGCAATTCCTTTTTCTGTTACTATATGAGTAATTTGGTCAGCAGAAATCATTATAGGTGGTGCATCAAATAAACCTTCTTTAAATAATTGGACAGCATCAAGTTCTTTAACGAAAACTGGGATTTGTTTTTTTTCACTTAAAGTTGGAGTTATTTGGACTACCAATTTTTTAGAATAAAAGAAGTTATCAATTAATTTACCTGTTTTTTTAAAGGCATCGGAGAGATGTCTTCTTCCTGGTGGGGTGCTACCGAGGTTAGGGGCTCCTCCAAATCCTGCTATCATTCCTTTAATAGCGGTTGAACTATTTCCGAACTGGTCAATTTGCAAAGTAGCGCCAATAAATAGGTCAATTGCATAAAGTCCTGCTATATGAGCGTTACATCTATTTGAACGCATATTACCATCTGGACCTATGCAGAAAATATCAGGTCGGGCTTTAACATATTCTTCCATTCCTGTTTCACCACCGAATGAATAAATATGTTTAACAAATCCTTTTTCAATTGCTGGAATTAAAGTTGGATGAGGATTTAAAACCCAGTGAGTGCAACATTTTCCTTTTATTCCTAATTTATTTCCATAAGTTGGTAATATTAATTCAATAGCAGCTGTTGGATATCCTATGCCATGATTTAGAGATTTAACATTATATTTTTTATAAATTCCTTTAATAACCATCATTGCGATGAGTATTTGGGTATCAGTTATATTTTCAGGGTTTCTTGTAAAAAGTGGTTTTATATAATAATCATTTCCTGTTACTATTATAAAATCAACCCAATCAGCTGGGATATCAACTCTTGGTAATTTTTTTAATATATTTTTTACTTGTGCTATAACAATGCCGTATTTAAATTTAGTAGCTTCGCAGATTATTGGTGTATCTTCTGTATTGAATCCTGTGAAAAGGTTACCGGACTCGTCGCAATATTCAGCGACAACCAAAGCTATTTTTGGGGTCAAATCAAGAAAATATCTTCCATAAAGTTCAAGGTAAGTGTGAATTGCACCTATTTTAACTTTTCTTTTTATTACGAGTTCATATAATCTTTTACTTTGTGGGCCGGAATAAGCGAAATCCAATTTTTTAGCAATTCCAAGTTCAAAAAGTTTTAAATGCTCTGGAAGAACAATTGAAGATTGAACAAGGTGTAAGTTATTTATCTTTTTTTTATCAACTTTAAGAAGTTCTTTTGCCAAAAAGTCAGACTGTTTTTGGTTATTACCTTCTAAGCATACGATATCGCCCTTTTTAATAACAGCTTCTAATAATTTTGCTGTATTTTGGGGCTCAACAAATTTTCCCCCTTTTGAATATTTTTTTCCTTTTTTAATTCTTTCAAAATAATCAATTTTTAAATTATTTTTGTCCATTATATCTCCTTTTTATAAAAATTTTTATAAGATTTTATATTTCTATCTTTAATATGGTCAATCCAAATTTTAGTTTTTACTCCGTATGTAAGTGATTTAATAGGCAAGGGTTTTAATTCAGCGAATAAAACTTCTTCAGTTCCTCTTGCTAAGGCGAGAGTTTGTGCAATTGGGGAAACAATCATACTATGTCCGAAATAATTATTTCCTGCTTTATCAGAGCCAACTGCGTTTACTGCAATAACATAGCAATTGTTATCATAAGCTCGTGCTTTATTTGTAAGTTCCCATATTTCAAAACTTCTTAAAAAAGCAGATGGTCTTGCTATAATTTCTGCTCCTTTAAGAGCAAGGATTCTTGCAACTTCCGGGAAATCGCCATCGTAGCATATCATTATACCTATATTTGCAATTTCTGTTTTGAATATTTCTATTTTGTAACCTGGGGTAGTCCATCCATTATTTGATATTTTTTCTGTTGGGAAAAGATGGGTTTTTCTATATATACCTACTATTTCACCGTATTTATCTATTAAAAATGCACTATTATATATAACATTTTTTCTCTTTGATTTTTCGTAGGAAGTTATTATGCAATAAGTTTTATAATTTTTACATATTTTCATTAAAGGTTGAAATAAATTTGGTAAATTATCAGGCAAAAAATTATAGAATTCGTTTAATTTCATAGAAGGTGAAAACCCTGTTGTAATAGTTTCAGGGAATATAACGAGTTGAGGTTTTAATTCTTTAATAGTTTTAATAAGCCAATCAGATGCTTTTTCAATATTGTATTTGAAGTTATTAGGTTCAACAGATATTTGAATCCCCGCTGTAATTAGATGTTGCATAAATTATATAATATAAAAAAGATTTAAAAATTCAAGATAAATTTTTTAATTTTTCAATTAAATTTGACAATATATTTAGAGCTTCAATTGGTGTAATTTTATTTAAGTCAATTTCTTTTAAATGTTTTAATATTTCGGATTCAACAGGATTTATTAGGCTTATTTGGAAGAGAGAGAGTTGTTTATCATTATTTTCAAAAGTTTGAGATAGAATTTTATTGTGGATTTTATCTGATTCTAATTCTGATAAAATCTGTTTAGCTCTTTTAATTACTTGTTCAGGTAAACCAGCCAGTTGAGCTACATGGATTCCGTAGCTTTTATCAGCGGCGCCTGGAACAACTTTTCGCAAGAATATAACTTTGTCATTCCACTCCCTAACTAATACATTATAATTTTTTATTCCTTTTTCTTGAGATAATTGAGTTAATTCGTGATAATGGGTTGCAAATAAAGTTTTACTTCCTATATATTTTTTATTATAGATATATTCAATTACTGCCCAAGCAATCGAGAGTCCGTCATAAGTACTTGTTCCTCTTCCGATTTCGTCCATAATGATTAAGCTTTTTTCATCAGCATTATTAAGGATATTAGCGGTTTCGTTCATTTCAACGAGGAAAGTGCTTTCGCCTCTTGCGATATTATCAGATGCACCAACTCTTGTAAATATTCTATTAACAATTCCAATTTCAGCGTAATCGGCTGGAACAAATGAACCCATTTGGGCTAAAAGAACAATTAGTGCTGTTTGTCTTATATAAGTTGATTTTCCTGCCATATTTGGACCTGTAATAATTAAAATTCTATTTTCGTCATTATCAAGTTCAGTATCATTAGGGATAAAAGGTTCATTTTTTATAATAGCCTCTACAACAGGGTGTCTGCCATTTTTTATAATAATTTTGTCGTTATTAGTTATAATAGGTTTTACATAATTTCTAACTTTTGCGCATTCAGCTAAGGATGTATAGAAATCAATTTCAGCAATTGTTTGCGCAATTTTTTTTATAGCAGATAGATTTTCTTTTAATTTTTCAATGATTTTAAGAAATAAATTTTTTTCAAGTTCAATTATTTTTTCTGTAGAAGTAAGTATTAATTCTTCGTATTCTTGCAATTTAGGGAATGTAAATCTTTCAGCATTAGAAAGTGTTTGTTTTCTGATATAATCTTTAGGAACGAGGTGAAGGTTTGGTTTAGTTATTTCTATGTAATAGCCAAAGACTTTGTTATATCTTATTTTTAAAGAATTTATTCCTGTTCTTTTTATTTCTTCGTTTTGGAGTTGAGCAATCCAATTTTTCCCTTCTGTTGCTGCTTTTCTATATTTATCAAGAGTTTCATTGAAACCGTCTTTTATAATATTTCCATCTGAAATTTGGATTGGAGCGTTTTCTTCAATACTTTTCTCTAATAAAGATATAATATCAGACATATCAGGCATATTTTGTGCAAGGTTTTTGAGTGGCTCAAATTCTGATATTAATTTTTTAATTTCCATTGAATTTATTAAAGCATTTTTGAGTGCGATAAGTTCTTTGGGGTTAGCTTTATTCAAAGCTATTTTAGTAGTTAATCTTTCTATATCAGTTATTTTGGATAATGTGGTTCGGAGTTTTTTTCGTAATTCATTATTTTCAAAAAATAAATTTACTAAATTTTGTCTTTCTTTTATAGAATCAATATTTATTAAAGGCTGTAGAATATTTCTTTTAAGCAATCTTGCTCCTTGGGGAGTGCAGGTAAAATCTAAAACAGAAAATAAGGTTCTTTCACTTGTATTATCCTGTAAATTATTTACGAGTTCAAGGTTTCTTATTGTAGCGTTATCTAAAAGCATAAATTCGTTTTTTGTGTAGAATTTAATTTTTTCTATGTGGTTTATTATTTGTTTTTTTGATTGTTCAAGGTAATGCAGGATAGAGCCTATACAACCTATAGCAAGGTTTTTATCTTCAATTCCGAAAGGGGCGAGGCTATGGATTTTGAAAGTTTCAATAATTTTATTTCTGCTATAAACTGGGTCAAATACCCAGTCATAATATTTATTAACTAAAATTTCATAATGTAAGTTGAAAATTTTTTTAATTATTGGGTCCTCAGCGATTGTTTCAGGTATTAAAGCTTCGGATGGTTTAAATTTTGTTATTTCGTTTTCAATTAAATATTCTTTTAAAACTTGGAAATCAGATTCAGTTACATAGAATTCGCCTGTTGATATATCAGCGAAGGCGAAAGCGATTTTTTTATTATTAAAATTTAAGCTCATAAGGTAATTATTACTTTTTTGAGCGAGCATATTAAAGTCAGTTATAGTTCCTGGAGTAATTACTTCAACGACTTCTCTTTTGACCAATTTTTTAGCGAGTTTTGGGTCTTCAACTTGTTCACATATAGCTACTTTATATCCTTTTTTAATTAATCTTGCTATATAATTATCAGCGGCGTGATATGGGACACCACACATTGGAATTTTATCATTTTCGCCTCTATGTCTTGAAGTAAGTGTTAAATCAAGTTCTTTTGAAGCGATAATTGCGTCATCATAAAACATTTCATAGAAATCGCCAAGTCTAAAAAATAGAATGGTATCTTTATATTTTTTCTTAATCTCGTGATATTGTTTGACCATTGGTGTCATTAAATTATTTTTTTCCTGCATATTTTTATTCCCAAAATTTATTTTCAAGATATTCTTTTACTTTTTTAAGATTATTTGGGTCATCTTCGGGACTTTTTTTAGGGGTTTCCATTATAAAAGGTAAATGAGATAATTTTTTATATGTTATTAATAATTTCATACCTTCGTCTCCAATGAAACCATTTCCTATATGCCAATGTCTATCAACTTTTGAATTAAATTCTGAATTAGAATCGTTATAGTGAATGCAAAACAGGTATTTCATGCCGACGATTTTATCAAATTCGTCAAAAGTTTTTTTAATAGATTTTTTATCCCTTAAATCGTAACCTGCTGCGAAAAGGTGGGCAGTATCAAGTGTAACACCAATTCTTTTTTTATTTTCAATTAAATCAATTATAAATTTAATATGTTCAAATTTAAATCCAATTTCAGAGCCTTGTCCTGCTGTATTTTCAAGAAGAATTATAACTTTGCTATTTATAGTTTTTTCTATAGCAAAATTTACTGCTTCAACAACTTTTTTTAGGGCATTTTCAAGAGTATCATTCATTTTTTTACCAATATGGATATTAACATATTCTGCATTTAGAAGTTCAGCTCTTTTTATTTCTGTAACAAGGGATTCAACAGATTTTTTATATATTTCTTTATCAGGGGAGGCAGGATTAGGAAGGTATGGCATATGGACTACAACAGGTGATATTTTTAGTTCGTTTAATTTTATTTTAAAATTTTCAACTTCATCTTTTTTTAATTCTGGATAATTCCATCCTCTTGGGTTTCTTGAGAATATCTGTATAGTTTTACATTCTAATGATTTAGCATTTTCAAGTGATTTAGCAAGTCCGCCCGAAATATTTATGTGAAAACCAAATTTTACATTTATCATATAAGCCTCCTTTTTAAAATTTAATAATCAATTTTAACATAATAATTTTTTGAAGATTGGAATAATATTTCATTTTTAGAAAAGATTTCTAAATTTTTAACATAAAATTTCCCTTTAACATATGGTTTAATTATATAGTATAAATAATTTTTGCCTTTTGGTAGATATGGAACTAAAATTTTTATTTTATTCATTTCATTTTTTGTAATATAATTTAATTTGGGTTGAATGTCTATAAATTTATATTTATAATTTTCTCGTGGTATATACAAGCAACCGGCTGGAAGATAGGCAATTATAGTTAAATTATATAAATCTTTTTTAGATTTTATATATATTTCAACTAATATTTCATCGCCAAGAGTAAATTTTTTACCAATTGAAGCGGGTTTGCTATAATAATTATTATTCTTTTCTTTATATTTTAATTTGTAAAAATTTTTTTTTACTTTTAAATATTTTGGTTTTATAGTATTAACTTCAGGATATTTATAGACAGGAATATAGTTTATATTAATTGAATTTGTTAAAGTTGAATATAATTCACAT
>Ga0308390_1000868_pt1 | contig 20671 bp, 17 predicted proteins | sample Hotspr2Sample149_FD_202358 | JGI IMG/M metagenome (GOLD analysis project Ga0308390, IMG submission 202358) | Hot spring phototrophic mat microbial communities from Mushroom Spring, Yellowstone National Park, Wyoming, United States - 20040719_149 ...
ACTTTTTGCCTTCAAAATATATAAACTTCTGGTTTGCTTTTACAGCATTAACAACAAGTTCCTTCACTGCGGTGTAGAGTGGAATAAGGAGTACATCACAGTTGTTTTTGTGCAAAATCTTTGTCAAAACCAGCTTTATATAATATTCAATGGATTCGCTAACCGAATATGCTTTTATTATAATAGTTTTGTTTTGCTGTATTGCTTCATCAATGGTCATGGCAAACACCTTTTAATTCGTTACCGATAAAATAACTCTGTAATGGAATGATGTCAAGCGTTTTATATTATTTAGTTGTGTTACAACATGGGCAGGGTGAAGTGTCAAAAGAACCATCAGGATTTCTTTGCTGAATGCCATATTCCCCTTGCATGAATTTATGGTTCATTACAACATACCAGTTATCAACGCCAATTTCTTTAATTTTCAATAGATTTTCTATCACAATGTGCCTGTAGTGGGCAAAGTTTTCACCAGGATGGTAACTGGCAAACTTTTTCAAACGTTCACAGGGAAACAACGTGCATTCAAAGCAAAAATCCATACCACCTAATTGCACACAGCAGTCGAATATTTCACATCCATCATGCATATTGTCAACCCTGCAGCCCTTACAAATTCCGTATTTGTAAAAGCGTGGGCATGCAGCACAAAAAATTCCGCAGGGGGATGCCAGTGCTTTTTTATTCATAGCCTTGATTGCCATTTTTTTATTAATAAAAGCGTATCATTTTTTTTAGTCTTTCCAAAAAAATTGCTACAATAATTTAAGTAGAATCTGTAATACTTATATGATTATGTGTGGCGATAGTTACTTTTAAATCAGCTGTTGCAACAAAGAATGCAAGGTGACAGAATTTATTAAAGTGAGAAAAATCTTAACTACTATAAGTTTAACTACTAGCACAGAAAATACTCAGAATTTAATTTTTCACGGGAGGCAATACACTATGAAAAAAAGAATACCGTATGTATTAGCAATTATTATTGTGCTTTTTAGCACATACACTATTTATAGCCAGATAAAGTGGTATGACTTTAATTCAGGTTTACAAGCAGTGAAAAATACAAAAAAACCAGCAGTCATTGATTTTTATGCAGACTGGTGTATATGGTGCAAAACCATGGATAAAGAAACTTTTGCCAATCCAGCCGTTGAAAAAAAGTTAAGCAAAGATTATATTGCAATACGTATTAATGTTGAAAAGAATGATACTATTCAATATGAAAATAAAACCTACAGTGCACAGGAATTTGCCGCTTACTGTGGTGTTGAAGGGCTACCAACGATGGTATTCATGGATAAAGAAGGTAAGTTAGTTACACGAATACCCGGCTATATAAAGGCGGATGTGTTTTTATCACTGCTTGATTATATGAAAGATGAATGTTATAAAAAGAAAGTATCGTTTCATGAGTATATGCAGCAAAAGGACTGTGGGAAATAGTGAGGTGCTTATGGAATTTATTGAATGGGGTGAGCATTTAAGCGTATTTTTTAAAGATTGGTTAATAAACCATATTTTGGGAAGCGATATGAAATATAAAAAATTCTTCCTGTCAAGAAACGTACAATGAATTACGCTTTCGCCATTGCCTGAACTAAGGTGTAAAGATTCTGGGCAATATCCTTAATGCTTGATGCTACATTAGATACTGTATTGACAATATCCGTTAAATTTTGTGCTGCATCGGATACATATACAATAGTCTTTGATGCTTCTTCATTGGCAATGCGCTGTTCGCTGGTGGATGTTTCAATGGTTTCTATGGCATTGTATATCTGAGTATTTAAGTTGGCGATAGCTCTTATTGATACATTGACATCCTGAATCAGTGTATTGGTGTGAGATATCTCCTGCATTATTGTCCGTATTTCCTCGTTGAGTTTTGATAAAAATCGTGATGTGTCGGTAATGCTGGTGTTACTGGAGTTCATAAGGTTTTGAGTTTGTGCAATAATTTTTGCTATCTGTGAAGCATTCTGCGCTGTGGCATCTGCCAGCTTGGATATTTCATCAGCAACAACTGCAAACCCTCTGCCTGCATCCCCTGCACGTGCTGCTTCAATTGATGCATTGAGCGAAAGCAAATTGACCTGGTCAGCTATCTGGTTAATAACTTCAACAAATGATGACATGTTATTGCTGAATGTGATGAGGTCCTGAAATTGCTTCAAGGTTACATCCATTTTTTGGATAGAATCATTAGATAATGATGTAATGTTTTCAATGGCGTGAGCTATAGTACCGGCACTTTTCGTAATTTCTTCAAATACCTTTTTTAAGTCACTAACCGATTCATTTGCTATCTGCATTTCCTGGTACAGTGAGCGTGCGGTATTGCTGATATTTTCAGCATTACTGGTAAGCTCCTCAACTGATGCTGAAATTTCTTCAAGTGAAGCTGCCTGTTTGTTAGCAAGGGCATTGATGGTATCAACAACAGTTGCCTGCTCAGTAGATTTTTCATTTAAGACTCCAATTGAATGTTCCACATTCTGGGCAATGACGGCAATACGTTCATGTTTATTCTTAGCTTCGTCAGCTTTATCAAGTGCCAGCTCTAAAAGGGCACGGGTTGCCTTTGTGCCAAAAACAGCCGAAATGCCCACCCATATATAGATCAAAAACCTGACGCCAATAATACTCCCCACGGGGCCTTCAGGTATTAACTGTGGACGCAAAATAAAAAGGAATATTTGTGAAAGAATTACTGTAATGAAAGAAAAGATAGTTACTTTAGTGTCAAAATAGAAAACTGATAGTGCTAAAATTATATAGTGTGTAGCAAAAAGTTCTCGTGATCCATGCATAACATACTGGAAAATGAAAAGAGAAAGCATAACAGAAAAAATTGCTAAATACGGTGAAAACCATCTGTAACGGTATCTGATAACAATAGTGATGCCGACAAATAAAATACCTGATACAATTAAAAAAGCAGTTATAATATCAATCAAAGTAAGATACTTAGAACCAGTACCTGTTAAAAAAATTATAAGAGTTGCTAAAGTAGCTAAAATTACAATGCTTGTAAATGCCTTAAAAAGGCGCTTGTGGTTATTGTAGATAATTTCATTAAATAATTCTTTACGGGCATTATTATCTTCCATAATAATTACCACCTAAATTCATGAATAGTAATTCATAGTTTAACCATAATGATATATGTTGCATAAACTGTCAATAAATAATTGACTATTTGATTTATTGTGTCATGTATAATTTATGTATACAAAATAATATATTTTGCCATTAACTTGGGATGACGAAAGCAAATGCCAATGTATTTTTGGCATGCTATCTCTTTTTACAATACTTAAATACTACAATAATGTCACCCCTATCGGGGTTTTGTTTTGTGTTATATTGCTTTGCTATAATAATTCCACCACTAACGGTGTTATCAACACTATACTACTATACCACTCCACAACTCACGTTATTTTGAGTGCAATAGGCGCGAAGAATCTCATTTTCTAAAAGATGAGATCCTTCGCCCCCGATGAAAAAAGGGGGACTCAGGATGACTTTGCACCTGAAACATGCCTGTCTGGTGAGATGTCGGAGCTCAGTATGAAAGAAAAGAATAATATATATTACACGAGCATAATCTAAATGGAAGTGCGGTCACCATGGAATTTGGGTTATCCCCTAAAAAGAGATATAATATACCTCATAAGATTGAAGGTATCCATTGGCAACGGGTCAATGGATTCAAAAAGACCGGAACATATAACAATAATCTGGGCTATACGAGCATGAAACTCAGCATCTAAATCAGTTTTTCGTCTTTGGGGCAGGTCTTCACGAGCTTCATTTATTATTGTTTTATATAATTCCAAATGCCTGCGAATAAATTCTTTAAGCCGTATCATTATCTTTTCTTCTTCATACGCGTAAAGAACAAGATTGATAAATATCTTTGCAGTACCCGGATCCAGAAAAAACCGCTCAACGCCATACATGGCAGAAATACTTGCTTTGGCCTTAGAATGGAGATTGCCTTTCAATACATTTTTGTGGTCATTATTTATTTCATTGAAGAGATATTCCATAAATTCAATATACATCTCTTCCTTGGTGGGAAAGTAGTGCAGCAAGCCACCCTTTGAAAAACCTGCTTCATCAGCTACACTCTGAACTGTAATACGTGAATAGACATCATTTTGCAATAAGCGTTTCAGTGCTTCTAGTATTATAATTTTCTTTTTTTGTATCTTTTCCTGCTTGTCCATACAAATAAACTATATCATAAAATTATGATTAAAAAGATTGCCAGAATGATGGCAAAATTACAATAAATTGCACATAATGCAGTATAAACTCCAACCGCCTTGGGCGGCAGAGTATACTTTTTATAAAACTTATATAATAAAAGCAAATGTCAATTCAAAGGTCAAGTATTTTTCAATGGGTATAGATTTTTTTACACATAAACTACTTGCTCCGCAGGAGCAAGGTAGCCCAGTCAAGTATTTTTCAATGGGTATAGAATTTTTTACACATAAACTACTTGCTCCGCAGGAGCAAGGTAGCCCAGTCAAGTATTTTTCAATGGGTATAGATTTTTTTACACATAAACTACTTGCTCCGCAGGAGCAAGGTAGCCCAGTCAAGTATTTTTCAACGGGTATCGATTTTTTTATATTATTTATTCTTAAATTTGTAATAATACTTTAAGTGTACTATTAATAATTCCGAAATAAAGTAATAGGATGATTTCCGCCTTACTTGTCATTTTATGTAAGGTGAAAAAGATATTTAACAAAATTTTGGAATAATAAGGATACATTTTTAATGGCAAAGAGGGCAATAATTACAAAAATTATCATCTCAATATGTGTGGTATTTTCTTGTTTTTATTATGTTTATGCCCAATTTTTAATGGAAGATTATAAAAAAACTGAAATCAAACCAAAGCCGGGGTTGCCAACTTATATTGCACGAAATATCAAGGCAGAAGTGATTAATGAAGTTGAAGGAGCGGTAAAAATTACTTTCAGTGTAGATCCTGATGCAAAGAATGATTTTCTGGTAGGAAGAGCCACTCAGTTGCCTTCATCAGCTGAGGTTGCGTTGCAGGCTGCAACAGTGAAGGTTGTATTGGCAGGGGCTGAAACCGTAGCTATCGACTCAAACCTGCCACCAGGGCAATATTATTATGTAGTTCTTGCACGGGATAAAATACTGGAAAGGGATATCTCATTATATCCAGATGTTAATTATACAAGTGCTCCAATAGTTATTAAAAAGAAGATACCTGAAGTTCCACAGAAACGCTTGCCAGAGCAAATAACATTATTGTATGCACGAATTGTCAATAAAACGCAGGTTCTGTTAACCTGGAAGGGTGTACAGCAACCTAACATTGTTTATAATGTTTATAGGGCAACAGAGCCATTGAATAGCCCCGAACGTATAAAAAATGCAAAACTGATAGGGCAGGTGCAGGCAGATAATGAAAGCTTTATTGATCGTACAATTACACAGTCAGGGAAATATTACTATGCTGTTACAGTGCGAGATATAGAAGGCAATGAAGATATCCAACTAATACCTGATCAAAGTTATACTGCCAATCCTGTTTCGGTGATTATACGCCGTGATGTCTTTGTCACCAATATACGGGCAGATATAGATGAAGGTACACTGAAGATAACCTGGAGCAAACCTGATGTGGACGTTAAGTCATTTGTGGTTTACAGGCATACGCAACCAATAGTTGATGCCCAGACATTGGCTCTGGCTGCAAAGGTTGCCACTGTGGAATCAAACAAATTGGAGTATGTAGACAAGAAGCCTGTACCAGGAACACACTATTTTGCAGTACTGGCCATACTTGAAGATGGTTCCATTGATACAACGTTAAGGCCCGATAGTAACTATACAACAAAACCTGTTGTTATAGGTGCTCCTATACGATTAAAACTGATTGAAGCATCCGAGCACAATGGCCTGGTAAAAATATCCTGGTCATATACCGGTTCATCCGGAAGCAGGTATTTTAAATTATTCAGGTCATCAACTGCGCCATCAACATTAGAGGATATCAATAATGCTTTTTTGGTTGATGTGGTGAATGTAACAGCTAATGAATATACTGACAGTGATATTCCTACAGGGACATATTATTATACACTTGTGCCTGAAACGTATGATATAGACCCAGAATTCAAAATTATTAAGGGTATTAATTGTACTGCAGAACCAGTTAAGGTAACCAGGCAGCTTGCAGCAAAGGTTACACCTGTGCTTCCTGAAAAAGAAGAAATTAAAAAACCTGAAGCTTTGCCTGAAAAAGAAGAGCCAAGGGAGGAAGTAAAAAAGAAAAAACCACAACAAGCATTCATGCCAACTCCTCATGTAAATAAGATTATAGCATCTACCTTTTATAAAGGGAAATATGAATCATGTATAGATGCACTCACGGCATTTATACAGAATGCCAATAAACCAGAGGAAGTTGCTAAAGCTAACCTTTTTATAGGCAGAAGTTACATTGAACTGAAGCAATATTCAATGGCTCTTAAATATATTATGAAAAGTGATGTGGCAAAGTATTATCCTAAAGAAGCAAAATTCTGGAGAGACTTTGCATTATCAAGAGTACATTAATTTATGAAAGAAGTAAAGAGGTATTTATGAAGACAAAAACATTAACAGGGGCATTGCTTATACTTATCGGTGTATGTTTGCTTATATACTATATACAGGTTATTCAGCCACAAAATGAGGCAAAAAAGCTTTTGACTGAAGCAACCCTCATTTATGAAAGAGGGGACAAGGAATCAATAACCCAGGCAGTTTCCATACTTACTAAAATCATTGCCCGCTATCCCGATACCAAAACTGCTGTTGAGGCATATTATTATATTGGCCAGTGTTATGAAAAATTAAACTTAAACAGGCTGGCATATCTTAAATATGTATATCTGGTAAAGAATAACAGGAAAGATCTTTCTGATGATTTATATAAAAATATATTGGCTCGTATTGCTCATATTAATTGGTTAAATAATTATAATGAAGAAAGTGCCCATCAGCTATTGACATTACTCAACTCTTCTATGGATAAAGGATACCGAAGTAAGATTTATTCTGAGTTAGGGCATCTTTATCTTAAAACTGGCGAAGTGGCAAAAGCAAAAAGAATGTTTGATATTGCTGTTAATGAGGATGGCGGTAACGAAGAAGCAATTTTAGGACGTGCCCGAGCATTGAAGCATTTGGGCATGGATAATGAAGCATACAATCACTATGATTACTTTTTACGGTATTTTGGCGGAGTAAGTCAGTACACCAATGATGTTAAAAATGCATACAAAATTCAAGCGTATAAAAGCGGCCTCACAGCTTTCAGGAATGGTCGTTACGCTGAAGCTATTGGGTTTTTTAACCGCGTATTGACATATTTTGGCGGTGACAGATTGTCTGAAAATGCATTATACTGGACTGGCGAATCATATTTTGCAATGAGGCAATTTGACAGAGCTATCGCCTATTTTAATAAAGCCCTTGTAAATGATTTTTATCATAAAGACCAGGATGCCCAGATAAAAAAAGGATATGCATATTTTATGCAGAAAAAGTTTGACTTGGCTGCTCGAGAATTTCAGAGATACCTGCGTGAATATCCAAATGGGAAATACTTGGCTATTGCTAAAGAATGGAAAAATATGAGCACAACAGAATTGCAAAACATGATAGAAGGGAAAAAATCTCTGGAGGAAGGAAGTCTTGAAGAAGATGTGAAACCACAGCCACAGCAACAAAAGAAGAAAACAAAAGATGAGGACTTAGGGCTTGAAGAAGATGAAGAGGTTACTGGTTCAGTCACAGGTGAATTTGATGATGTAAATGTTGCTGAATTTTAGATGTTGATGTGATATTATATTGCTATAAAAGCGAACTCATGTTCGCTTTTATAGTATATACACGTGTCACAGCATTAATATGATTTGACAAAAAAAGCATGATAACCATACTACAAAAAAAGTTATTTTTTGGGAGAGACAATTAATGTTAAAAGAATATTTTTCAACACTACAGCAACGTTTAGTCGTTGAAGAAACAAAAGGCAGCAAAAAAACAACAAAAAAGTCACATGCTAAAGAAGAATTTGATGCTAAAAAAATCATGAACCTTTTGCAGGATATTGTCCCCAATGATTTTATCATATCGGATAAAAAGCCTGTAGATGCAAGTGGCTATGTCCCTAAAACCGTAGATTACATTGCATATTATAAAAAATGGAATATTATTGACCAGATGATGAATGGCCATATTCCTTCAGAATTAATATATGGCACTTTTCATGTGGTTGAAAAGATAACTCCACAGCAACTTCCAGAAATACTGACTAATGTTGCTTTAACAAAAAAGCTTAATAAATATTCTGAACTGGAAGAATCCGTTCTTATACCTGCTTTTGTCATTGCCGGCTCCTGTGATATTGATATGCCTCAATTGAAAAATGCAATACTGGATTATTATATTGAGCGCAGTATTGATACTACGCTTGAGTTTGATATCATGATGATTGTGGGGAAGGGAGTAGTTATTAAGGATTGGAGAGAAAAACGGAAATTTGTGGCATTGGAGACCGAAGAGGATACCCTTTTATGGTTTTTTATTTTGATGAATGAGTATCTGGATGTTGATAAAAAGCATTCGCTGGATTTACGAAATTATGTGAAAGAAACACGGCGTTACAGAGAGTATTAAAATATTTAACAATAAAAAATTAATTTTACTTGACTAATGATTTTTTATCATTTAGCATTTAATTTATATATATTACGACTAATCTAATAGAAAAAATTTATTGTATAAGGAGTTCGCCTTGAAAGCAAAATATACATTATTTTATTCAATAATTGTTTTTGCTCTGTGTATTGGTTTGTGCAATGCAGGCGCATTTGCAAAATCAAAGGATTTGCTCCTTGTTATTGATACATCATTGTCAATGGCTGGCTATGGTGGGAAAAATATTATGCCGCTTGTTAAGCAAAGCCTGCCTAAATTTATTGACCAGCTTGACGATAATGACAGCCTGACCCTTGTTACATTTGATACTGAAGTGAAAATTTACCCAACAGTATACATCAAGCATAAAAGCAATAAGGACATACTTAACAAATACATATCCATGATTGAAGCTGGTGGCAAGTGGACCTATACCATGGCTATGATGACAGCAGTGTTTGATAAAGCCAAGAAGTTGCAGGCTGAAGACCCTGACAGAGAGCAAGTCATTATTATTATAACCGATGCTATTGATGATCCGCCACCCTATGCACGGGAGCATCGTTATGATGTCAAAAAGATTGCAAAACAATATTCAGGCAATGAATGGTTTATATTCTTTGTTAATTTAGGCCAGATGCAGAAAGACAGCCACATAGCCAAAGTCCAGAAAGAGGTAAAAGAAAGCATATCGCAATATACCAAGGTAATTGATGCACGAGAAGGTCTTGATAAAGTAATTACACAGGATCTAAAAAAAGATATCGATACCATGGCAAAGGTTAAGGAAATAAATACACGCCCATTCTATATGCACCCTCTTTTTATTATTACTGTGGCGATAGTTCTTTTAATTGTACTGTTGCTGTTATTGCGCCGTGTTGCCCAGCTTAAGGTAAAAGGTGCTCTTGAATACTGGAATAATGAGCTTTTAGAGCCAACAATTGAAAAAGTTAATCTGACAGCAAAAAACAGCAGAACCATATCCATTGGGAAAGATAGCCACAATCTTATCAGAATTCACGATTTTGCATTCCGCACACCAATATTGCTTAAGGCTGTATGGTTTGATAAAGCTGTTAAATGCCAGCTTATTGCTCCCCCAAATGCAGTCCAGTTTGTCAATAGGGATGCAGGAGATATTTTAAATGATGGAGATATATTCAAAATAGCTAATTATACCTTTAAATATTATGAAGGATAAAGATTGTAATAATTTAATTTTTTTTTACAAAAATTAAATAAAGCGTTGACAAGCAGAATGATATTAATTTAAATAATACATTCAAACGCTTTTTTCTAAATATTTGGCATTTTAGCATTGCATACGGTGCATTAGGAGCGTATAACTATATATTATGCATCTTTGACAAAAATGTATTTAATCAAGGAGGTCAATAAATGTCAATAGCTCAGTTTCCAAAAAGCCCTAATAAAGTACATCCAACCGAACCGAGTGCGGTTGGTTCACGAAATTCATTAGCACAGGAAGGCCGTGATAAGGTTGCTGAAGCAAGGCTTATCTTAGATGAAACTGTAGATAAGCTGGTAAACCAAGTTCAGAACAAGCTTCCTGAAGAAGTTTTGAAGAAATTGGATGTCATGGGTGGTTTAAAGGAAAAGCTGTACAACTATGTCAACCAGACATATGTAAACATGTTTAACCGGTATACGGTTACCATGGAAGATGAATTTATCAAGAAAGTCCGTGATTTTGTGGACAGGGAAGAAGCAAAAGGCCTTGCACGCTATACCCCAAGAGAAATAATGGAGCTTCTTGATAAGATAGGTGGTACGGACAAGTTTAATACCGGTGAAATTGAAAAATCAATAGTAAACATGTATGGACACCTGCAGGGGCATATCCAGAGAGGTATGAATGACCTGGAAAATGAAACCAACGCTATCTTGCGACAGAAGACCGATGTTGGTGCATTCATCCGCGGTGAAAATGCATATGCAATCATCAAGTGCGTATTCAAGGACAATGAACTCAGGCCAAAATATGTTTATGATGTGAAGCTTTCGGTTAACATCCTTGACAGTGAGCTTATCAGCCCCATTTACCACTATCAGGTAACAGTTGAGTCATTGTTGAAAGATGCTATCCAGAAACATATTCACGAATTGATTGACAAGCAGATTCAGATTTTAAAAGAAGAGCTGCTTGATCAGGGTAAGAGTGAGTTAACAGGCACAGAGATGATGTTTGAGAAAATCAAACGCATAGAAAACTTCACTGATGATGAAAAAGAAGACGAAAAATCAAAACGCTACACAATCCTTGCCAAGAAATTCCTTGACAAGATTGAAGGATTGCGAGCGGAGATAGATCTTGAAGAATACGATCCACTAAATATTCGTGAAAACATCAAATACATCATCGATGAAGAAAATATCCGTAACCGCGGGTACAACACTGCAGTAAATGCTATTACTTCAATACTTGATACTTCAAAGTTGGGTTATCAGGTATGTGATAACATGAAAAATGCACGTATATGCCAGATCCGTGAATATGAAGAATTGGACAAAACAGTCCTTCCCGATGAGCGCTATGCTATAAGGCTTGCTTACTACGACCAGAACCAGCTGCGCGAAGCAAAGAAGGAATATGACCGCCAGATGGATGCTTTTACCCGTGAAATATTGAGAGTATGGGATGTTGTACACGCACACTATGAATCAAAGAAGCGTTTCCGTTCACTTCGTGACTTTGATGATCTTGCAAACAGATTAATGTCAAGAGAATGGAGAAGGAACAAACGAGAAGAGGATGCAGATCCAAATTCAGTATTGTGGAATGAAATTGGCGAAATGTATAATGAAAATTCTTTTGTTGAAAAGAATAACAGGACATACGAAGACAGAATCCATAATTTGAAGAACAAGCTCAAATACCTGCGCGAGATGCTGCAGAAGATGCACGGCTTCCAGAACCCAATTGAAAGGGTTATTCTGGATGAGCGCATCAACTTCCTTGAAAGAAGGTTCAATGAGTTTACCTATAAGATTAACCCACATCATATACAGCCGGGTCTTGTGCTTGATGTTGATGTTACAACCATTAAGCGCAAGCAGTATATGTTAAAGGGCATGGCAAACGTATTGAACGAATTCCTCTACAGCGTATCACGAGGATTCCAGGATGCAGCTTTTGCAACATTCAAACGCAGAAGATCAACAGTTCGCGAAGATATCGACCAGTCATTTGCTGCAACTGAAATGAAGGAAGATATATTTGAAGCAGCATACAAATCACAGGCAGAAGGTGAAATAAAAGGATCTGTTGACCTTTCATCATCCAAAAGCAAGCCTAAAAGAGGTTTGAAAGAGCTGTAAAAGAAAGTAACCACAAACAATAATACATTAAAAGGGGAGTTTATCTCCCCTTTTTTTATTTTCACATTACAGCATGTATTCCTGAAAATGAATATATTTAAAAAATATATGTACTAACGATTCCCCTTTAGTGGTATGTTAGCAAATAACATAACATTTGAGGATTGTTAATTCCTAAATGCATTATTATGTACAAATAATAATAAATACACACTGAGGCTAAATTTTGCGGCGAGGGAGTGTGAATGGGTTTTGTTTTAAATTATTTTTAAGGAATAAATATTGAAATTTGAGAATAAATATTGTTACTAATGTATAGTTTTTTAAAGTGACATAATAAAGTAGTAATCTTTTCTTCAAAACCTATCGATAATTGATATGAACTATCGCAAAAATATTATATTTTTTAGTGGCATAGTATGGAATTAAAAATTAAAAATCTTACTCTGTATAAAAAGTTACGGATTGTTATTCACAATTTGTTACACAGCTTGGTGTTTAGAATATTTGCAGTATGTTTTGTGGTGTTGTTTATTTTTTCAACAGCCATATTTTACATTGAAAACGGGTATACACGAACTATTACCACACATGGGCAACATGAAATTGTACAAAGTAATATAAACTCAATTGAAGATTCAATTTGGTGGGCCATTGTTACTTCAACAACAGTTGGGTATGGCGACAAGTATCCTATTTCACGATTAGGAAGAATTATAGGAATACTGACAATGTTTTTTGGGATGGCCCTGGTTGGTGTTATTACCGGTAATATTGCATCAACGCTTGTAGAGAAGCAACTTAAAGAAGACAGGGGGCTAAAACCAGTGAAGATCAAAAATCACTATGTTATATGCGGCTGGAAAAAAGATATGGCCATGGTACTTTCCAATATTGCTATGCGAAAAGAGGATTTTGCCGGGTATGATGTGGTGTTGGTATGTATGGCTGAATCTGAGCAGATAGAAAACCTGAAAAGCAATATCCTTTTTTCTAATATTCATTATGTGTATGGTGACCATATTGATGAACAGGTATTAAACAGAGCAAATATTCGTTTTGCTAAAAAAGTGTTGGTGCTTGCAGATGAACTGGGTAAATCAGGGCAGGATGCAGATTCACGTACGGTTATGTCGGTAATGTCAATCAAGGCTATTTCAAAAAGTGTATATGTATGCGCTGAAATTATTGATCAAAAATATGAGCGGTATTTGCGTTTGTCGGGATGTGATGAAGTGATACTGACAAATAATTACAGCAAAAATATTATTGCTGATGTGTTTGCCAAAAGTGGGCTTGCTCATGTTATTGGTGAACTTATAGATGTTAGCACTTCAGTGTCATTGACAACAGATGAAATTCCTATTCATTTTATTAATAAACCGTATAGCGAGCTGGTTGAATATTTTGCAAAAAAAAATAAAATACTCATTGGGCTACTTGAAAACACAGGCAATTTTTATGACCGTAAACGGCTGGCATTGCAAGAAGCCCAGAAAACACCAGATATATCAAAGCTTGTTGATAATTTGCGTATTGTAAAGACCATGATGCCCAATTGTCCAGTTCTGAACCCTGATAAGAAATATATAATAAAAAATTTTTCCAAGGCTGTATTGATAGAAGGTTCAAGTGAAATCGTTTGAGGCAAAACCATGACAGTACAAATTGATGAGACATTAATTAAAAAATTACAGAAACTATCGCTATTTAAAGGCCTGGATTTAGATGTAATTAAGGATATAGCTGAATTGTGCAGTTATAAAAAAATAAAAAAAAGCAAAACTGTAATCAAAGAAGGGGATATAGGAGATGAGCTCTATATCATAGTGAGTGGAGACATAGAAATACAGAAACGCACATTGCAGAATGAGCCATATACCGTTGTTGCAATGAACGCTGACGAAAACCCATTGTATGTTGGCGAACTTGCCATGATTGACCGAGATAAGCGTTCGGCTACCGTTGTTGCAAAACGTGATTGTGATTGCCTGGTGTTAAAACGCAAAGATTTTATTAAATATGGTGATGCCAATCCGCGAGTAGGTTTGATTTTAACAAGAGCTATCGCCCTGCAGCTTGCACAGAGGCTTAGAAGAACCAATGATGATGTCATTACGTTATTCAGTGCCCTGGTTGAAGAGATAGCAGGCGAGGCCGAAAGAATATAAGTGATTGTTTAAGGGGAGTGTATAATGAAAAAGATACTGTTGATCATACTATTACTTGTAACATTGCCGGTAGCCGCACAGGAAAAAAGGACAATGCAGCAGGAAGCCGATGACAAAAAATTTCAACAGGGGCTATTTTTTGTATCAATTAATGAGCATCAGAAAGCCCTGAACGAATTTTATGAATATCTGGATATTTATGTTGACGGATTACACAGGGCAAAAGCATATCGCTTTATAGCAGCTATCTATTTTGATAATTCACAGTACACTAAAGCTATTAATGTGTATAAACGTCTTTTTGAAGAATTCCCTTTGACGGATGATGGCATGTATAGCCTTTTTCAGATTGGCATATGTTACAACAAAATGGGTTTTGAGGATGATGCAATAAAAGCCTTTACACAGCTTATTAAAGAATATCCCGATTCAAACTATGCTAAGGATGCCTCAACAATGATTGAACTTTTAAAGATTGCTAATAATTAATTTACTAAAAATGCCAAAAAACAATTACCTCAAACTTGCAAGGCTGGCGTTTATGATGAATGGCCAGTCTTCTTCATCACTACCGGTAACATTGACACTGCTAAAGGTGTTTGATTCCGTGTTATCCCCACAAGAAGTGGATTTTTTGCTTGCCATGGGGTCAGAGCCTTTAACTAAAGATGTAATATTTAAAAAGGTTAACGTGCCAAATGATAAAGCCCAAGAAATATTTTCATCGCTTATTAAAAAGGGTATACTATGGTCACAGATAACTGATGGCAAAGAAATGTTTACCGTTGCACCTATTATGTTGGGGTGGTTTGAGGTGTATCTATGTAATGGCAGCACAGCACCTGAAAAAAGGCAATTTGCACAGTGGCTTACCAGGCTCTTTTATTCGTGGAAAAAATACAATGTTACACCAATCAGGCAAATTAGAAACTGGATCAATAAACGCACTGTTCCTCATAACGTTATTAAGCCAGCCAGTTCAGGCCAAAATATCATAATAAATGAGGCGATAGCTCCTGAAATCAGCCAGGTTTTGCCTTCAACATCTATACAAGAATTGATTGCCCGCTATAGTGATGAAGGATTAATTGCTGTTGTGCATTGTTTTTGCAGGCAATGGAAATATTTAGAAGGGATAGAATGCAGATTAAAAATGCCTTTGGAAGCTTGCATAGTATTGGGTAAGTTCAGCCAGCATGCAGTGAAATATGGGTTTGGGCGTTTTATTTTAAAGGATGAAGCAACCCGTATTATAGAAGAAACAAAGAAAAAAGGCGGTGTTCATGTAGTATGGCATGACAAAGACCAGATTGATAAAGATGAGATAGCAATCTGCAATTGTTGCTGGGATTGCTGTGGCGTATTGGGTTCATATAGTAGAGGAATAAATTCATTACATTTCAAAACATATTATTATGCATATATTGTGCAAAAAGAAAAATGCACTGGTTGTGGTTTGTGTGTTACATATTGCCCTGTCAGAGCAATTCAATTAGAGGATAATAAGCCAGTAATTGATAAAAATATGTGTATTGGATGCTTGCAATGCTTTCATAAATGCAAAAAAGATGTTATTACAATACAACATGAAGAAAGAAAAGTATTTTTGCCTCTTTTGAACCCTTCTAACGCCCGTTTGAGATAGTAAATATGGAATCATACATTTGTTAAAATTTATCATTACCTGTTTAGTTTATGATACATTTTTCTTGACATAAAATAAGTGTAAAATAAAATGTTTATCAGTTAATTCTTATTTATTGTGCTTTCTATATAAATATGTAAGCCCAGGTGGTGGAACTGGTAGACACGCATGCTTGAGGGGCATGTGGGAATCTCCCGTATGGGTTCAAGTCCCGTCCTGGGCAAAAAAAGAGGCTGCGTATAGCAGCCTCTTTTGTTATGTACATACAATCGCTTCACGATTGTGATTTAATATAAAATATTATGTCCAAAAATTCCGCATTTCCTTCCAGGATTTACCACAAAAAGTCAGACTGCATATAATAATAACATTTGGGAAACAATACCATTGTGTAATGAGTTGTATAAAGAGAAAAGATAGGCAGTACAATTTATTGATTTTGCACATATCAGTTTTAGGACGATAAAATATATTTTTTCGTATGTTTGAAATAAATTATACAAAAAAATATATTTTCATTATTGACAGAAAAATAGCATATTGTAGCGTTACTATGTATTTATGTGTATGTATGTAAAATCTTAACATACACCTGAATGTGTAATATTTTAACATTTGTTATAATTTAAAAGCAGGAGGTTTTTTATGGCGTTAAATCCACTGGTTGATTCAAGGGATGTGCGCTTTGTCCTCTATGAAATGATGGATGTATTGCAGCTGACAAAGCTTCCAAAGTATTCTTCATTTGACAAGGATATGTTTGAGGACATGCTCAATTTAGCAGAAACTATGGCAGTTGAGCAAATTTATCCTACATTTGCTGAAGGGGACAAAGAAGGTTGCCATTATGATGGAGCAACCAAAAAGGTATCTATTCCAAAATGCTATCATGCAGCATTGGATGCATTTTATGAAGCAGGTTTTGGTGGAATGGATATATCAGATGAGTGGGGTGGCATGGGTATTCCTCAGGTTATTTCCTGGGCATGTAATGAATATTTTTGTGCTGCAAACTATCCACTGTTAATGTATCCCGGCTTAACACATGGTGCTGCAGAGCTTATTGAGGCATTTGGCACAGAAGAACAGAAACATATGTATCTTGCAAATATGTATTCAGGAAAATGGGGCGGCACAATGTGCTTAACAGAGCCTGATGCAGGTTCTGATGTTGGAGCATTGAAGACAAAAGCAGTTCGCCAGCCTGATGGTACATTCAAGATCTATGGGCAGAAAATATTCATTTCTTCCGGCGATAATGACTATTATGAAAATATGATCCACCCGGTATTAGCACGAATTGAAGGAGACCCACCCGGAACAAAAGGTATTTCAATATTTATAGTTCCAAAATATAGGGTAAACCCAGACGGTACATTGGGTGAATTCAATGATGTTACATGCGCTGGTATTGAGCACAAGATGGGTATCAAGGGATCAGCTACCTGTACATTAAGCTTTGGCGACAATGACAATTGTATTGGCTGGCTATTAGGACAGGAACGCCAGGGTATGAAGATCATGTTTAAGATGATGAACTATGCGCGTATGGGTGTTGGTCTTCAGGCGCATGGATGTGCTTCAGCAGCATATATGCATGCTGTTACTTATTGTAAGAACCGTGTTCAGGGTGTACATGTAACTCAGATGCTTAATCCTGAAGCAAAAGGTGTGACCATCATCAACCATCCAGATGTCAAGAGAATGCTTCTTTGGATGAAGTCATACCTGGAAGGCCAGAGAGCCATGATCTATTATCTATACCTCAATTATGAGCTGGCTCAGCTTTTAGAAGGCGAAGCAGCAAAAGAAGCTCAGGCACTTGTTGAGATCATTACACCAATTGAAAAAGCTGGTTGTTCAGATATGTCAGTACTCATTACATCAGAAGCTATGCAGTGCTATGGCGGATATGGATTTGTTGCTGACTATCCAATTGAACAGATGATGAGAAATTCAAAGATAACTGCAATATATGAAGGAACTAACGGTATCCAGTCAATGGACCTTACCATGCGTAAAATCCTGATGAATCCAGAACAGTATAATTACACTGTTCTTAAGAAACGCATGCAGCAAACCATTGAAAAGGCAAAAGGTATTGTTGAAGACAAATATGTTGCTATAGTTGAACGTGGAATTCAGAAGCTGGATGAAGTTATTGAAATGATGAAACAGCAGATGGCTTCAGGACAGTTCCTGCATCTGTTTGCAAATGCAACACCATTACAGCAGGCAATGTACATGCTGGTTATCGCATGGATGCATCTGTGGAGCTTAAGCATAACAATGCCAAAGATGAAGGAGCTTGTTGGCGATAAGAAAGGTGAAGAAAGAGCAGCATTGCTAAAAGATAATGCTGAAGCTGCATTCTACAGTGGTAAAGTATTGTCTTCACAGTTCTATTTAGGTGCAGAGTTCCCAAAATACTTTGGCAAGATAGAAGCTCTCTTAAGTGGCGAATCTGCTGTCATAAAAGCAAGCGAAGAAATATTCACAGGGGCGTTAAACGAATAAGAGATACTATATACAAACTCAATCTAAAAGGCAGGTTTTTACACCTGCCTTTTTTATAGTTTGTTATTATTATTGAGACAATCCAATCCTAGAGGATCATTGTTTAATGTTTGTTTTTTTTAATTTGTTATTCTAAAAAAACAAAATTTAACAGTAAAGAACATCATTTATATGTTAACAAATTATTGACAAAATAAATAAAAAAAATATCGTGAAATCAGTAATTATGGTATTTAACATAATACCACCAAATATATATTAAAATTGTAATACAGGAGGTCTTTTTATGGCAACTGGAGTAATGTCGCTAAACCCATTGGTGGATACACGGGATACGCGATTTGTTTTGTTTGAAGTATTAGGTGTAGATACATTAACACAATACCCTCGGTTTGCTGATTTTGATAAAGATACATTTGAAGATGTATTAAACCTGGCTGAAACAATTGCTGTTGAACAGGTGTATCCGGCAAATATGGAAGGGGATAAAATTGGTGTTAAATATGAACCTGATACAAAAAAAGTACTATTACCTGAATGTTATAAACCAGCATTACAGGCAATATATGATGCAGGGTTTATTGGATTGGCAAATGATCCAGAGATTGGCGGTATGGGAATGCCACAGGCAATTGGTCAGTGTTGTACAGAGTTTTTTACTGCAGCCAGTGTGGCATTTTCAATGTATCCTGCATTGACAATTGGTGCATTAAACCTTATTAAAAACTTTGGTACTCAGGAAATGAAAGACCTGTACATACCAAAGATGATTACCGGCCAGTGGACTGGCACCATGTGTTTAACTGAGCCTGATGCAGGTAGTGATGTTGGCAATCTTAAAACTAAAGCTGTAAAACTAAGTGATGGTACGTATAAAATCACAGGACAAAAGATATTTATCAGCGGCGGGGATTACGATATGCCCGAAAATATAATTCACCCCGTACTGGCACGAATTGAAGGAGATCCACCCGGAACAAAAGGAATATCCATTTTTATAGTACCCAAATACCGGGTGAAACCAAATGGTTCACTTGAATTTAATGATGTTGTATGTTCTGGAATAGAACATAAGATGGGTATCAAAGCTTCAGCTACATGTACATTGAACTTTGGCGACAATGGAGACTGTATAGGCTGGTTGCTGGGACAGGAACGACAGGGTATGAAGATCATGTTCCAGATGATGAATGAGGCTCGTTTGTATGTTGGTTTGCAGGGATTAGCAGTTTCAAGTGCTGCATATATGCATGCAATAAAATATGCCCGCAACCGAATTCAGGGTGTACATGTAACTCAGATGCTGAATCCGGATGCTCCCAAGGTTACTATTATACAGCATCCAGATGTAAAGCGCATGTTATTGTGGATGAAATCCTATGTTGAAGGCATGAGGCTTTTAACATACTATGTTGGCTATCAAGAAGACCTTGTGCATGTTCTTGATGGCGAAGCCAAGAAAGAAGCTCAGGCCATGATTGAATTCTTAATACCAATAACAAAAGCTGGCAATACTGACAACGCATGGAAGGTGACAGCGGAGGCCATTCAGGTTTATGGCGGATACGGCTTCTGTTCTGATTATCCTGTTGAGCAGTTTGCTCGAGATGCCAAGATACTGTCAATCTATGAAGGTACCAATGGCATCCAGTCAATGGACTTAACAATGCGAAAGATTTTAATGAACCCTGAACAGTATAATTATAATGTATTTAAAAAACGCGTTCAGGAAACTATCAACAAAGCTAAAGGCATTGTTGATGATAAATATGTAGCTGTTGTTCAAAAAGGCCTGGAAAAGGTTGACACAGTGGTCAACTACCTTAAAGACCAGATGGCTGCTGGCAAATTCCTGCATCTATTTGCAAATGCCACACCATTGCAGCAGGCGCTGTCAATGTTTACATTAGCATGGCTGCATTTATGGATGCTATCAATTACTCAACCAAAAATGAAAGAAATAGTAGGCGACAAGAAGGGCGATGACCTTAATGCGCTGTTGGCTGATAATAGCGAAGCTGCCTATTACACTGGCAAGGTGTTGGCATCTCAATTCTTCCTTGGAGCGGAGTTCAAGAAGTTCTTTGGCATGGTTGACTACATCCTGGATGGTGAAGTTGCAGTTGTGAAGGCAAATGAGCATATCTTTACCGGTGCTCCGTTAGAGTAAGCAAATAATTAAATTTCTTATAAAAAGCGCATCATGTATTCGTGATGCGCTTTTTGCTTAATTAGGCTGTGATAG
>Ga0308390_1000874_pt1 | contig 20569 bp, 16 predicted proteins | sample Hotspr2Sample149_FD_202358 | JGI IMG/M metagenome (GOLD analysis project Ga0308390, IMG submission 202358) | Hot spring phototrophic mat microbial communities from Mushroom Spring, Yellowstone National Park, Wyoming, United States - 20040719_149 ...
TGGTGCATTTCCTGTAAGGGATCCACTTCCCTGTAGTCTTCCAGGAACTCGCCGAAGAAGCTTTCATCGTGATCGGTGATCGGCTGGTCCAGAGAGAGGGGTTCGCGATTGATCTGGAGGAGGGTTTCGATCTCTTGGAGACTGAGCCCGGCCTCGAGAGCCATTTCTTCCAGGCTGGGTTCTTTGCCTCGGCGTTGGAAGAAGCGTCGGGAGGCGGCCCGCACTTTGCCGAGGGTTTCGATCATGTGCACGGGGACACGAATGGTGCGACTTTGTTCTGCGATGGCTCGGGTAATGGCCTGGCGAATCCACCAGGTCGCATAGGTGGAAAACTTAAAGCCTCGCCGGTATTGGAACTTATCCACGGCCCGCATCAGGCCCGTATTGCCTTCCTGAATAAGATCCAGAAAACTGAGGCCGCGATTGCGATATTTTTTGGCGATCGAGACCACCAGCCGCAGATTGCCCGCCGACAACCGCCGCTTGGCTGCATCGTATTGAGCCTGCAATTGGTTAATCTTCTCCATGCGGCGGCGAACCGTGGAAGGAGTTTCCAACGTGAGGCGCATCAGATATCGGAGTTCTTGGCGGACCGCTTGAATGCGTTCGGACGGTGCTTGGCTCTGTTGGAACTGGCGGAGCCGCTCTGAAAGCATCTGCATCCGAGCGGCGGTTTCGCGGAACCGATCCAACAACGGTTGTAAACGTTGGGTCCGAAGTCCCAATTCCTCGATAAGGCGAACCGCCTTGACTCGCCGATACCTCAGCCGACGCCAAGCCCGGCACCGTTGGGCGCGGGGAAGACTTTTCCGCATGGCGGTCCGAAAATCTTCCACATTGCGCCGCAACAGTTCCCGCAACGTCCGCAGATTCGGCTCCAACAAGTTATATAACCGGCGTTTGGCCCGCACGTTGGTAACCGAAACTTCAATCGTCCGGTCCAGGCGAAGTTGGCCCTGCCGAATCTTCTCCAAAAGCTCCACCGCTCCGTGGAGCATGTAATCGGTAGCCAACATGATGACCCGAAATCGTTGGCGACTCCATTCAATCTGCCGGGCGGCTGCGATCTCTTCCTTCCGCGTCAGCAACGGGATCTCCCCCATCTGCATCAGGTAAATCCGCACCGGATCGTCCACCGGGGTCGGTGTATCCTCCTTGTCCGATTCCGGCGCTTCCCACGCCTCGGCAGAAAAATCCTCCAGCTCATCCAAACAATGCCAGTCTGGCTCCGGGGGCCAAAGCCGACTGTCGCACGAAGGTAGCGTGGGCTGAGAGTTTTTGCCCACCGCACGTTTCGGAGGGCCTTTCCGCTCTCCGTTGCCGGAAACTCGCACCGATTTCCGACGCCTCATTCGGAGACCTGAACAATGCGGCTTTACCAAGAGGCTGTCCTCAAAAAGGCCAAGATCCTACATACCCATGCCGATCCTTGCCTTGGGAAAGAGCACTTCCAATGCCAAGATTCCTATCATGGGGGGGTGATACTGTAACCTGTTATTTTATAAAGAGTTATGGCTAATCTTCTAAACCGAATCCCCTCCTTTGGGGAAAATGTGTTGCAATTTTTAAACATCCGGTGCAATATAGATAACATCGGGGATTTCCCCATGACACATATTTCGTGCAAAATTCCTATCTTTGCTATTATTCCTAGATACCCTATGTCCCCAAAACATACCCGTCCTCATCGTTTTGTCAATAGGGGAAGATTAGAAAAAATCGGCAAAACAGGAATAATACACAAAACAAATCCCTCTGCACCGCTTGCCCATCTTCCAATCCCCCCGAAAAAAGCTACTATAAGTTGTGGTATTGAAATCTCTATCCACAATAAATTGTGGTATTGTTCTCCCCCGGAGCCGCTGCCGTCTTTGCAAACGCTTTCGCCTTTTATAGAATTAACAAAGAAAGGCTTACCTTCCCACAAAAAGAGTTTGCGTATCCGTAACACTTTAGCCGAGTACGCAGTGGGGATTTCTGCTAGAACCTCCATCAAGTGTCCCTGCAGCGCAAGCGGGACCCCAATGTTCTCTGGGGATCCTTGCTTGCGCACCAATATCAAGGGGCCAGGTACCAGGAGGCCCTGAACTGCTGCTTACGCAGCCGTGACACCTCGGCCCCCTCCATTCGGCTAAAATGGTAGGCGTATCCTTCGCACATGCCTCCCGAGGTCTTCGCCAAAGGGTTCGGATCTCTACCAGGGGAAGATTTTCAAGGGGTTTGGGGCGGTACCAGGAAGAGATAAGGTCGGCCTATGCAATCGCTTCAAGGACATTTTTTGGTGGCCTCCCCGCATCTGCGAGACCCCAATTTTGTTGGCACCGTGGTGCTGATGATTCGCCATGATGAAAACGGCGCATTGGGAGTGGTGTTGAATCGACCGGCCGACAAATCCATCCGAGAATTGTGGGAAGCCGTTAGCGACACGCCCTGTCGGAATGAGGGGCCGATTCATGTAGGCGGGCCGGTGCCGGGACCCATCATGGCCATTCATACCCGAGAAGACCTGGCCGATCTGGAAGTCATGCCCGGCGTCTATTTTTCCGCAGAAAAGGAAAAACTGGAGGCCCTGATGCAGGAGCCACAGGAACGGCTTCGGCTCTTTGTAAACCATTCCGGCTGGGCAGGCGGCCAACTAGAAAATGAACTCCGCGAAGGTGCCTGGTTTACCATGCCCGCCAAGCTCGAATATATCTTCTACGACGAGGTGGATCTGTGGCATCGGGTTACCCGCGAAATTGGCCGGGCACTGCTCTTGGATATTGTCCGACCGAAACACGTGCCCGATGATCCTTCGGTCAACTAAGCCCCCAGGACAATGATGGGTCTTCGCAAAACCCCAGGGCACCGGCGTGGCCAAAAACCAAGCCATGGCGTGTCTCTTCGATGGGTGAAGCTCCATAACTTGACTGTATCTACCGGGAACTAGGAGCACAATCTGTGGTGTTCGATCCGATTTTTAGCCCCCTCCATCTGGTAGGGGCCCGGCCGGTTAGATACAGTCAAAATAAATCCCGGCGGGAACATTTTAGCCGAAGGAAAGGCGCCGCGGTGGCATTCCTGCGTGCGCAGGATGACACATCGTCGTCCATTCGGCTAAAATGTTCCATCTGTGGGTAAAAGCGGAATCGAGGGCGCCGGGAGCGGCTACCCGGTTGCCGGAGGGAATCGGTGGGCAGGCAGCACAAGTAGGGCGGTTCACGTGGACTCACCGGAACAAGCACATCCGAAACGGTCAAGCCAGCGGAATGCCACTCGGTCGGCAGAGCGGAAGATTCGGGTGGGGCTGGTGGGGTTGGGATCGGCCTGGGAGCAGCGGTATCGGACCGCGCTGCGGGCGTTGGCGGATCGGTTTGAGGTGCGGGCGGTTTGTGAGCAGGTGCGGTGTCGGGCCGAGCAAGCAGCCGCCCAACTGGGCGCCGATGTCGTGGACGGATTCCGGAGTCTGATTGCCCGAGAGGATGTGGAAGCGGTTTTGATGTTGGCCCCGCAGTGGTATGGGCTATTGCCTATTTTTGCCGCCTGCGAGATGCGCAAGCCCGTCTATTGTGCCGGCGGGTTGGAATTGGATATGGAGCAAGCGCAGAAGATCACCGAGCGGGTGCGTCAGGCGGGGATTGTGTTCATGGCGGAGCTGGCCCGCCGCCATGCACCGGCCACAGTTCGGCTCAAGGAGTTGATGGCCACTCGGCTTGGATCGCCCCGGCTATTATTTTGTCATCTTCGGAGTTTCTGGAAGCTGCCCGCTCCCGGGGAGCTGAATGGCTTGGGAAGCCGAACCGCCGAAGCCGAGTTGGTGGAACTTGTGGACTGGTGTTGCTATATCGTCGGCCAGACGCCCACGTATGTGATGGGGTTTCATCATCAGGGGCGGCTTTCGGAGCGGGAGCAGGAAGATTACATGATGATTTGTTTAGATTTTTCGGCGCCGGATCGGCCAGGCGAGGGCCCGGTGGCTCAGATCAGCTACGACCGCTCCATCCCGGTCGGCTGGGAAGAGGCAATGACCTACCGGCCCCCGGCTGCCTTGCAAATCCATTGTCAACAGGGGATAGGGTTTTTGGATTTACCGGCTACGCTGGTCTGGTTCGACGAAGCAGGCCGACATCTAGAATCCCTCGAAGATGAACGCCCGTTAGGCGAACGCCTCTTGTGTCAGTTTTACCGGCTGCTGATCGGTTCAACTGGGCAAACCCAGGATTTGGAAGACGTATTCCGAGCGCTTTCTATTCTGCACCAAGCCCGCCGCAGCCACCTGCTGGGCCAACGCATCCGCTTGGACTGGCAACAAATGCCGGCCTCCGGCGGATAAGCAATGGGAGAAGCCGGCACTCTGCGCCCAAAGAAGCGAAGCTAGCGTACAGAAACCGCAGCGCCGATAGCCGAAGGCGAGGGCCTGATGCCAGAAGACCGACTCCCCCTGTGCGGACACAGGCCAGTATCTCAGGTAAACAATTGACCACTTTCGATCTGTTTCTTTTTCCACCGTGTGCGGATCGTCCGAGCTCTGCGGACCCTCGGAGGCCAGTCTGTGGAGGCCGGATTATGGATGTTCGCAAATTGGAGAGGGACTGAATTCCTTGTTTTGAGCCCCGTTTGTATCTCTTGGTTTGTGAAAAGGATCAGGCAATTCTGTCTTCGGCGGGGGCTGGCGTTTTTTGCTGGCCGCCGGGCGAGCGGCTGTCTGGTTTGGCCGAGTTGTTCTGGGGCGAAGAAAAAGGCTGCTGCCCGGGCTCGGATTGCCCTGGCGGCGTTTTCTCCGAAGGCTTTTGGTCCCCGGAGGCCGGCTCCTTTGCCGAAGGCTTCTCGGAAGGCCCGCCGGACTGTTTGGCCGAGGGTTCCTTTTCTTGTTCGGGTTGTTCTTTGGTGGGGGGAGGCGGGCTGGCTGGTTTTTCCGGAAGCTGCTTTTCGGACGCCTTTTCCGAAGGTTTTTCTTCCGACGGAGTTTCCGGAGCGGCTTTTTCTTTCCGTTTTTCCTCCGGCATTTCCCGCTTTTCCTTGGCTCCGGATTCCTTTTGAGGAGCAACCTTTTCTTCCGGCGGTTTGGGCTTTTCTTCGGCGCCAGGTTCCTCTTTAGGAGTGAGTTTCTCTTCCGATGGTCTAGGCTTTTCTTCTAAAGCTGGCGGTTTCTCTTTCACTGCAGGGGGTTTCTCCGACGGAGCCGGTTTTTCTTCCGGCGGTTTGGGCTTTTCTTCGGCGCCAGGTTCCTCTTTAGGAGTGAGTTTCTCTTCCGATGGTTTAGGCTTTTCTTCTAAAGCTGGCGGTTTCTCTTTCGCTGCAGGGGGTTTCTCCGACGGAGCCGGTTTTTCTTCCGGCGGTTTGGGCTTTTCTTTGGGAACGACCTTTTCTTCGGGCGGTTTGGGTTTGTGTTCGGGGAGGGGCGGTTTTTCTGCTTCCGGCCGGGCCGGACCAATCCGACCTCGCACGCCAAACTCATGGACCAATCGGCCGCCCAATTCGCCGGTATTGACCAGGACCAGTCCCGCCAGCAGCAGAAGGATCAAAAATATCAGATTCATGAAAAACAGCCAAACCGGATTGTCGAACGGCCGAACGGCAATACTTAGCAGGAACAAGACCAAATAGATCACGAACAAGCCGCCATAGAGAGGCAAAATCGTGGATGCCAATTGCTGGTGCTTTTCCAAAACCTGGAGGGCCTCTGGGGAAAGTTTTACGGAACTTTGGCTCAGATAGTCCCTGGCGGCAAGTCCCGTGGATACCGACAGCGAGGCCCCAACAAGAGCCAGCCCCCACAGCACCAAGGCCGTCAGGCTCATCCATCGGCCCCATTTGAAAAGGATCATCGCCAAAAAGACAAACACCGGTACGGTCAACAACAGGGCCATCGGACAATGGACCATCCACGGATGCAGTCCATCCCAGCCCGGCGGCCAGGACGGAAGACGCAACCAACTTCCCGGATCCTGCAAAAGAGGCATCATGCTAGGGCTCCTTTCAAAAATGGGACTGACGGAGGCTCTCTCTGCACCCTACCGGCCGACAGGTCCGTCCAACCGCTTCGGCCAGGCGTGCACCGATATGCTCCAATATACCCTCCGGCCAAGCACTGGGCTATTCCCGCTGGGATCACGTTTGTCCGGGGGCGTTTGGAGTCCGAAGACGGTAGCACGGCCAGCCTGGGCTGAATCGCCAGAGAGCCGCTTCTGCAGAAGGCAACAGGAGATATGCAGCCTGCTGCCCCGCCCAGCTCCGATGGGTAGGCCTTTCGCCAGCCGGGGAAAAGCAATGGATGCGAAGGGCACGTCCACGCTGCCAGGAGGGGCTCCCTAGACTCTCCCGGTAGGGAAGAGGGGAAAAAGATCGCTGCGGCATTCGGCTCCCATGTTACGAAACTTGCACCCCTTCTTTGGGAATTCGTTTCCCTAACTCCAAATTTAGAAGGTAGGTCATTTCCCCACTGGCGGATGGCCAAAATGGCAAAAGTCGAGCTTATTCTTCGGCGGTGATTTTGTCGTAGAATTCCACGTATTTTTCTCGGAGTTCTCCATTACTGCGGGCGGCAATGGCACTGCGCGGATGCTGGTTGAGCATGCCGGTCATCATGTACTGCGGATAAGGGCCCCATTCGATGGATCGGCGGAGCGGCTCGATATAATTCTGAATAAATGACCATATCGGCCGGATGTGAAATTTCGGGTTCCGAAGGAAACCGATCAGCAGTTCCATGGGGCAGTTGCCTGCGCCTCGGCCCAGCCCGCCCATGCTCGCATCGAGCCGATTGGCCCCATGGATGATCGCCTCGATCGTGTTGGCAAACGCCAATTGCTGATTGTTATGGGCGTGGATGCCCACTTCTTTGCCGGTGGCCTTCGCATAGTGAAGATATTTTTTCACCAGCATTTCGATCTGTTCCGTATAAAGGGCGCCGAAGCTATCCACCACCACGATGACCGAGGCCGGCGATTGGGCCACCAGCTCTAGGACTTGCTCGATTTCCACCTCGGTATTTCGGCTGACGGCCATCAGGTTGGCCGACACTTCGTAGCCCTTCTGGTAGGCGTCGTTGATCATATCCACCGCCTCGGCCACCTGGGTGGCGTAAAAGGCCACCCGGATCATATCCAGGATGCTTTTGTCTTTGGGGAGGATATCGGTTTTGTAGTCCGCTTTGCCGGCATCGACCATGGCGGCCAATTTCAGGGGGGTTTGGTTTTCGCCGAAGACGCGGCGCAGGTCGTCCTCATCGCAGAATTTCCATGCCCCGAACTTATCGCGGGCGAAAATCTTCTTGGAAGCTTTGTAGCCCACTTCCATGTAGTCGATGCCCGCCTCCACGCAGGTCTGATACAACGCCCGCACAAACGGGTCGTCGAAGTGGTGGTCGTTGACCAATCCGCCGTCCCGCAGCGTGCAGTCCAGGACTTTAATCTCCGGTCGATACGTAATCCAAGGTGCCGGCACGGATCGGGTCTCCTTGCTGCCAGAAAGTAGGTGGGTCAGTCGTTCCTGCTAGGTGGATTGGCTCCACCGGAAGTAATTACCACAATTGATAGGTTTCGCGCTGATTTTATCCCCTATAAGTTGTAGTAGGCAGGCCGGGTGGATACAGTCAAACTAGGCATTTCGTACTCGTTTACCTAATTGTCGGTTGCAAAGCGGCCTTTGTCAACGGAAAGCGGCATGAAAAGCTGTCCGAACTCAGGAGCCAGCGGTGGCCCTCATGCCTTTTCCCGCCGATCTCCTGTATCAAATTGCCATTTTACCCGAATGAGACCCTGGGGATTTTTGCGAAAACCTCCCTCACGTTCATCCCCACGAAGGCGGCAATCCAGAAAGTAAAATTCCATCTTGCCTGGGGTTCTGCTTGTGCGGGAATAAACCTGGGCTGCTGCTTTGTGCCTGCTAGGGTGGAGCTGGGTAGCAAGCGGCGATCCGGCCCCATGCAATCCGCCTCCGTTCTGGACGGCCGCTTTCGCCGCAGTGAACATAAAGGCTCCCCCTCCCTCGGCTGAGCCTTCGGCTCAGACGGCCTCTCGATGGCCAGGGGAGAGGCGCATTGCTTCATTCGGCTAACGTATTACCCTTCGGCCAAGATGTTCCGGTTCCCATAGCCACGCTTCGCTCTTCCTGACATCTTACTTATAAGATAGACTTGATAGGTAGATCTGCCTGCCCAACCCCGATGCTGCTCCTGTTCGGTTAATCTGGCGTTTTTGTTCTCTATCAAGGAGAACGACCATGCAAGTAGGGCCGTTAGGAAACGTGGCCGCCGGAGCGGCTGGTGCCCCGCTGGCCCAAGTCAAAGGCACCGAACTGGACCGTACCCATCAGGAGTCGGCAGCCCATCAGCGACGGGTCCAAACCGAACAGCAGGCCGCCGATGCCGCTGGCATCGGTCAGACCGACGGCCAGGAACATCAAACCGACGAGCGGGATGCCGACGGCCGGCTTCCCTGGGAAATGCCCGCCCGACCGCCCCACAATCCCCCGCCCAGTCCGCCACCCTCCCGGCCGGAAGACCCCGACGGCACCATCGGCGCCCAACTCGACCTGCTCGGTTAGATACGCAAGGTCCTTATTTTGACTGTATCTGGCCGGCCCGCCCCCTACCAGTTGGGGGCTAAGAATCGGATCAAATACCACAGACTGTAATCCTCGTTCCGGGGGGATACAGTCAAGGTAGTGATCTTCGCACATGGTCCAGACACCCAATTCCCTGGGTTTGGCGAAGAGGAAGAAGTGCCCGGGCTTGTAACATTTTAGCCGAATGGAAGGGCGTGCTTGGCAGGTCCCCAAAACGGCGATCCAAGTAGATAGCTCCCAGGGATCGGACCTGCGAAGCAGGTCCCTCCAAGAGTCTTTTTGTTCGGCTAAAGTGTTCCACCGGCTTTTTGTTCCTGCCCAAGGGGCTGGGATGTCCTTCCGCCCCATGTGACCCAGCTTCTATTGGCCAAGGAGTTACCCCACAAGGAGGATTTTTCGATGCGGATTCTTCTGAGCGGAGCCACAGGCTTTATCGGAACAGCTGTACATGAGGCCTTGAAGGCAGATGGGCATGAGGTGGTGGCTTTACTGCGGCGGGTGCCGGCGGAACCGGCGGGGCCTTTTGTGCTTTGGGACCCCGCTGCCAGCCGACTGCCCTCGGCCGATCTGGAAGCTCTGGATGCCGTGGTCCATTTGGCAGGCGAAAACATTGCCGGCCGTCGCTGGAATGCCGCCCGAAAAGAGCAGCTCTGGTCCAGCCGGGTGGCTACCACTCGGCTTTTGGCCGACACCCTGGCCGGTCTCCGCCGAAAACCCTATAGCCTGCTTTGTGCGTCGGCTGTCGGCTTTTACGGCAACCGAGGGGATGAGATTCTCAGCGAAGCCAGTGCTCCGGGCACGGGCTTTTTGGCCGAGCTGTGCCAGGCCTGGGAGTCGGCTACCCAACCGGCCCAGCAAGCGGGCATCCGGGTGGTCCATCTTCGGTTTGGCCTGGTGCTTTGGCCTTCGGGCGGAATGCTGGCCAAGATCCTGCCGCTTTTCCGATGGGGCCTCGGAGGCCGGCTCGGTTCGGGCCGACAATGGATCAGTTGGGTGAGTCGGACGGACTTGGTGGCGGCCATCCGGCATCTTTTGGCCTATGAACATATGTCTGGCCCGTTCAACATCACCGCCCCCTCGCCGGTTACCAATGCCGAGTGGACGGTCCTCCTGAGCCGTTTGCTCCGCCGCCCCGCCTTCTTCCATCTGCCGGCCTGGTTGCTCCGGTTGGTGCTGGGCGAAATGGCCGATCAGCTCCTCTTGACCTCCACCCGGGCCATCCCCTACCGATTGCAAGACAGCGGCTTTACGTTTCAAGACGGAATTCTCGAACCGGCCCTTCGCCGAATGCTGGACTCAGCCCCCACAACCAGGTAATCACAAGACCAATGTAGGTAAAAAGTTACAGTCATTCCGACCGTGTGAGAGGGAGGAGAGGCGTCTGGCCTGTCCCCTTCCGGGTCGGAAGGGAAGACAGGTCTCCCGTCTGCCCCTTTCCGACGGAGGGGAAATTGCTCCGCTTGGCACTTCTGCGAGCAGAGGTGGTCGGGCTGGTGCTGGTCAAATAGGCCAGGTACTGGGGACAGCCATCACTGCTTTCCTCCATGCGGATTAGGAACCTTCTTCGGCCGAGAGGGTCGTGAGGAGATGTTCCAGCTCTTCGGTATAAATGTCCATTTGGAGGTACCAAAACCCCTCGTCTTCCAGGGTCCAAAGAGAGATTTCTCTGGGCAGACACTGGACCACCGCCTGGGCGATGGCCTTATTGAGATCTGGATTCGCACTGCCAGGCTGGAGGTTGGTTGGAAAGGATTTTCTCAGGGAGGCCAGGGCCAATTTCCACGCCTGCTGCCGTTGGGCCGGCGGTGTCCGGAGGGAAAAATCCCCGGCAAAATCCTGCACCCGAGAAGGATCAAACGCAAATGCTGTCGGTGGAACGAGCTCAGCCAGGGCTGCCAGGAGCAGATCGGTCCATCGTTCCACCTGGGTTCGCAATTGATTTAGCCGGGCTGCCTCTGAGATCAAATGTTCATCAGGCTGAAGCAATAGATGCAGCACTCGGCTTCGCACTTCGAGATGGTCCTGGAGGATGCTTCGGGCCAGAGGACCGGCTTGCTGAAGCTCGTGCTGCCGGTCATATCCGACCAGCAGAGCAGCCCAAATCCGGCTGAGCAGTTCGCTCAGCAGGATTTCTTCTACACTGGCCACCAGATGCCAACCCCGTTGGCCTACCTTCCCTTTGGCCCGAAGGCCCTCGGATCGCTCCGTATCGTTCCAGGCAGTTTCCTCTGGGGCGAAGCGTGGGGCCCAGCCGCTTGCCGACCCACTATACCGCCGGAGAACTTCTGTCCATCTCTGAATCCGGCATTTCGAGGCCAACCAATACTGCTGAATGGCCGACTCCGGCAGGGACGTATCGGACTGGATCAACTCTTGCCCATGGGCGGCCGCCCAACCGGCTAACTGAACCAACTGCCTCACGTGCATACAAGCCTTTTCCAACCAACGAACTGCCTTCCCCACCCAATAGCATCCGACCATCGGAAGGCAGACAAACCCCTTCCACTTTTCTAATCCGCCCACCAGGACGCCACCCGGGGACGAAGAACCAAAAGCGGAGAGACCTTTCCGGAAAGGCTTTGGACAGACACGGGTTCATCCCCTTTTCCCCTTCGGAGCAAACCCAGTGCCAGCCAAAGGAACCATCCGAAAAGTTTTCTGCAACCCTTTGGGAAAAAAGCAGTTACGGCAACCTTCTGGCCGATCCTACGTACAAGAGAAGCATCTGTTGTTGCCCGGAGACAACGGGGGACCGGAAGCGGTTTTGGTTGGACAACTCGAAACCCAAGCCCATCCAGAAAGCCTATTTTCCCTGGATCCACCGGAAGTGAGTTCCCCAATCTGGGGGGTTCAGGCCGATATTTCCCCCTACAAGTCCCCCTCCAAGTTGTAGGGGCCAGGCCGGTTGGATCCCGTCAACCTAAAGAAACCCATGGGACTTTCTGGCGTGGGGCGGCGTCCGGCTAGCTCCATTGCCAAAGGGCCATCTTCACCAGGTCCCGGAGTCCTTTTCGGGCCAGGAGGGCGGCCGGTTCAAATCCGCAGTGGACCATGCAGTGTCGGCATCGGAGATCGTGCTGGGGGCCTAGCCGATCCCAATCCGTCCGCTCCATCAGTTCCCGATAGGTGGGCCAATGCCGCTCGGCCCGCAGATAGCAGGGGCTGCGCCAACCGGCCCGGTTGAACGTCGGATTGGCCCAGGCCGCACACCGAAGCTGCCGCCTCCCGCACAAAAACTCCATATACATCGGCGATCCCACCAGCCGAAACCGCCGCAGCATCGGCCAGGCCGAGCGAAACTTCTGCTCCGTCTCCTGGCGGGTAAGGAAAATGGCCGAGGCCCGCTCCGGCTCCTCCGCCTGCACCGCCTCGTACCCATACGCAGGAGAAACCATCATGCCGTCCACCCCCAACTCCGTAAGGAGCGAAAACAGCACGGCCACTTCGTTCATGTCGGTCTGCCGATAGATGGTCGTATTCGTATAGACCAGCCAACCGGCAGCCTTAGCCTGGCGAATGCCCTCCAGGGCTTGGCTAAAGACGCCCGGCCGGCCCGCCAGAGCGTCATGGGTGGCTTCCATCCCATCCAGATGCACATTGAGCATGATCCGCTTGTGGCGAGGCAGGCGGGCAATCCGCTCGGCCAGCAACGTGCCGTTCGTACATAGATATATATATTTCTGTCTGGTCAAAAGTTCCCTGAGCAGCTCTTCCAGTTCGGGATACAACAGGGGTTCGCCGCCGCAGACGCTGACGATCGGGGCTCCGCATTCTGCTGCCGCCGCCAGACACTCGGAGACCGAAAGCCGATCCTCCAACTGCCCGCCATACTCCCGAATCCGGCCGCAGCCTTCGCAGTGTAAATTGCACGTATGGAGCGGCTCCAACATGAGCACCAGCGGAAACCGCTTCTGGCCTGCCAGTCGCTTCTGCACCAAATACCAACTCAACCTCCGTGTCAGCGAAAACGGAAACCGCATGAGGAAGTGCTCCCACATTGGCCGGCATCGCCGGTAGACGTAACATGGTAACCAAATGGCGTCGGTTGTTCTTCTCTCCCCAGGCGGGCAAGGTAGTTAGGGTGAGGGGCAAAACGGAATGCATGTCCACTTCCATTGTTCCCCCTCACCCGGCCTTCGGCCAGGGGACAGGCGGAACGCCTCTCCTGCCTTCCGGCGACCTTTCCACGGCCAGGGGAGAGGCGGAATGGTTCCTTCGGTTAACGGATTACCGGTGGCGAACCCTCCGGACGAAAACAGTACCGAACCCAGTGGTTGACCTCCCGGCGGAAGGGAAAAGCGGAAGCAGTTCTACTCCGCTCCGGTTGTTAGCACGGCTTCCCGCCACCGAGCCAAGGCCAACAGCGGAAAGGAAATCGGATAATAATGGTATTTCAGATAAAAGACGCGGGGGAAGCCGGTGCCGGTAAATTCCGGTTCGGCCCACGTGCCATCCGGTTGCTGGCGATCCAGCAAGAACCGGACGGCCCGAAGCACAGCGGGATCATCGGCCCTGCCAGCGGCCACCAGGCCCAATAGGGCCCAGGCCGTCTGAGAGACTGTGGTGGGGCCTTGTCCACGGCATTGGGGATCGTCATAGCTGAGAGGGGATTCACCCCAACCGCCATCGGCTTGCTGGCAACTCAGAAGCCAATTTCCTCCGCGGACCACGGCCGGGTCGGTGGGGGGTAGCCCAATCGCCCGAAGCCCCACCAGGGCCTGCCAGGTCCCGTAGATGTAATTGACCCCCCATCGGCCGAACCATGCGCCGTCCGGCTCCTGAGTGCGTCGGAGAAAGCGGACGGCCCGATCCACCGCCGGATGCCCCACCCGATAGCCCAACGTGCCCAATGCCTCCAGCACCCGACCGGTCAGATCCGGCGTGCTGGGATCCAACATGGCATTATGATCCGCAAAAGGGACGTAGTTGAGAAACTGCCGGTTGTTATTTCGGTCAAAGGCACCCCAGCCGCCGTCCCGATTCTGCATCGCTAGCATCCAGCGCAGGCCCCGAGTCATGGCGGCGGCTGTCCAGGCCAGGGCCTCTTCCGCTTCGGCCAGTTCGGAACGGATGGCCGGGGCCGGAACCACGGCAACCGGTGCGGCCGATCCCCCAGGCCGCTTTCTGGCCCACAAATGTCCCAACCGATTCAGAACCCAATGCACCCGGCGCCCATGCTCTCGAACAACGGGGACAGACTCCGAACCAAGCTCGGCCAGCCAGGGGCAGGCTGACTGGCTCCTGTGCCCCTCGGAACGAGCCGCCCGATATTGCTCCCACAGCGCCATGAGAACCATGGCCGTGTCGTCGTTGTCAGGATAAAAATCATTATGATATTCAAAACACCATCCCCCCGGCTCCACCGAAACCGAATCGGCCCAATCGCCGGGGACGGGAATCTGGCGTTCCAAAAGCCATAAGGCCGCCCGGCCCAGCGCCGGATGCCGGGGGCCAACCGCCGCTGAAAGCGCCCGGATGGCAATGGCCGTATCCCATACAGGCGATTTGCACGGCTGCACCCGCACCGAGCCGGTCTGCGGATCCTCCAACATCAGATCGTGCAGTTGCCGATGACATTCTCGAACCTCCGGACTTTCGTCGCTGTAGCCCAATGCCCGCAAAGCCACCAGACTCCAGACAATCGGCGGAAAGATGGCACCCAGGCCGTCGCTCCCTCGAAAACGGCGGAGCATCCACTGTTGGGCGGCTTCGAGAGCCCGGTGTCGGCAGGGGAAAAGCCCCCGACGCTGCGCCCACTTGCAGAGCCGATCCAACCCAAGAAACAAATGTTCCCAAACCGACCAGCCGGTTCGGCCTTCCAGGGCGGGACACCGGGGCGGCGGCCAGTCCTCCGGCGGCCGAACAAATAGCTCCTCCACCCCACGTTCCGGTTCGATCCGACGGATCGGCTGACAGGCCCAGACGATCGACAACGGCACGATGATCGTCCGAGTCCAGGCACTCACGGCCCCTAAATGGATCGGAAACCACCGGGGCAAGAGCACCAACTCCGGCGGCACCGCCGGACAAATCTCATACGGCACCTGCCCCAACAAGGCCAGAAAGAATCGGGTGTAACTGTTGACGCGGTCGGCCCCCCCATGCTGGAGGACGGCTTGCCGGGCACGACGCATCGGCTCGCTTTGGGGGTCATGGCCGGTCAGCTTCAGTGCAAAGTAGGCCTCCACGCTGGCACTGATATTCAGCGGGCCGCCGGGGTAACTGGCCCAGCCGCCCTCCGGCTGTTGGATTTCCAATAGATACTGGGCCAGTCGATGGGCCAGTTCGGACCGTTCCCGACCCAAAAAGGCCCATAGAATTAGGGTTTCACTTTCCAGGATGCTGTCGCCCTGCAGTTCGGCGCACCAATGGCCGTCGGGATATTGATGTTCCAGGAGCCAGCGGCTGGTCCGGCCGATGGCCTGTTCAGTATCCTCTAACAGGGGGATAGATGAGAGCCGAACGGTGCATTTAACTGGGGATGCTCCATCTTGTGAGGTATTTTGAATACCCCATTGGGAGTATGGATTCATGAAAGAAACCTCCGTGGTTTGGTTTGGGCGTCTGCCTTGACCCACAAACATCCGTAGCTTACGCGGGAGAGGAAAAATCGGCAAGCCCAGCGTGAATTTTCCTATTTTGCCTATTTTGGCTCTTTTGCCGAACCTTGTTCTCCCCCCAGCCGGGAAAAATTGTTTTAAGTGTTTATACTAAAAAGAGTTATGCATATTTTTGGAAAACTTTCTTCGGGGCTTCTGGGGATCGGTGTTTTGGTTCTAGGAAAGGTAAATTTTCGCAAGTTAAAATTTTTCAAAGCCTTAGGATTTTCTTTTCCCAGCGATTTTGCTAGCACTGCTAGCAATGCTAGCGGAACGAGTTCCCTTAATTCCTTGTCCACCAAGGAGTTAAAGCCACCCAAACCGGCTTCTTGACGCCTGGGAGGAAAAGAGTAAACTTTTTCTCCCGGCTATCCACTATATTGTGGTTTTTGGGGCATTGGCTACAATATATAGTAGATAGCCTTGGTGTTTCTGCCCTCTGCCCGGCTTTGTGGTTCGATCGGGCAAAAAGAGGTATCCTCCTTAAGAGGGCAGTGGGAATGTTCTGCAATGTCCTTGGAACCTTACGAGCTATTGGAGGGCTCTCCGATGAATCCGCTGGAAATCCCCCAACAAATCGGGAACCCTGGGATCGGGCCGGGGGTGGGTTCGGAATTGCCTCGGCAGGGGTTAACCATCGAGCCGGTCTACTGCCCCCCCGAACTGGCCGATCCTTTCGACTCCGTGCCGTGGGAGCGGCGAACCGCCGCCATCAAAAGCGACGACGGCCAAGTGCTGTTTGAACAGACCGATTGTGAAATCCCGGCCACCTGGAGCCAATTGGCAACCAATGTGGTGGCCAGCAAATATTTTTACGGCGAGATCGGCACCCCCCGGCGGGAAAAGAGCGTTCGGCAATTGATCCATCGGGTAGCCAGGACGATTACCGATTGGGGCCTGGCTGACGGCTATTTTGCCAGTCCCGCCGACGCCGAACGATTCTACCGGGAGTTGGTCTGGCTTTGCCTGCATCAGTACGCTTCGTTCAATTCGCCGGTCTGGTTTAATGTGGGCTTGTATCATCAGTATGGGATTCGAGGGGCCCAATGCACCTGGCACTGGAACCCGGAAAAGGGACAGGCCGATCAGCCGGAAAACCCCTATGAATATCCGCAGGCCTCGGCCTGTTTTATCCAGAGTGTGCAGGACAACATGGAGGACATCATGGAGTTGGCCCGGAGCGAGGCGATGCTGTTTAAGTTTGGCTCCGGGACGGGAACGGATCTATCGACGTTGCGTTCGTTCCGGGAGAAGCTGTCGGGCGGCGGGAAGCCTTCGGGCCCGATCTCCTTCATGCGGGTCTATGACCAGATTGCGGCGGTGGTCAAAAGTGGCGGCAAGACCCGTCGGGCCGCTAAAATGCAATCCTTGAAAGTCTCCCACCCCGACATCATGGAGTTTATCCAGTGCAAGCGGCAGGAGGAGCGAAAGGCCCGGATGCTTATTGAAAAGGGCCTCAGCCCGGAAGAAGCCCTCAGTTCGGTGCTTTTCCAGAACGCCAATCTCTCGGTGCGGGTAACCGACGAGTTCATGCGGGCAGTGGAGACGGATCAAATATGGACCACCCATTGGGTGACCGACCCCAGCAAAGAGGGCCCCAGCTACCGTGCTAGAGAACTTCTGGACATCATGGCCGAATGTGCCTGGGAATGTGGCGATCCGGGTGTGCAGTACGATACGACGATCAACCGCTGGCACACCTGCCCGAATAGCGGCCGGATCAACGCATCCAACCCGTGCTCTGAATTTATGTTCATAGACGATTCGGCCTGCAACCTGGCCAGCATGAACCTGATGAAGTTCCGGCGGGAGGATGGCTCTTTTGACGCCCACCGGTTTGCCGCCGCCTGCCGAATCCTCTTCATCGCCCAGGAAATCCTGGTCGATCGCTCGAGTTATCCAACCAAGAAAATTGCGGAAAATAGCCATCGCTTCCGGCCCATCGGCCTGGGCTATACGAATCTGGGCAGCCTGATCATGGCCAGCGGACTGCCCTACGACTCCGAGGAGGCCCGGAGCCTGTGCACCGTGGTCACCGCGATCATGACCGGCGCAGCGTACCGAACCAGTGTGGAACTGGCAAGAGTCAAAGGGCCCTTCGAGGCCTTTGATCTCAACCGGGATCCCATGCTCCATGTGATGGAGATGCATTGGGATGCCGTGCAGAAGATTCGCAGTGCTCCGTCGGAGCTGGTGGAGGCGGCCCGGAAAATCTGGGATCAGGTGCTCCTGGAAGGCCGACGCTATGGCTTCCGAAACGCCCAGGCCACGGTCCTTGCTCCCACCGGAACGATCAGCTTCATGATGGATTGTGATACCACCGGCATTGAGCCGGACATCGCCCTGGTCAAATACAAGCAACTGGCTGGGGGCGGCGTGCTGAAGATCGTCAACAATACGGTGCCGTTGGCCCTGCGCACCCTGGGCTATTCCGAGGGCCAAATCCAATCGATCGTCGAATATGTCCACCGGGAAGGCACCATCGAGGGGGCTCCGGAGGTAAAACCGGAACACCTGCCGGTCTTTGATTGTGCCTTCCAGCCGGCCAAGGGCACTCGGTCGATTCCTTGGCGGGCGCATATTTTGATGATGGCGGCTGCCCAGCCGTTCCTGTCCGGCGCCATTTCGAAAACGGTCAACCTCCCCAAAGACGCCACCCCGCAGGATATCCGGGATGCGTTCATGGAGGGCTGGCGTCTGGGGCTGAAGGCCCTGGCCGTCTATCGCGACGGCTCCAAAAACATGCAGGTGCTTACCGTCAAACAGGAAGACAAAGAGCAACAGGAAATCGCTCCGAAGACGGCGCCGGCGCCTCGGCGGGAACGTCTTCCCGATACCCGCCGGTCGATTACCCATAAGTTTTCCGTGGCCGGGCATGAAGGCTATATTACCGTGGGCATGTATCCGGACGGTCGGCCTGGGGAACTTTTCATCACCATGGCCAAGGAAGGAAGCACCATCGGCGGACTGATGGACTGTTTCGGAACGGCCGTCTCGATGAGCTTGCAGTATGGCGTGCCCCTGGAGGTATATGTTAATAAGTTTACTAATACCCGGTTTGAACCGATGGGCTATACCTCCAATCCGGAAATCCGGTACGCCAAAAGCATCGTGGATTATATTTTCCGGTGGATGGGACTGATGTTTTTGCCCGGCTATCGGGAAGCACAACGAGCGGCCGAACAAACGGGTCTGCCGGCGGGTGAACCGGCATCGGCGCCCGCTGCCACGGGCGAACCTCCCACCGCACCCTCCGTTTCCATTCCTGCCCATCAATTCTGGCCTCCGGGTGCCGAAGGACCCAACGTCGCTTTGGTTCGGTCAGACCAAGTCGCACCGGTTCGCAGTGGGCGGCTGGAATCGGCCAGTTCGGCAGCCCTTCCGCCTGCCAAACCTCTGCCTCCGGCCGGTGCCAGGACGGCTGGGGATGGGGCCTCGGCCAGCGGCGCTGCGGGTGGGGGGGAACCCGGCAAGTCGCCCGCTAGTGCCCCGGCCCGACTCCAAGATTTCGTCCTCTTCCAGGATGACGCCCCAGCCTGCGACCAGTGCGGTGCCATTACCTGGCGGAGCGGCAATTGCTATATTTGCCGAAACTGCGGCCACAGCATGGGCTGCTCGTAACACAATCGGTTCAATTAACGTTCCGGCAGCTTCGGCTGGCCATAAGTCGTATGGTATCGGGTAAACCACTTTTCGACCTCTTCTGCCGGGAGCAGACGAGGCTGGCCGAGCTGCAAAGCCAAAAACACCGTCTTGGCAATCTCTTCGAGCATGACGGCCGATTTGAACGCCTCGCGAGGCGTCGAACCCCAAACAAATACCCCGTGATTGCCCAACAAAATCGCCGGCGCCCGATTCCGATACTGCAAAATCGCCTGTCCTATATGGTCCTCTTGATTATCCACATACGGAGTCCACGCGATTTCGGCACCGAACTGATCCGCCATAGCCGTCAGACAAAGCGGAATCGGCCGCCCCACTGCGGCAAACGCCGTGGCATACGGGCTATGGGTATGGATGACCGCGCCGATATCGGGTAGATGTCGATACAGAAACAGATGGTGCGGCAAATCCACACTTGGTCGAAGCCGCCCGCCCACCACTCGGCCGGTAACCAAATCCACTTCCACCAAATCCTCCGGCCGAAGCGTCTGGTAATCCACTCCGGAAGGTTTGATCACCAGCCGCCCGCTGCCGCGATCCAATCCGCTGGCATTGCCCGAATGCATACTGACCAACCCGGTGCTCAGCAACATCCGATTCACATAACACACCTCTTGCCGAAGCTCCGCCAAATCCATCGTCTCTGCCCTCCGGTACCAGACGGATCATCAGTCCTACGAGCGGCATGGGCCTTTTCTGGGATATCCTATTGGTCTTCCCCAAAACGAAAGGACACCAACGTGGCCAAAAACCAGGGAATTTCGTGTCTCTCCGATTGGCGAAGCTCAATCGCTCGTAATATTTTAGCCGAATGCAGTGGGCTAGGTGTCATTCCTGCGTAAGATGGCGCTGCCGTGGACAGTTTGAGTAAGATAACCAATGTGTCGGAGGGGTGCAAGCAATTTTTTCGGCGGCTTGGGCGGATGCTCAGCCCGGCCCATTTTGCCCACTTTGGGCGGCTGTTGCTGGTAGGTCTGCTGACTGGCCGACGGAGCCTGAGCCGATTTACCCTGGCCACGCAGCAGCGTCGGAGTCGTCAGGCCATCGCCCACTTTCTGGAGGAAGAACTTTGGGATAGTTCCGGCCTGCTGCGGTATCAAGCCCTCGGACGCTCCGACAACTGGGCTGGCGCCCAGGCCAGACCGTTTACATGATCCTGGACGCCCCCCAGCAGCGGAAACGGGCCCAAGAAAATGGATGTGGTGCAGAAGTGGGGAGAATGGAGGTGTTTTTCCAAACGGCCGAAGCAGCACTTGGCACTGGGCCACTACCCACTGGTCCGGTACCAGTCCATTGAGAGGCTGTCCCCAAATTCCGGTTTTAGCCAGATGTAGTACCCACCGGCGGCCCCCAGACTGCCAAAACGCCCATCACACGGGCACTTTGGTAAATCGGAAGGGTTTGGCAACGGTCCGGGCCGCCGCCCGAGTACCAATTTCGGGACAGCCTCTTAGCTGCACCAGCCGGTTGCGGATCGCCGTCTGGCAGGAGAACGTCCAGGGTCTGGCCAACCGCTTCCCCGCCGGCCACCTCGCCCATCCAATCCACAGTTCCTCCCATAAGGCAGTGAATTTCGGTTTCATTTCTTCTGGTTTACTTCTAATGGGGGATTCTTGAGAACCCAGAAAGTATGGTTTTTAAATGAGGCCGAGGTTATCCCCCTCCGATAAGCCGAAGACGGCAAAAAACGGAGGGGAATTTCTGGTTTAGAGTATCCCAAAAACCACAAAAGTGGGGGGAAGATACCCACCATATTGGGG
>Ga0308390_1000880_pt1 | contig 20431 bp, 21 predicted proteins | sample Hotspr2Sample149_FD_202358 | JGI IMG/M metagenome (GOLD analysis project Ga0308390, IMG submission 202358) | Hot spring phototrophic mat microbial communities from Mushroom Spring, Yellowstone National Park, Wyoming, United States - 20040719_149 ...
TTTAAAGAAAATTTTATAAAAATATATAATGGCAAAAAAATAATAACAGAGTAATTTATACAAAAACTTGACTTTAGAAAATTATTTTATTATATTAAATTTTAGATGAAGCCCAAGTAGCTCAGTAGGTAGAGCACATCCATGGTAAGGATGGGGTCAGCAGTTCGATTCTGCTCTTGGGCTCATTTAAAAATTTTTTTACAAAATTTTTAAAATTTGCTTGACATTTTAATTTTAAATATGTATATTTGACGACTATTATTTTAAGTAAAAAAATATTATGGCAAGAGATATAATTTTATTAGAATGTAAGAATTGTGGCAATCGGAATTATGCGACAACAAAGAATAAGAAATTACATCAAGAGAGATTAGTTTTAAGGAAGTATTGCAAACATTGTCGTAAGCATACGGAGCATAAAGAAGTTAAGTAGGTCCGTAGCTCAATTAGGCTAGAGCACCGGTCTCCAAAACCGGGGGCTGCAGGTTCAAGTCCTGCCGGGCCTGGCTTATTGAAACTAATGAAAAAGTTTATACAATTTATAAAAGAATCTTATGATGAGCTTAAAAAAGTTAGCTGGCCTACAAAAGAGGAATTGAAAGAATCAACTATTATAGTTGTTTTTAGTATAATAATAATTTCAATTTTTTTAGGAATTATTGATAGAATAATTTATCAAATAATAAAGGTATTGATAAAATGAGAGGTTGGTATATATTGAGAACTTTATCAGGATATGAGAAAAGAGTTTATGATGTTATTCGCAGGAAAATTGAATCTAATGAATTGAGTAATATTGTTTATGATGTTCAGATTCCGACTGAGCAGGTAACAGAGATGAAAGATGGCAAGAAGATAGTAAAGGAGCAGAAATTTTATCCAGGATATGTTTTAATAGATATGGAAATGACAAAAGAGAATATGAGATTGATAAGGAAGATGGTTCCTGGAGTTACGCATTTTTTAGGTGCTGGAGTAAACAAGCTTCCAAAGCCATTAACCGAGAAAGAGATAAGCAGTATATTGAAAAAAGTTGAGCAAGTAAAAGAAGAGAAGGAATCTGTTGCTAAGATTAAATTTGTTATAGATGAACCTGTTAAGATAATAGATGGACCTTTTAAAGGATTTCAGGGAGTAGTTGAAGAGATAAATGTTGAGAAGAGTAGATTGAAAGTAAGGGTAGAGATATTTGGAAGGCCCACGCCAGTTGATTTACATTTTTTACAAGTTGAAAGGATAACTTAAGGAAGGGAGTTTAAAAATATATGGCAACAAAACAGGTAGCAACAGTTATAAAGTTACAGATACCTGCTGGCAAAGCAAATCCTGCTCCACCTGTTGGTCCGGCTTTGGGTCAGCATGGTGTTAATATTATGGAATTTTGTAAACAATTTAATGAAAAGACATCTAAAATGGGTGATACGATTGTTCCTGTTGTTATTACAGTTTATAAAGATAAATCATTTTCATTCGTTCTTAAGACTCCGCCTGCTGCTGTCTTAATAAGAAAGGCTTTAAATATAGAAAAAGGTTCAGGTGAACCTAATAAAAATAAAGTTGGAAGATTATCAAAAGAGAAATTAAGGGAGATAGCATTACAGAAATTAGAAGATTTAAATACGAAAGATGTTGAAAAAGCAATGAAGATAATTGCAGGGACTGCAAGAAGTATGGGAGTTGATGTTGAATTGTAAACTATTAAAAGAGGTTATAATTTTATGGGAAAATTATCAAAGAAATATAAAAAAGCGTTAGAGATGTATGATAGAACTAAGAAATATTCTCTTGATGAAGCTATAAGAATATTAAAAGAGCTACCTAAAGCCAAGTTTGATGAAAGTGTTGATATTTCAGTAAAATTAAATTTGAACAAAGGGCAGAGGATAAGGAGTAACATTTTATTTCCACATTCATTTGGTAATACCAAGAAAGTTTTAGTATTTGCCAAAGGTGAGAAAGCTGAGGAAGCAAAGAAGGCTGGTGCTGATTATGTTGGTGATATTGATTTAATAGAAAAGATTCAGAATGGATTTATGGATTTTGATATAGCAATTTCTACGCCTGATATGATGAAAGATGTTAGCAAATTAGGGCCGATTTTAGGTAAAAAGGGTCTGATGCCAAATCCAAAGTCAGGGACAGTAACATTTGAGATAAAAAAAGCTGTTGAAGAGGCAAAAAAAGGTAAAAGAGAATTTCGGTCAGATAAAGATGGAGTTGTCAATATTTCTGTTGGGAAAATTTCAATGGATGATGGTAATATTATAGAGAACATAAAAGCGTTTTATGAAGTTTTAGTTAAGACAAGACCTGCTGATGTAAAAGGAGAGTATATAAAGTCTGTTGCGCTTTCAAAAACTATGAGTCCGTCAGTTAGAATAGATATAAAAAGTTTAATTTAAAGAGGTTATAATAAAATGTTGACAAAAGCTGTTAAAAATGAAATAATAAAAGAGTTAGAACAAGATTTTAAAGAGAGCAAGCATATAGTATTTATAAATTACAAAGGAATGAATTTTGAGCAATTAAATAATTTAAGGAATAAATTAAAAGAGATGGATAGTCGTTTAAAGGTAGTGAAAAATAGTTTAGCCAAGATAGCATCAAAAAATCTTAATCTTGGATTTAATGATGAATGGTTTAAGGAGCAGGTAGCATTGATATTTATAAAGAGTGAGGATTTTATTAAGCCATTAAAAGTTTTATATGATTTTAGGAAAGAGGTTGAGAATTTAAAAATAGTTTTAGGTGTAATAAACAAGAAAGATGTTTACAGAGATGCGACATTAAAGGAGTTGTCATTATTACCGTCAAGGGAGGAGATATTAGCGAGATTAGTGAATGCGATAAATTCTCCTATAAATTTACTTGTAATAGATTTAAAATATTTATTACGAAAATTAGTTTTAACATTAAAAGCGATTGAGTCAAAAAAAGTTGAAAAATAAGGAGGTAAATTAAGGATGGAGAATACATCAAAATTAAGTCCTGCGCAGATAGTCTCTGCTATTGAGAATTTAACTGTATTAGAGTTAAATGAATTAGTGAAGGCATTAGAGGAGAAATTTGATGTTAAAGCAGCAGCTATGGCTGTTCCTGCTGTTGGTGTTATGCCATCAGCACAGGCGGCAGCACCTGCGGCAGAGGAGAAAACTGAGTTTGATGTTTATTTAAAAGATGCAGGAGCACAGAAAATTCAAGTTATTAAAGTTGTTAGGGAGATAACAAATTTAGGTTTAAAAGAGGCAAAAGATTTTGTTGAGAAGCCTGAAAAACCATTAAAAGAGAAGGTTAGTAAAGCTGAAGCAGAAGAAATAAAGAAGAAATTAGAGGCTGTTGGCGCATCAGTTGAAATTAAATAAAATTTTTATTAGAAATAATGATTTTTTACTTATATCTTTTAGCTTGTTAAATGTATCAAAGAAGAATAATTTTAGCTTTATAAATTTAAATTAAAGAAGGTGATAAAAATATGAAAAAAATGAAAGAGGTAATTTTTGGGAATCAAGAAGTTTTAAAAGCAATGCCTGACCTTATAGAGATTCAGACACAATCTTATGAATGGTTTTTACAGAAAGATGTTCCTGCTTCAAAAAGAAAGAAACAAGGTTTGCAGGCGCTTTTTAAAACTTATTTTCCCATAGAGGATGCAAATGGTGATGTTATACTTGATTTTGTAGAATATACAATAGATAATCCAAAATATGATGAAGATGAATGTAGGTATTTAGGTAAGACTTATGGAGGTATTTTAAGGGCTAAGTTTAGATTGATTTACAAAAAGACGGGAGAAGTTCGCGAACAAGAAGTATTTATGGATGAAATTCCATTTATGACGCCTCGCGGGACTTTCATTATAAATGGTGCCGAAAGAGTAGTAGTTAATCAGATTTATCGTTCTCCTGGTATTCTTTTTAGTATTGAGGAACCTGAAGGAATATATTTAGCAAAAATTGTTCCGGAGAAAGGGAGTTGGCTTGAATTTGAAATTGACCAGAAAGGTATTTTAATTGTTAGAATTGACAGAAAAAGAAAAATTTCACTTTCTACTTTTTTAAAAGCAATTGGAGTTGCTTCTCTGCCCGTATTTAAAATAAAATCTATAGAAAAAGATAAAGGAATAATAACAATAATAAGTGACAAAAAAATTGCAGAAAGGATACCAGTTTGTGGAAAATTTATTTTTACAAAATCTGAAACTCCAATTAAAGAAGATGATTTATCCGAGACTTTTTTTGTAATTGATAAAAAAATCAAAGAAGAAGATGAAAATGAAGTTTATATTGAATTATCTATTGGTAAAACTCCTTATAAAGAGATAAAAAATTTAGATGAATATGATTTAAGTGGCAAGAAGTATATAAAATTTCATTATGACAAAAGTTTTAAAGTATCAGAGCAGAAAAATATTTTAAGACCTGTCCCTCTTTATAATTTGAATCAAATTATTTTGTCAATTTTTTATAATTTAGAAAAAATAGAGCTTAAAGGTATTAGTGAGAAGGCTAAGATAACAAAGCTTTTACTTGGTAAGTTTGCTGGAGTGGATATTTATGATATAACTGGAAACAAAGTTATTCTAAGAGCAGGCGAAAGAATTACAACAGATGTTATTGAACAGATTATTTACGAAAATATTCCTTATGTTTATATTTTAGATATTTCAAAATATCACGATGAATTTACTTTGATTAAAAGTATTACGACTGATAATTCCAATGATACATTAGAATGTATTGAGAGCATAATGAGCATAATAAGGCCTGGGGACATAGTAAATCCTGAGACAGCGGAAGAATCATTTAAAGCATTATTTTATAATGAAGATCATTATGATTTAAGTCCTGTTGGTAGATTTAAATTGAATAAGAAATTTTTATATAATCCACCAATTGAGACTACAACTTTAATAGAAGAGGATATAATAAGGACAATTGATACTTTGATAAAGATATATATTCAGGATGAGGACCCTGACGATATAGACCATTTAGGAAACAGGCGAGTAAGGAGTGTAGGAGAGCTTTTGACAAATCAGTTACAGATAGGTTTTGCAAGGATGGATAAGATTATTCGTGAAAGATTTACTTTACTTTCGCCCGAAGCTTATACTCCACAAAATTTAATAAGCATTAAGCCATTTTCAAATGTTTTAGGAGATTTTTTTAAGACTTCCCAGTTATCACAATTTATGGACCAGACAAATCCATTAGCTGAGCTTACACATAAGAGAAGGTTAAATGCTTTAGGTCCTGGTGGTCTTACAAGAGAGCGAGCAGGTTTTGAAGTTAGAGATGTTCATTATACACATTATGGAAGAATATGTCCAATTGAGACTCCAGAAGGACCAAATATAGGACTTATTGTTTCACTGGCAACTTTTGCAAAAATAAATGAATATGGTTTTATTGTTACACCTTACAGGAAGGTAGAAGATGGCAGGGTTACTGATAAGATTGAATATTTAACAGCAGTTGAGGAGGAACATTATAAAATTGCTCAAGCGAATGCTAAATTAGACGAACAGGGGAGGTTTACTGAAAAACTTGTTTCTGCCCGATATAAAAATGAATTTTTATTTGTTAATCCAAAAGAAGTTCAATATATGGATTTAACTCCATCTCAATTATTTAGTGTTTCAACTTCACTTATTCCATTTCTTGAACATGATGATGCCAACAGAGCTTTGATGGGTTCAAATATGCAAAGGCAAGCTGTTCCACTACTTACAACTGAGCAGCCTTTTATAAAAACTGGTATGGAGAAGTATGCAGCATATTATTCAGGTGCAGTTAATCCTGCTAAAAGAGCAGGTGAAGTAATTGATGTTTCAGCAGACAAAATAGTTATTAAACCATTAAATCCTGAAAAAAAAGATGACATAGACATATACTATTTGCAAAAATTTAGGAGAACAAATCAGAGCACTTGTTATAATCAGAAACCTATTGTAAAGATTGGTGACAAAGTAAAGGCTGGTGATATAATAGCGGATGGACCTGCTACTTGTAATGGTGAATTATCATTAGGTAAAAATGTTTTAGTAGCTTTTATGCCATTTGAAGGTTACAATTTTGAGGATGCAATTTTAATTAGTGAAAAATTATTGAAAGAAGATAAGTTTACATCAATTCATATTGAAGAGTTTGAATGTTTAGCAAGGGATACAAAATTAGGTAAAGAGGTTATAACAAGGGACATACCTAATTTAAGTGAGGATGCATTAAAGGAGTTGGATGAGAATGGTATCATAAGAATAGGAGCGGAGGTAAAACCTGGTGATATACTTGTAGGTAAAGTTACTCCAAAAGGAGAGAGTGATTTAACACCTGAGTATAAGCTTTTGCATTCAATATTTGGGGAGAAAGCAAGAGAAGTTCGCGATACTTCATTAAGAGTTCCTCATGGAATTGAAGGGACTGTAATAGATGTTAAAGTTTATAGCAGAGAAGATGGATATGAACTTGAACCTGGGGTTGAGAAATATATAAAAGTATATGTTGCGACCAAGAGAAAGTTATCAGTAGGTGATAAATTTGCAGGACGGCATGGTAATAAAGGTGTTCTTGCAAAAATTTTACCTGAAGAAGATATGCCATTTTTGCCGGATGGGACCCCAGTTGATATGGTATTAAATCCATTAGGAGTTCCGTCAAGAATGAATATTGGTCAAATTTTTGAGACCGAATTAGGTTTTGCTGCTAAAATTCTTAATGTTCAATTTATAACACCTGTTTTTCAAGGTCCTAAGTCAGATGAGATAGAAAAAATTTTAAAAGAAGCTAATATTGAGCCTTTTGCAAAATATACTTTATATGATGGAAGGACAGGAGAACCTTTTAAGAATAAAATAACAGTTGGTTATATGTATATGATGAAATTATCGCATCTTGTAGATGACAAAATACATGCTCGTTCTACAGGTCCGTACTCATTAGTTACACAACAGCCGCTTGGTGGCAAAGCTCAGTTTGGCGGTCAAAGATTTGGAGAAATGGAGGTATGGGCATTAGAGGCTTATGGATCTGCTCATACTTTACAGGAACTTTTAACTGTTAAATCTGATGATATGCGTGGCAGGTCATTAGTTTACGAATCAATAATTAAAGGTAAGAATCCATCTGCTCCTGGAATTCCTGAAGCTTTTAATGTTTTAGCACAAGAAATTAGAGGTTTGGCTTTAGATATTACTGTTTATAATTCTAAGGGTCAGCAAATAAGTTTATTTGAGAGAGCGAAAACTGATTGGACTAAATTAAGGAAGCGAACTTTTGATGACCTTTTGTCAAAGTAAAAAATTTAATTTTGAGGTGATGAAATTATGAAAGAAGTATTAGATATTGCATCAATTAAAATTTCACTTGCTTCACCTGAAAGAATTAAAGAGATGTCCTATGGACAGGTTAAAAAACCTGAGACAATAAATTATAGGACATTAAAACCTGAAAGGGATGGTTTATTTTGTGAAAAAATATTTGGGACAACAAAGGAAATGGAATGCGCCTGTGGTAAATATAAAGGAATTAGATACAAAGGTATGGTTTGCGACAGATGCGGAGTTGAAGTCTCTTCTTCAAAAGTTAGAAGGGAGAGAATAGGGCATATTGAACTTGCTGCTCCTGTTGCGCATATATGGTTTTATGGAAATATACCTTCAAAAATAAGTTTAATGCTCAATCTTTCAATGAATGATGTTAGAAGCATAATTTATTACGAAAGAATAATTGTTGTTTCTATAAATAACAAATTTTTAAAAGAAGTTGATGAGAATATTCCTGAGTTGTTGAAAAACAGATTAAGAGAGAAGGATGTTTATCCTGAAGAAATTTTTTGGGAAATAATAAGTGATGTTGTTGCTGAATCTTTAGCTATTAAACATAGGGATAAGTTGCCAAAAGATATTTTTGATAAAAAAGATATAGATTTAGTTGAGAAAGTGAGAGAGTTTTTACCTGAAAAATATGAAGAAATGATGGAGAAGATGAGGGATTACATTATAGATGTAGAATTTAAGGACAAAGCCTTTGGTGAGATAAAGGATGGAATAGTTATAGGTAGCGGAGCGTATGTTTTAAAAAAGTTATTACAGAGCATAGATTTAGATGCTGAGATAAAAGAGATGAGAGCTGAGATGCACGAAAAAGGTCCTAAGACTAATAAAAAGCTTTTAAAGAGATTAGAATTATTTGAAGATTTTAAGAATTCTGGTAATAAGCCTGAGTGGATGATATTAGATGTTATACCTGTTATACCACCGGATTTAAGGCCTATGGTGCAACTTGAAGGTGGAAGATTTGCAACTTCTGATTTAAATGATTTGTATAGAAGAGTTATAAATCGTAATAATAGATTAAGGCGTTTAATAGCCTTAAAGGCTCCTGAAATAATAATAACAAATGAGAAAAGGATGTTACAGGAAGCTGTAGATGCTCTTTTTGACAATACCCGAAAGAAAAGACCGGTAAAAGGTGCTGGTGGAAGACCTTTAAAATCTTTGTCTGATATGCTTAAAGGGAAACAAGGTAGATTTAGGCAGAATTTATTAGGAAAAAGGGTTGATTATTCAGGCAGGTCAGTAATTGTTGTTGGACCGGAATTAAAATTGCACGAGGTTGGATTACCAAAGAAAATGGCATTAGAATTATTTAAACCATTTATAATGAGGAAATTAGTTGAATATGGGAAGGCTTTAAATATTAAAAGTGCCAAAAAGATGGTTGACAAAGAAGATGAATCTGTTTGGCCTATTTTAGAAGAAGTAGTAAAGGACCATCCGGTATTTATAAACAGAGCGCCAACCTTGCACAGATTAAGTATTCAATCTTTTTTACCTGTTTTAGTTGAGGGCAAAGCAATTAAGATACATCCATTAGTTTGTAAGCCATTTAATGCAGACTTTGATGGTGACCAAATGGCAGTTCATGTTCCACTTTCTTATGAGGCTCAGGTTGAATGCTGGCTTTTAATGCTTTCTTCAAGAAATATTCTATCTCCAGCAAATGGTGCTCCTATAGTGGTTCCTACTCAAGATATAATTTTAGGAATAGGTTATTTAACAAAGATTAAGCCGAATGGAAAAGGTGAAGGAAAATTGTTTTCATCGCCTGAAGAAGCACAGATGGCTTATGAAAATGGTTTTATTGAATTGAATTCAAAAATAAAAGTTAAAATGAATAATCAAATTATTGAAACCACTCTTGGCAGAATAATATTTAATCAAATTTTACCAAAGGATTATACATTTCAGAATCAATTTTTTGTAAGTAAAACAATTGTTAACTTAATAGCTAACCTTTACAAAAGATATGGATTTAAAGAAACTGCTGAAACGCTTGACAAAATAAAAGAAGTAGGATTTCACTATGCAACTGTTTATGGAATTTCAATTGGAGTTGATGATTTAATTGTTCCTGAGAATAAGGATGAGATAATAGAGAAGGCTCAAGAGGAGGTAGCAGAAGTTGAGGAAGCATATAGCAAAGGATGGATAACAAAATCAGAGAGGTATAATAAAATTATAGATATTTGGATAGATGCGAATGAAAAAGTTGGTGAGAATATGCTGAAAAATCTTGAAGTTAGTAAAGATGGATTTAATCCTGTTTATATGATGGCTGAGACAGCGGCGCGAGGGAATAAGCAACAGATAAGGCAGCTTGCTGGTATGCGTGGACTTATGGCAAGACCATCAGGCGAAATAATTGAATTACCTATTATATCTAATTTCAAAGAAGGCTTAACAGTTCTTGAATATTTTATTTCAACTCACGGCGGTAGAAAAGGACTTGCTGATACTGCTTTAAAAACTGCTAATGCCGGTTATCTTACAAGAAGATTAATTGATGTTTCACACGATGTTGTGGTTACAGAATATGATTGTAAAACTATAAATGGAATTGAAGTAAAAGTTAAATTATCTGATGAAGAGGATGTTTACTGGTTTAAGAAAAGAATAATTGGTAGAGTAGCATTAGTTGATATTATAGACCCGAACACAAAGAATGTTATTTGTAAAGCAAATGAAGATATAACAGAGGAGAAGGCGAATGAAATTGTGAAAGCAGGTATAGAAAGTGTGAAAGTTAGGTCAGTATTAACTTGTGAATCAAGACAAGGTGTTTGCGCTTTATGCTATGGATGGGATTTATCTACTCAGAAACTTGTTTCAATAGGAGAAGCTGTTGGAATAATTGCTGCTCAGTCAATAGGCGAACCAGGAACTCAGCTTACATTGAGAACATTTCATATTGGTGGAACTGCATCTGCTGAATTTGAAGAAGAATATATAAAATATGGATATCCTGTTTATGTTGAAAAAATTCCTAAAAAGATAGTAGTTAATAAAAAGGGTGAAAAATTAACAAGTAGAAGGGGTGAACTTATAATAAGAGAAATTTTTCAAATGTGGGATAAAAATGAAATTGAATTATCTATTCCGCTTGATAAAAAAGTAGTTATAAATACTGTGATTGGAAAGAATTCAAAAACCAAAGAAGAAGTTAAATCTTCTTACATTGGAACTTTAAAAGAAATAAATGGCAAATATGTTATATTAAGTGAGAGAAAGATTATAAAATTGAAAATTGGTTCTAAATTATATTGTAACGAAAAAGAGATAGTTCCAAAGTCACAGGTTTTAGTAGAATTTGACCCATTTTATGAACCTATTATTTCTGAACATTCAGGAGTTGTAAAATATAAGGACATAGTTTCGGGTCAGACTTTAAAAGAGGAAAAAGATGAAGAGACAGGTGTTATAAGTAAAATAATAATAAAGAGTAAAGAAAGAGAATTAGAATTACAGCCTATGATTACAATAGTAACAGATGAAGGTAAGAGCGAGAATTACATAATGCCCTACGGAGCAAACCTTGTAGTGAACGATTCTGATAGAGTTGAAGCTGGGGACATATTAGCAAAAATTCCTGAGAAAATTTTAAAGACAAAAGATATTACTGGTGGTTTGCCAAGAGTTGAAGAATTATTTGAAGCAAGAAGACCAAAAGATTGCGCAGTTGTTAGCGAAATAGATGGAACAGTGGAATTTGGTCCTGTATTGAAAAATAGAAGAATTATAAAGGTTAAAAATGAACTTGATGAAAGAACATATTTAGTTCCTATAGGCAGGCATCTAACAGTTCATGAAGGTGAGTATATTTATGCTGGAACACCACTTGACGATGGGCCAGTTGACCCAAGAGATATCTTAAGAATTAAAGGAGAATTCTCATTACAAGAATATTTATTAAATGAAATACAATCTGTTTATAGATTGCAGAATGTTGATATAAATAGCAAGCACTTTGAAATAATTATAAGACAAATGATGAAAAAAGTTGAGATAAGAGATGCAGGTGATACTAAATTTATTGTTGGACAAGTAGTAGATAAGTTTGAATTTGCTGATGAGAATAAACGAATAATTTCTAAAGGTGGTAAACCTGCAATTGGAAGACCAGCACTTTTGGGTATTACTAAGTCATCATTAATAACTAATAGTTTCATTTCAGCAGCATCATTCCAGGAAACAACAAAAGTTTTAACAGATGCAGCAATTAAAGGTAAGATTGATTATCTAACTGGATTAAAAGAAAATGTAATTATTGGACGACTTATTCCAGCTGGAAGCACATTTAAAGATTATAAGAATATAGAACTTGATTTAAAAGCCCACAAGATGAAGAAAGCTGAAGAAGTTTTATTTAAAGAGTAAAAAAATTAAAAAAATTTTTTTTAAAAAGACTTGACATTTTTTATAAAAATATTATATTAGGCAAACTTTATTTTTTAAAATGGAAAATTTTATATGGTAACAATAAATCAATTAGTTAGAAAAGGTAGAGAAAAGGTAAGACGAAAGAGTAAATCGCCGGCATTAATGGGTTGCCCACAGAAACGAGGAGTATGTATGCGTGTAATGACAATTACGCCAAAAAAACCAAATTCAGCTTTGAGAAAAGTTGCAAGAGTTAGATTAACAAATGGAATGGAAGTTACAGCTTATATACCAGGAATTGGACACAATTTACAGGAGCACTCTATTGTTTTAGTAAGAGGTGGAAGAGTAAAAGATTTGCCAGGTGTTAGATATCATATTATAAGAGGAACATTAGATACAGCAGGAGTTGCAGATAGGAAAAAAGCAAGGTCAAAATATGGTGCTAAAAAACCAAAAGCCTAAATTTTAGGATTTTAATATGAGAAAGAAAAGAAAAATTGAAAAAAGAGAAATAAAACCTGATATGAAATATAACACTGTGCTTGTAAGTAAAATGATAAATAAAGTTATGTGGGATGGTAAGAAGTCAATAGCAATGAAAATTGTATATGGTGCTTTAGAAAAATTAGCAGAAAAGACAAAGGTTGACCCTTTAGAAGCTTTAAAGAAGGCAATTGATAATGTTAAACCCGAAGTTGAACTTAAGTCAAGAAGAATAGGAGGAGCTACTTATCAAATTCCTGTTGAAGTTAATCCTGAAAGGCAGGTATCATTAGCTTTAAGATGGATAATAAATTTTGCCAGATTAAGGAAAGGGAAACCAATGAGTGATAAATTGGCTGAAGAAATTTTTGATGCATATAACGGCACAGGCGCTGCTGTTAAAAAGCGCGATGATACTCATAAGATGGCAGAAGCTAACAGAGCTTTTGCTCATTTTAGATGGTAAAATAAGAGGTGTTAAATTATGTCAGAAGATAATTATTTTCCATTGGAAAAGACAAGAAATATAGGAATTGTGGCTCATATTGATGCTGGAAAGACAACTATTACAGAAAGAATTCTTTATTACACCGGAAAAACTTATAAAATTGGTAATGTTGATGAAGGCAATACCGAGATGGATTGGATGATACAAGAAAGGGAAAGAGGTATAACTATCACAGCTGCAAATACTACTTGTTTCTGGAAAGGATATAAAATTAACATAATTGATACTCCCGGACATGTTGATTTTACAGCTGAGGTTGAGAGGTCTTTGAGAGTATTAGATGGTGCTATAGGAGTTTTTAGTGCAGTTGAAGGTGTTGAACCTCAATCTGAAACTGTTTGGCATCAAGCAAATAAATATGGGGTTCCTAAAATTGCCTTTGTTAATAAAATGGATAGAATTGGAGCTGATTTTTTTAGAACAGTTGATATGATAAAAAGTAGATTATCAGACAAAGTCGCCGTTTTACAAGTTCCTATAGGTAAAGAATCAGATTTTAAAGGAGTTGTTGATTTAGTAGAACTAAAAGCTTATGTATGGCTTGATGAAACTTTAGGTGCAAAATATGATGAAATTCCTATTCCTGACGAGCTTAAAGAAGTTGTAAATGAATATAGAGAAGAACTTTTAGAATTATTATCCCACTATAGTGATAAAATTCTTGAGAAATATTTAAATGATGAGCCAATTGAAATAGAGGATATAAAGAAAGTTATAAGAGAGGCAACTGTGAACAATCAAATTGTTCCTATAGTTTGTGGTTCTGGTTTTAAGAATAAAGGAATTCAGAAATTACTTGATTGTATAATAGATTATTTACCTTCGCCATTAGATATTCCTCCTGTTAAAGGAGTTCATCCAAATTCAGGAAAGGAAATAACAAGAAAGACAAGTCCTGATGCGCCACTTGCGGGACTTGCTTTTAAGATTATGAATGACCCATATGTAGGAAAAATAACTTATTTTAGAGTATATTCAGGAGTATTAAAATCAGGTTCAACTGTTTACAATTCTACTCAAGAAAAGATGGAAAGGATAAATAGATTATATCTTATGCATGCCAATGATAGAGAAGAGATAAAAGAAGTTTCGGCTGGGAATATTGCAGCTGTTGCTGGGTTAAAATTTACAAAAACTGGTGATACATTATGCGATAAGAATCATCCTATCTTGCTTGAATCTATGAAATTTCCTGAGCCTGTTATTTCTGTTGCTATTGAACCTAAAACAGCTGATGACCAAGAGAAACTTTCACTTGCTTTACATAGACTTGCAGAAGAGGACCCAACATTTCAAGTTAACTTTAACGAAGAAACATCTCAGACTATAATTTCAGGTATGGGAGAATTACATTTAGAGATTCTTGTTGACAGGCTTACAAGAGAATTTAAAGTTCAGGCTAATGTTGGCAAGCCTCAAGTTTCATACAGGGAAACAATTACTAAATCAGCAAGTGCAGAGGGTAAATATATAAAACAGTCAGGTGGAAGAGGTCAATATGGTCATGTAGTGTTATCAGTTGAGCCTAATCCATCAAAAGGATTTGAATTTTTTAATAATATCGTAGGTGGTATAATACCAAAAGAGTATATTCCTTCGGTTAAAAAAGGAGTTGTTGAAAGTTTGAAAAATGGTGTTTTAGGTGGCTATCCTGTTATTGATGTGAAAGTTATATTATTTGATGGTTCATATCATCCGGTTGATTCATCTGATATAGCATTTCAGATAGCTGCGTCTCAGGCTGTTCAAGAAGCCTTAAAGAAAGCTTCACCTATTTTGCTTGAGCCTTTAATGGATTTAGAAGTTGTTATTCCTGAGAAATTTCTTGGTGATGTTTTGTCAAATTTGAATCAGAGAAGAGCGAAAATTATGGGAATTGAACAGGGAGTTGGTGAGATGAGGATAGTTAAAGCATATTCACCTTTATCAGAGATGTTTGGTTATGCAACTGATTTAAGGTCATTAACAGAAGGTAGGGGAACTTACACTATGAGATTTTCTCATTATCAAGAAGTTCCCGCTTATATGTGGGAAAAAATTTTAGGTAAAGTTGCATAAAATTTTATTTTAAGGAGGCAAATAATATGGCAAAAGAAAAATTTGAAAGGACTAAACCACATGTTAATATTGGAACAATTGGACATATTGACCATGGTAAGACAACATTAACAGCAGCAATTACAAAAGTTTTAGAAAGAAAGAATCTTGCAAAATTTGTTTCATACGAAGAGATAGCAAAAGCTTCAATTTCACAGGGAAGAAGGGATGAGACAAAAATATTAACAATTGCAATTAGTCATGTTGAATATCAGACAGAGAAAAGACACTATGCCCACATTGATTGTCCCGGACATGCGGATTATATTAAAAATATGATAACAGGAGCAGCGCAGATGGACGGTGCTATTTTAGTTGTAGCTGCTACCGATGGCGTTATGCCTCAAACAAGAGAACATGTTCTTCTTGCAAGACAAGTTGGTGTTCCTGCAATAGTAGTTTTCTTAAATAAGATTGATGCTGTTGACGACCCAGAATTAATTGACCTTGTTGAATTAGAAATAAGAGATGTTTTAAACAAATATGAATTTAATGGTAATGAAACCCCAATTATTAGAGGTAGTGCTTTAAAAGCATTACAGGAGCCTGACCCGGAAGGAAAGTGGGGTAAAGCTATAATTGAACTTATGAATGCAGTTGATACCTATATTCCAGAGCCAAAAAGAGATATTGATAAACCATTCCTTATGCCGGTGGAAGATGTTTTTAGTATTACAGGTAGAGGAACAGTTGCTACAGGTAGAGTAGAAAGAGGTAGAGTTAAAGTTGGAGATGAAGTAGAAATAGTTGGGCTTTCAAAAGAGATAAGAAAGACTGTTGTAACAGGCGTAGAAATGTTTAGAAAAACTCTTGATGAAGGAATTGCTGGTGATAATATTGGTGTTCTTTTAAGAGGTATTGAGAAAAATCAAGTAGAAAGAGGAATGGTTATAGCAAAACCAGGTTCAATTACTCCTCACACTAAATTTAATGCGGAAATTTATGTTCTAAAAAAAGAAGAAGGTGGAAGGCATACTCCTTTCTTCAGTGGATATAGACCACAATTTTATTTTAGAACAACAGATGTTACTGGAACAATAAAACTTCCTCAAGGTGTTGAAATGATAATGCCTGGCGACAATGCAAATATTGAAGTTGAATTAATTGCTCCAATAGCTATGGAAGAAAAATTAAGATTTGCTATAAGAGAGGGTGGTAAAACAGTAGCTTCTGGTATTGTTACAAAAATAATTGAATAAAAAATTAGGTGTAAATTAAGATGACTGAAGTAGTTCAAAATAGAATAAGAGTAAAATTAAAGGCTTATGACCATAGACTTGTTGACCTTTCTGCTAAAGAGATAGTAGAAACAGCAAGGAAAACTGGTTCCGAAATTTCCGGTCCTATACCGCTGCCCACTAAAATAAGTAGATTTACAGTTTTGCGTTCACCACATGTTAATAAGAAGTCAAGAGAACAATTTGAAATAAGGATTCACAAAAGGCTAATTGATATTTTGAAACCTACTCGTGAGACAATAGAGGCTCTTATGAAATTGGAATTACCGGCAGGAGTTTATGTTGAAATTGAACAATAAATTTTTAAGAGGAATATATAAGTTATGAATAAGAACATAGGTATAATTGGAGAAAAAATTGGAATGACAAGAATTTTTGACCCAAATGGTGTTGCAATTCCGGTTTCTATCATAAAAGCAGGTCCAGCACCAATAATAGAAGTTAAAACTACTGATAAAAATGGATATGAAAGTTTAAAAGTTGTATTTAAGGAAACAAAAGAAAATAGATTGAATAAACCATTATTAGGTATATTTAAAAAATTGAATATAAAGCCTCACAAATTTATAAGAGAGATAAGAGTTAATAGCACGGAAGGATTTAAAGTTGGTGATGTTTTAAGCGTTGATATATTTAAAGAAGGTGAATATGTTAATGTTACAGGAATAACAAAAGCTAATGGTTTTCAAGGAGCAGTTAAGAGATGGGGATTTGCTGGTGGACCTAAAACAAGAGGACAGAGTGACAGACATAGAGCAGTTGGTTCTATAGGTTCCAATACTTTTCCAGGTAGAGTATGGAAAAATAAGAAAATGCCGGGAAGAATGGGAGGTGAAAGGGTTACTGTTCAAAATTTAGAAATTGTTAAGATTCTAAAAGATAAAAATATTTTAATTGTTAAAGGTTCTGTTCCTGGCAAAAAAGGTGAAATTCTTATAATAAAGAAAGCAGTTAAAGGAAGCGAAAAATGAAAGTTGAAATTTTAAATTTAAATGGAGAAGTTCAGGATTCAATTGAGCTTAATGAGAAAGTTTTTGATGCCCAGAAAAGTTTAGGTTCACTTTATATGAAATTTAACACAGAAATAGCCAATATTCATCCTGGAACTGTTATGAAAAAGAATCGTGGTATGGTGAAAGGAAGTGGTCGTAAACTTTATAGACAGAAGCACACAGGTAGAGCCAGAGTAGGTTCAATTCGTTCACCAATAAGAAGAGGTGGTGGAAGAGCTTTTGGCGGTCAGGTTAAAAATTACAAACTTGATTTGCCTAAAAAGATAAAATATAAAGCTCTTTTTACTTTGCTCAGTATAAAATTAAAAAATAATATTTTAAAATTCATTGAAGATTTTAAAGTTGAAACCCCTAAAACAAAGGATTTAATAAAAAAACTTGAAAAATTCGTTGATTTTAAAAATAATGAAAAAGCAACTTTTATAGTCTATTATGATGATGAAAATTTAAAAAAGGCAGTAAAGAATATTAAATTTTTAAAAATTTTAAATGTTAAAAGATTGAAATTAACAAATTTAATAAATGCAAAGAAAATTTTTATTACAAAATCAGCAGCAGAATATTTAAATCAATTGGATAAAAATTTAGCAGGTTAAACAAGTATGAAAAAACAGTTAGAAAATATTATAATAAGGCCAATTATAACTGAAAAGGCAACTCAACTTAGAGAAAAGCACAATATATATTGTTTTGAGGTTTCAAAAGATATAAATAAAAATGAGCTTGCAAATGTTATTAAAAAATTATACAATGTTGTTCCTGAAAAGATAAATATAGTTAATGTTAAGCCCAAACCCAAGAGAAGGCGCTTTATAGAGGGTAAAACGCGGGAGTGGAAAAAAGCTTATATAAAACTTAAAAAAGGACAAAAAATTGATATAGGGATATAATTTATGGGTATAAAAACATTTAGACCAATTACAAGCACTTTGCGCTATCAAAGTGTGGCTGATTTCAAAGAGATAACAGCAGAAAAACCTTTTAAACCTTTAACTAAAGGATTTCATCGCAAAAAAGGTAGAAATGTTCAGGGCAGAATTACCTGCAGACATAAGGGTGGTGGACATAAAAGGTTATATAGAATAATAGATTTTAAGAGAGATAAAAGAGATATAGAAGCCAAGGTAGTATCAATTGAGTATGACCCGAATAGAAGTGGTAGAATTGCTTTAGTTTTATATAAAGATGGTGAATATAGATATATTTTAGCTCCTGACCAATTAAAAGTTGGTGATAAAATAATTTCTGGTGAAAATGTTCCAATTGCAATTGGTAATGCGCTACCTTTAAAGAATATTCCAACTGGAATTGAAATACATAATATTGAATTAAGACCCGGTCAGGGAGGAAAGATTGTTCGCTCAGCTGGTTCTTCTGCACAAATTCTTGCAAAAGAAGGCGATTATTGTCACATAAAATTACCATCAGGTGAAATAAGAATGATTCATAAAGAATGCTATGCAACTATAGGAAGAGTTAGTAATGTTGATAATGAAAATATAGTTATAGGAAAGGCAGGAAGGAGTAGGTGGCTTGGTATAAGACCTACTGTTAGAGGAGTTGCAATGAATCCTGTTGACCATCCACACGGTGGCGGTGAAGGTAAACAAAAAGGTTATAAAACTACTGTATCTTTTTCAAATGTTCCAACAAAGGGTTATAAAACCCGTAAAAAAAGAAATCCTACTGATAAGTTTATAATTAAAAGGAGAAAATAAGTGAGAGAAATATTACTTGATATAAAGTTAATAAATATTACTGATATAGAAAATGCATCTCAAGGTATAATAAAACCAGAACAGATACGAAGTATAGAAGTAAAAGGATTACTTGATACAGGTTCACATTTACTTGTTATACCAAATTGGATAGTTGAAAAATTAGGACTGCGAAAAATAAAAGAAATATCCGTTCAATATGCTGATGGAAGAGTAAATAGGCTTCCCGTTTATTCGGCAGTAAGAGTTGAGATAAATAAAAGAGATACAGTAGTTGAGCCTGTGGTGGGTAATAGTGATAAAGTTTTAATCCCTAATCGTATAATAGAAACTATGGATTTTATAATAGACCCCGTTGAAGGTAAATTAAAGCCGAGACATCCTGAATTTGATTTGCCATTAGCTCATATTTATTAATTTTGTTGTAGGAGGTAAAAAATGGATGATATAATACTTGATGTAAAATTAATAAATATTACTGATATAGGAATGGCAGCCCAGGGTATAATAAAACCAGAACAGATACGAAGTATAGAAGTAAAAGGATTACTTGATACAGGTTCCCATTTGCTTGTTATACCAAATTGGATAGCTGAGAAATTAGGACTTGAAAAGGAAGATGAAATATCTGTTCAATATGCTGACGGAAGAGTAGATAAACTTCCTGTCTATTCACCGGTAAGAGTTGAGATAAATAAGAGACATACAGTGGTTGAGCCTGTGGTGGGTAATAGTGATAAAGTTTTAATCCCTAATCGTATAATAGAAGCTATGGATTTTATGATAGACTCCGTTGAAGGTAAATTAAAGCCGAGGCATCCTGAATTTGATTTGCCATTAGCTCATATTTATTAAAGTTTTTTAAGGAGTGAGCAATTATGGGACGTTCACTTAAAAAAGGTCCTTTTGCTGATTTGAAATTACTTAAAAAAGTTGAGGAACTTAATAAAAAAGGACAGCATAAAATTATAAAAACTTGGTCAAGAAGGTCAACAATTTTTCCTGAAATGGTTGGTCATACCTTTGCAGTTTATAACGGCAGAAAATTTATAAATGTTCATATAAATGAAAATATGGTTGGTCATAAATTAGGTGAGTTTGCACCAACACGAACTTTTACTCAACATACTATGAAAACAAAAGCCCAACAAGAACCTAAAAAAGGAGGCAAAAAAGGTTAAAAATTATGATTGTCAAAGCTAAAGCAAAATATTTGAGAGTTTCACCTTTAAAACTTAGAAGAATTGCTAATGCTATTAGATATAAAAAATTACAGGATGCTTTTAATATTTTAAAAATTTTAAGAATAAAAAATAAAAGGTATTTTATTACACTTTTAAACTCAGCAAAAGCAAATGCAAAAATTAAAAACCCTGATGTCAGAGAAGAGGATTTATTTATAAAAGAACTTATAGTTAATGAAGGACCGAGATATAAAAGAATTTTTCCAAGACCAAGAGGAATGGCAGCACTTATTTTAAAAAGAACATCTCATATTGAGGTTACTTTATCTGATGGAAAAGAATAATTTAATGGAGGCATTTTAATTATGGGACAGAAAGTTGACCCAAGAGGTCTTAGATTGCTTATTAATAGATTATGGAACTCTATCTGGTATAGTGATAAAGATTTTGCTGATAAACTATTAGAAGATA
>Ga0308390_1000885_pt1 | contig 20401 bp, 18 predicted proteins | sample Hotspr2Sample149_FD_202358 | JGI IMG/M metagenome (GOLD analysis project Ga0308390, IMG submission 202358) | Hot spring phototrophic mat microbial communities from Mushroom Spring, Yellowstone National Park, Wyoming, United States - 20040719_149 ...
GGCGGCCATCGTGGAATCGGTTAAGGCCGCCAGCGACGTTTTTGCGCCGGTCAGCGGAACGGTAGTTGAAGTCAACTATACCCTGGAGAATGATCCGGGCCTGATCAACCGCGATCCATTCGGCCGCGGTTGGATATTCAAACTCAAGGATATCAACGCCGCGGAATACGATGAACTGATGACCTATATAGCCTATCGCGCATTCTGCCAGGGCGAAGTCTGAGCGGTTCGTACCGGATCAAAAGGGAGTTTTCCATGGATTGGATACCGTTGACGGATGCCGACCGGGAGGTCATGTTGCGCGCGATTGGGGTCGGCTCCGCGGATCAACTTTTCAGCGCGATTCCGGATAACCTGAAAAGCGGGCCGTTACAGTTACCCGAGGGTCTGGATGAACCCGCGTTGCGGGCACTGGCCGCGGATTACGCTGCCCGTAACCGGGTGGATCTGGTTTCTTTTGTGGGCGGAGGCTACTACGATCACTACATTCCGGCCGCGGTGGACGCCCTGGCGTCCCGCGGCGAGTTCGTGACGGCGTACACGCCCTATCAGCCCGAATGCGCTCAGGGTACCCTGCAGGCCATCTATGAGTTTCAATCCGTCCTCTGCCGGCTGACGGATATGGAAGTGGCCAACGCATCGCTCTACGACGGGGGGACGGCCGTATTCGAGGCCGTGACCATGGCGTGTCGGATTACTGGACGGGACCGGGTGATGCTTGACGTTTCGCTCAATCCCCGCTGGCGGGATATGGTTCGGACCCATGCCGCAAACCTTTCCCTGATCCTTGAGCAAGGCCGGGATCCCGAGAATGCGGCCTGTGTCGTGGTACAAAATCCCACGTTTCGCGGCACTCTGTGGGACTACTCCGAACTGGCGGCGGCCTGTCATGCTGCCGGGGCCCTGCTGGTGGCAGTATTCAATCCCATTTCCCTGGCTTTGGTGAAAACGCCGGGCGCGATGGGGGCCGACATCGCCGTGGGTGAGGGGCAGCCGCTGGGTATTCCACTGGGCTTTGGCGGTCCATATCTGGGACTGATGGCCGCCCGCAAACAGTTCATCCGGAAAATGCCTGGACGCATTGCCGGCATGACAGTCGATCACGACGGGCGCCGCGGATTTGTCCTGACTCTCCAGGCCCGGGAACAGCACATCCGTCGTGAAAGGGCGAACTCCAACATTTGTTCCAATCAGGCCCTGTGCGCCCTTCGGGCGCTGATTTATCTTTCCCTGGCTGGACCCACCGGACTGAAAAATGTGGCTGAACGTTGTCGGGCTGGAGCGGAATGGCTCAAAAAACGGATCAGCCATTTCGCGACCTGCGTGAATGAAGGGCCTACGTTCAATGAGTTTGCCGTTCGGATTCCCCGTAAGGCCGAGGATGTGGTAGCCGATCTGCTGCCCCATGGATTTGTGGCCGGTATTCCCCTGTCGCTTGTGGGGGCGGGAGACCAGGATGAACTCCTGATCGCCGTAACCGAAAAACAGACCCTGGCGCGGCTGGAGGCATTCGCCGCGGCCATGGAGGAGGTCTGCGCATGGAGTTGATTTTCGAAAAAAGCGTGCCCGGACGGCAGTCCCGGATTTTCGAACCTGCGGTTCTGGAGAGTCCTCCGCTTCCGGAAACCCTGAGGCGAAAAGAGCCTGCCCCATTGCCGGAACTGTCAGAACTGGATGTTATCCGGCATTTTACCGGCCTGTCCCGGCGGAATTTTGGGGTGGACAGCCACTTCTATCCGCTGGGTTCCTGCACAATGAAATATAACCCGCGGATTAACGAGGTTGTCGCGTCGCTACCCGGATTCTCGGGATTGCATCCGCACTTTGCTTCGATTCCGGCTGCCCGGGATCTCTGTCAGGGAGCGCTGGCGGTGGTCTGGGAGTTGGAGACGTACCTTGCGGAGATCGGCGGTATGCGGGCGGGGTGCCTGCAGCCTATGGCGGGCGCTCACGGCGAACTCACCGGTGTCCTCATGATTGCGGCCTATCACCGGGACCGGGGCAATCACGACAAAAAAGTCATGCTGGTGCCCGATTCAGCCCATGGCACCAATCCGGCAAGCGCGGCCATGGCAGGATTTTCCGTCCGGACCGTACCCTCCGGTCCGAATGGCGAGGTCGATTTCGAAGCATTCACAGCGGCCTTGGACGATACTGTGGCTGGCATCATGCTGACCTGTCCCAACACCCATGGACTGTTTGAACGCCGGATCCGGGAAATCGCCGATCAGGCCCATCAGCGGGACGCGCTCCTGTACTATGACGGCGCCAACCTGAACGCCATCCTCGGGAAGGTTCGTCCGGGTGATCTGGGGTTCGATGTGATGCACTTCAACCTTCACAAGACCTTCTCCACGCCACATGGTATGGGAGGACCCGGTTCCGGAGCGGTGGCGGTTGGGGAACGGCTGATACCGTACCTGCCGGGTCCCCGCGTGGTCCGGGACGAACAGGGACGTTTCGGTCTGACGGTTCCGGAAAAATCGATCGGAGCCATTGCCCCGTTTTTTGGCAGTTTTCTGGTGGCGCTGCGTGCATGGACCTATATCCGCGCGCACGGCGCCGGAGGACTGCCCAGAGTGGCTGAGGCTGCCGTGCTGAACGCGAATTACGTGCTGGCCCGGCTGAAGGCGTATTATCACGCGCCTTTCGGGGATCGTTGCATGCATGAATGCGTGCTGGACGCAAGCCGGCAGGTGAATGCAGGCGGTGTCAAAGCACTGGATATCGCCAAAGCCCTGCTTGACCGGGGATTTCATGCCCCGACAATCTATTTCCCTCTGACCGTTCCCGAGTGTCTGATGATCGAGCCCACCGAAACGGAATCCCGGGAAACCCTGGACGCTTTCTGCGATGCCATGATCGAAATCGCCCGGCTGGCGGAATCTGATCCGGATAGCCTAAAACAGGCGCCTCGGACCCTTCCGGTAGGCCGTCTCGATGAGGTAAAGGCCGCCCGGGAGTTGAACTGTACCTGTTGAGGACCAGCCGTGGCGCCATGGCCGGACATTACCGCGCCGATCCTGATACTGGATCAATCCTTCGCGGAACCGGCCTGGAATCTTGCGCTGGATGAATGTCTCCTTGAGGGGGTGGATGCGGGCGTGCTGCCCGACACCCTGCGGTTTTGGGAGAGCCCGATACCTTTCGTTGTAGTGGGATCCGGTCAGGCGGTTGAAGAGGAAGTGGATGTACTCCATTGCGGGATTGACGGCGTTCCCATCACGCGCCGGTGCAGCGCGGGCGGATGCGTCCTGCAGGGGCCTGGCTGTCTGAACTTCGCGCTGGCTCTGCGGTATGACACGCTGCCAGGTTCCCGGGATTTGCATCAATCCTACACCCTGATTCTGGATACTCTCGCGACCGCGTTATCCGGCGGGTCTGAGTTGGTAACCCGCGCCGGCATCAGTGATCTGGCAGTGGATGGCCGCAAAGTGTCAGGGAATGCCCAGCGGCGCAAGCGAAACGCGTTTCTTCACCATGGCACGCTGCTTTATGCTCCAGATGTCCTGGCTGTGACCCGCTATATCCGGGAGCCCGCGGATCGTCCGGATTATCGGGGAGATCGTTCTCATGATGCGTTTCTGGGGCGTTTGCCTCAGTCTCCGGCGGAATTGCGCCGGATCGTGTCCCGTGCTTTTGGCGCGGCCGATGAACGGGACCTCACGGCCTGGGAAACGGAACTGTCCGGGAAACTGGTACGCGAAAAATACAGTCGGAACGCCTGGATCCGACGCCGTTGATCCTGCTATCCGGCAGTCGGCCTGGTACCAATGGCGGCCGGGTTCAGACAGCGAGGAATGGCCACATGTTGGATGCTGTCATAATCGGTGTTTATCTGGCCGCGATGCTGGGTGTTGGTTATGTGGTTTCCAGAGGGGGTGGGGAGGATGATTTTTTTCTGGCGGGCCGGTCCATGCCGGCCTGGGCGGTTTCGCTGTCCGTGGTGGCCACTGCACTGAGCGCGGCCACGTTTGTGGGCGTGCCGCAACTGGCCCTGACGGGTAATCTGAGTTATTTGGCTACCTACATCGGTGCCCTCATTGCTTCGGTATTGATTGCCGTATGGTTCGTGCCGGCACTGTACCGCGCGGGCACGCTGACCATCTACGGTATGCTTACCCGGCGGTTCGGCACGGCCGTCACGCTGGCGGCAGCTGCTCTGTTTTTAGTGGGACGGATGCTGTCTTCTGGCGCGCGGCTGTTTATGGCCGCGATTGTATTCGCGCTGATGTGGCGGGGTACTGCCGAACCGAAGGATCTGATCCCCATGCTGTTGATTATTGGCGGTGTGGGCATCCTGTACACCATGGCGGGAGGGCTCCGCGCGGTTATCTGGACGGATGCCGTCCAGTTTTTCGTGATGATCGGCGGTGCACTCTTATGCCTGATCCTGCTCTGGGCGGACACGGCTCTGCCGCTGCCCGACCTGGTACGTCTTTGGCTGACCGCGCCGGAGGGCAGCAAACTGACCGTGATCGATCCGAGTCTGACGCTTCAGAAACCCTTCACCATCTGGGCGGCCGCCGGAGCTATGGTGATGGTAACGCTGGCCACCCATGGCGTGGATCAGGACATGCTGCAGCGGGTTATGGCGGCCCGTTCCGCCGGTCGCGGCGCGCTGGCTCTGGCAGCCTCGACAGTACTTACCATTCCGGTGGTCGCGCTGTTTCTGGCAATAGGTCTGTTACTGTATGCCTGGCTTCGGGTACATGGCATGGATCCGATGGCTGTGTCGGATACCCAGAACCTGTTTCCCCGGTATGTGCTGGAACAGGTGCCGCCGGGCGCGCGCGGACTGGTGCTCGCGGGACTGCTGGCTGCCGCCATGAGCACCTTCGACTCCGCCATCAACGCCATGGCCGGATGCTTTCTGGCAGATGTGTGGCGACCCCTTCGGTCCTGCTGGGGGGGACTGGCTGCGCAAAAGGATATGCCGGAACGCGCGCCTGATGTGCCGCGTCTGCTGGTGGCTCTGATGGGTGGTGTGCTGCTGGCTTTTGCCGTACTGGCTGTGTTCATGCATGAATCTTCCCGGACCACCCTGATCGATTTTGCTCTCGGTGTGATGGCGTTCGCTCACGCTCCGCTGCTGGGGATTTTTCTGGCCGCGCTGTTTACCGATCGGGGGACCGCCCGTTCCGCGTTGCTGGCCATGGGTGCGGGTGTCCTGGGGGTGCTGCTGCTGCAGCCCTGGTGTTTTGAGCGGCTTTTCGGGTTCCGGATAGCCTGGCCGTGGTGGTGGGTGATTGTCAGTCCGTCGGTTTTTTTGCTCACGGTTTTGCCCGCCGGCAGGACTGGAAACGCTCAGCCTTAGGCGGAAGTATCCGCAGTCTCATCCGGATCGGTCTGATCGGTCCGGGGCGATGTATGTTTCCGGCCGTCCAACTGGTCACCGAGGGCGTCAATCACCGAACCTGCCCATGGGCGCGTGCCGGTCAGGTAAGCCGCCCGGGCGGCAATATGGGCACCGATCGGTGCGGTCAGCAGGAGAAACAGTGAGACCAGTAACGCCTGAATCGCGATATCCGCGCTGCCGAAATGGGTACCGAGAGCGGCCACCAGGCTGATTACGCCCAGGGTACCGCTTTTCGACGCCGCGTGCATGCGGGTGAACAGGTCCGGAAAACGTATCACGCCCACCGAGGCGGTCACAGCGAATACCGCGCCGAACAACAGCAGCCCGCAGGTGATCAGGTCCCGGATCACGGCTTGCCTCCTCTTTCGGCGTAATAAGAAAAGGCCACAGTACCCAGAAATGAGACAACTGCCAGGACAATGGCGTCCCGGATAAACACGGCCTGATTGGTCGCAATAGCGTACACCGCGATGAATCCCACGACGATTGAGCCCAGGAGGTCCAGAGCAATTACCCGATCCATGAACGTTGGCCCCCGAAATAGACGAAAGGCGGTAAGGAGCATGGCCGCGCCCAGCAGGATCATGACTAGGTTGGCAACTGATGTCGTCATCGTGACAACTCCAGGAGCCGCCGTTCCAGGCCGTTCTTGATTTCCCGGATTACTCCTTCCGGATCCTCTGCAAACATCGTGTGCACGTACAGGATTTTGCGGTTCTCAGAGACATCCACGCTGAGTGTGCCAGGCGTCAGCGTGATCAGATTGGCCAGCATCGTGATTTCCATATCGCTCTCACAGTCCAACGGAAGCGCAAAAGTGCCGGGGTGATAGGAAATACCCGGCGTGATCACCGCCCGGAGTACCCGGAAATTACTGATGACCAGTTCCCTGAAAAACCACGCCACAAATACAATCCCTCTGAGCGTTTTTCGGAAATAGGTGCTGGTGCTTCGCGAACCGATGGCGGTGCTCGTCAACCAAAGGGTTGCGAAGGATAAGACGAATCCGGTCAGGATATTCGCAGTCATAAAGGAACCCGTCAGCGCGCACCACAGCATCGCCAGCATCAGGTTCAGGGCGAACAGGTTCATGGCACAGTTCCTCCACTGCCCAGCACGGCACGCAGATATTCCGCGGGATCGAGCAGCCCTGCCGCCGTCGCGGTGCAGTAATCCATAAGCGGTCCCGCCAGCGCGCTCATCAGCAGCATCAGGCCGGTCAGCATCGCGACGGACCAGGTCATGCCGCGCGCGGCCGCTTCAGTTCTGGGCGAGCGCCAGCCAGGAGAGAGATCTGGCATATTTTCCGGAATGGAACGCCAGAAAGCATAGATCCATATTTTCATGCCATACGCGAGCGAAATCAGACTTGCCACCACCGCAATGGCTGTGACAACCCAGGCCTTGTTGGCCAAACCTGCCTGAATCAGCGCCAGTTTGCCGAAAAAACCCGACAGCGGTGGCGCCCCCGCCAAAGAAAGGGCGCACAGCAGGTAACTGTAAGCCAGCAGCGGTCGGGCGGCGTACAGTCCTCCGAGACGTCGAATATCTCCCGTGCCCGTCAAGCGTTCAGCGATGCCACCCGTCAGCAGCAGCGCTGTCTTCACGATCATGTTGTGGACCAGAAAAAACAGAGCGCCAGCCAGTGCAAGGGGGGTGTTCAGGGCCAGCCCCATGATGATGTAACCGATCTGGCCGATAATGGAAAATGAAAACACCCTCCGGATTTCCCACTGTCCGTATGCGCCGAAGGCCCCGGTGGCCATGCTGCAACCTGCCAGCACGAGCAAGAGCGTGTGCGTAATGCCTGTTTCGTGGGGGAAGATCAGCGTGAATACCCGGATCATGGCGAACACCCCAACCTTGGTCATCAGCGCGCCAAACAGGGCGTTGATCGCGGCGGGAGGGGTGTGATATGAGGCGGGTAGCCAGAAGAAAAAGGGAAACAGCGCGGATTTGATCCCGAAAGCACACAGAAACAGCGCAGCCACAGCCGTTGACAGACGCGGCATACCCTGCAGGTGCATCTTGATGGCCAGATCCGCCATGTTCAGGGTGCCCAGGGACCCGTACAGAATGCCCGCCCCCGCAAGAAACAGAGCGGAAGAAACCAGATTGATAGACACGTATTTGAGGGCGCCTTCCAGTTGCCTGCGCCCCCCGCCCATGGCGATGAGGACGAAAGAGCCCATCAGCAGCACTTCAAACCAAACGTAAAGGTTAAACAGATCACCCGTGAGGAAAGCGCCGCATACGCCGCCGGTCATGGCCAGCATGGCAGGGTAGAAGCCATGCCGGACTGATGCTCCTTCCGCACTGAAGGTGGTGTACAGAAAAACGCATAATGTGACGGTCAGGGCGGCGACAGTCATCAGTACGCTGAGCCGGTCCGCCACAAAAGTGATGCCGTAAGGCGCGGGCCAACTGCCTACAAACAGCGCGAAGGGGCCGTGGTGGACGACCGAGATGACCAGGATCAGCGCGGCTGCCCAGGCGGATAGCAGCGCGCCCACCGCCAGAACAGTCTGAACCCGGGGATACCGGTACAACGCGATACATACCGCCGCCCACAAGATCAGCCCCGCCACGGGGTATACCGGCAGCAGATTCATCATAACCGCGTGCTCCGGACAAAATATTCGTGGACGGTTATGTGTCGGATGCTGCTTTTCATTCCGAAGGTTTCTCTGCTTCCCGCAGGGCGTCCACGTCATCTGCGCCACTCAGTTGGGATACCCGGCCCGCGAGAACCAGCATGAATGCCGTAACGCCGAAGCCGATCACGATGGCCGTCAGAATAAGCGCCTGGGGCACGGGGTCGGCCATTGTGGTACTGGCCAGCCCGGCGGTCAGCGGCGCGCTCCCCCGGGTAAGTCCCGCGGAGGTGAAGATCAGCAGGTTTGCCCCGTGCCCCAACAGGCTAAGCCCAAGAATGAATTTGACTACGTTGCGCCGGAGCATCATGTAGAAACCCGCCGCGTACAATCCGCCGATGGCTATGGCAAAACCGAATTCCATCAGGATTTTCCTCCAGCAGGTCCTGTTTCAAGCAGGGTGAAAATGATCAGACAGGTCACCCCCAGCACGTCAAAATAGACGCCCAGATCGAAGAAAAACGGGGTGCCCACGGCCAGTTCTCCCCAGCCGGGCACGTGAAAGGTGCCCCAGGTCCCGGTCATGAATGGCCTGCCCAGCAGCGTCGAGAAAGCCGCGCTCAGGGCGGCCAGCGTCAGACCGCATCCCACCAGGGTCAGTGGATGCACCCTCAGGGTCAACCGGGCCCGATCCAGCCCGAAGGCCAGCGCCTCCAGCACGAACGCCGAAGCCGCCACCAGCCCGCCCGTGAACCCACCGCCTGGCTGATTGTGCCCGCCCAGCAGCAGAAACACAGAAAAGATCAGCAACAGAGGACGAAGATATAGCGTTCCGGAACGGAGTATGACCGAATTCATGTCATGTGTCCCCTGTCCCGGCCGGGCAGCATCCGCAGCAGTGCGAAGGCCCCCAGTGCGCCGATGGCCAGCACGGTGATCTCGCCCAGCGTGTCGATGCCGCGGAAATCCACCAGGATGACGTTCACCACGTTCTTTCCGTGGGCCATATCGTAACTGTGGGCCAAGTAGTACTTCGCGACGCTTTCCTGGTGGCGCGCGCTGAGGGCTGTCAGCGTCAATACTGTCATGACCGATCCACCCATTACTGCGAACGTAAGATCCCGCATTCGAACCCATAGAGGTGACTCTGCCCTAAACGGCGGCAGATGGGAAAAAGTCAGAGCGATCAGAATGACCGTTAGGGTTTCGATCACGAACTGGGTCATGGCCAGGTCGGGCGCACCGAACAGCACAAATATCATGGCAATTACGTAACCCACTACCCCCAGGGCAGTCACCGCGCCCAGCCGGGTGCGGGCGTGAACTGTGGCGCCAATAGCCATGACCAGCGTAAGCAACAGAGCCCACTCGTGCCATCGGGTCGCTGCCATGCCCCGTCTTGCCCAGGATGTCAGTAGTTCACCAAGTGGTGCGACATGACGGTACAGCAGCGGCCACACCAATGCCATTACGCCCAGCAGCACACTGAAAAGGTACAGTCGCAAATAACCGTGCTGTACCGCTCTGGCCAGCGTGGCACTCCATCGTTCCAGTGCGGTCATCGCACGGTCATACAGCGGCTCAGTGCCCAGCCGTTCCACAACATCGGACAGGGCGAATGCTCCACCGGAACGTATCCGAAGACATACGGCCAGCGCACCCAGTGCGAGGGTCACGGCACTCAGCCCCAGTGAAAGATTTAACCCATGCCACGGGGCCAGGTGAGCACCGTGATAACCGCCCGGAACACTACTTGCGGCTCCGCTTTCTATCATGATCCCCGGTACCAGCCCCCCGATAATTCCGGCAATCGCCAGCACCAGGGGCCCGAGAAAAAGCGTCGCGTCAGGGTCATGGGGATGCCGGGAGGTGGGTGTCAGTCCGCCATGAAACGGTTTCAGGGATACCGCCCACGCCACCAGCACAAACGACGCCCCGGCCAGCATTACTGTGACTGCGGCCGGCAGTCCCGCTCCCGGTACATGCAGCAGGTTTTCATATACCAATTCTTTCGCTACGAAACCGGCAGTAAGCGGAATACCCATCATGCTCAACCCCGCCAGCGTGGCGGTAATGGCAGTAATCGGCATGTCCCGTCGGAGTCCACCCAGTTTCCGGGTGTCTCGCTCTCCGGTTGCATGATCAAGAATACCCGCCACCAGGAACAGCCCCGCCTTGTACAGCGCGTGGACGATAATAAAAACCGCCGCCGCGAACATCGCCCCGGCTGTTCCCACCCCGATCAGCAGTACCATGATGCCCAGGGATGCCACGGTCGACCACGCCAGCAGCAGTTTCAGTGTGTTTTGCCGCAGTGCCATCCACCCGCCGCTTAGGGAGGTCAGTCCACCCAAGAGCATCAGCGCGGGGCTCCACCACCAAAGTTCGGCAAAGGCCGGGTTCAGCCGGAAAAGCAGAAATACGCCAGCCTTGACCATGGTGGAGGAATGCAGAAACGCGCTGGCCGGAGTCGGAGCAGTCATAGCGTTTGGAAGCCAGAACTGGAAGGGCACCTGCGCCGATTTCGTGGCCGCGCCGATCAGGATCAGCACGGCCGCCCACCCCAACAGGGGAGAATAGGGTACAGAAGATGCGGCAATATCCGATAGGTTTACGCTGCCGGTCGTCTCAGACAGCAGTACCAGACCAGCGAGCAGACAAAGACCGCCGCCCGCCGTGATCACCAGCGATTGCAGAGCTGCGCTTCGGGCTTCCGCTTTTTCGTGGTCAAAACCAATCAGCAGAAAAGAGGTTATGCTGGTCAGTTCCCAGAAAATAAACAGGCCGAATAGGTTGTCTGAAAGCACCAGCCCCAGCATAGAACCCATAAACAGGAACAAAAAACAAAACCACCGCCCCGCGCGCGGATCCCCCGCGAAATAGCCGCCAGAATATAATGTAACGACGGCGCCAATGCCCGTGATCAACAGCGCGAACAGTCGGGCGATACCCGCCGACTCAAACGAAAACGTCAAGCATAGCGATTCGATCCACGGAAGGATCGCCACAGGATCGATCAGTCCGATCCATAGACCGATAAAAAGGCCAAGCGGAATCAGACTGAACAGCCACGGGCCGGTTTTTCCGAGACGGGGAATCAGGTAAGGCGCGGTCAGTCCGGCTAAGAAAATTGCAGCCACCGCAACCGACAGCATCCGCCCAGTCTCCTCCGATGATTAGCCGCTTAACAAACGTTCAGTCACTCAACGCCTGATAATACAAAGAATTGTCACCCTTTATTCCAACTATGCCCCCGACTGGAGCGGATCCAGTTGGTTCCCGGCGGCCGATTCCAGCAAGGGACGATATCCTTCCCGGTAGGTGGGCCATCGGTGCCGGAAACCCAGGGACTGAAGCAGCCGGCTCGAGACCCGCCGGTTTCCGCCCCGCACCGGGACCAGCGGTTCCGCCGTTTCTTCCCAGGGCGGAGGTAGCAGGCCCAACCCGTTCGCAATCCACACCAGCAGGTCATTCCGGTCCACCGGTTCCAGATCGGTAACGTTACAGATGGGCGGAGGATCCGGGTGAGTCAGCAGGTGAACGATGGCCGCCGCGGCATCCTCCCCGTGAATCAGGTTCAGCAACAGCGTCTGATTCGGGATCCGGCGGGCTTTTCCCGCGCGTACCGCATCGATGAGGCGGGTCCTTCCGGGACCGTAAATGCCGCCCAGGCGGACAACGGTCACCTGCCACGGCAGGGACAGCGCAAAACGTTCCGCTTCAATCAGCGTCTCTGCCCCGAAATGCCGGCTTCCCACGGGACTGGATTCCTCCACCCATTTTCCATCCTGCTGCGGGTAGACCGATGTGCTGGAGACAAAGCAGAATCTTTCAATAGCCGCTTTCCGACACCGTAAAACATCCGTCAGGCGTATCAGCCCGTCTACATATGCGCTGCGGTAAGCTTCCGGGGTAAACCGGTCCGCTCCAACTGCGTAGACCACATGGGTGATATCCTCGGGTAATGACAATGGGATGGGATTTTTCGCATTCAGGTCGGCTGCGATGACTGTTATGCCTCCCGACAGATCGGTACCCCTTGGTGTCCGACGTATACCGGTCACCCTGAATCCCGCTTCCCGCAACAGATACCCCGCGCGGGAACCCACATACCCCCACCCCGCGATAAGCGCATGGGCCATGCGGTTCCTTTCACCAGTCGGTGCCGCGGATGGATTAACCCCGCGTCCGCTGAAATTCGCGCATGAAATCACACAGCGCCTTGACACCTTCTTCAGGCATGGCGTTGTAAATCGAGGCGCGGCATCCGCCTACCGACCGATGGCCTTTCAGCCCGTCCAGTCCCGCGGCTTTGGCCTCCTTCAGGAACAGGGTTTCCTGTTCTTCGGTGCCCACGCGGAAGGTGACATTCATAACAGACCGACTTTCAGGTAGGGCGTGCCCGCGGTAGAATCCCCCGCTCTGATCGATGACCTCGTAGACCATCGAGGCCTTGCGGCGATTGATCTCGGCCATTTTTTCCAGGCCGCCGATAGTGTCTTTCAGCCATTTGAGCACCAGTCCGATAATATAGATAGTGAAAGTGGCCGGCGTGTTGTAGAGCGAGTTGTTCTCTGCCAGCACTTTATAATCCAGCAGAGGCGGCAACCCACCAGGGCATTTTTCCAGCAGATCCTGACGGATAATGACCACTGCCGTTCCCGACGGACCAACGTTTTTCTGGGCGCCAGCGTAAATCAGTCCATACCTGCTCATATCCAGCGGCCTGGACAGAAAATCCGAGGACGCGTCGCAGACCAGCGGTTTTCCGTGCGTTTCGGGTTCCCGATGAAACTCAATGCCTTCAATCGTTTCGTTGGAGGTAATGTGCACGTATTCTGCTTCGGGGTCGAGATTGAGTTCCTCATCCTTCGGCATGCGCCTGAAACCTTCTTCCTTGCCGGACCATGCCACGCGCGGCGTGCCAAAACGCTGAGCCTCCTTGAGGGCTTTGCCGGACCACGCGCCGAGCAGCAGGTAGTCGGCTTTTTTGCCCTGCAGCAGGTTCATCGCGTGAGCCGTAAACTGCATGGTCGCGCCGCCGGGAGTGAACAGCACGTGATACTGATCGTCAATGCCCAGCAGTGATTTCAGATCAGTTTTAGCCGATTCAAGGATATTCATGAAGGTGGCTGACCGGTGACTGATCTCCATGATGGACGCACCCGCGCCCGGATAGCAGAGCAGTTCGGCCTGAGCCTGTTCCAGGACGGGCAGCGGCAGGGTGGCCGGTCCCGCCGAAAAATTGAACACGCGTGACTGACTCATAATGGTTACTCCGTTGGGGATTGCCTGAGAAGGCGCCCGGTCACCCCGATCCTGCGGGCGTCACCGACCTCAGCGATATTTTATCACGCCCTTCAGGTTCTGCCCAATTCAGCCGCGGGGATCGCTGTGAAAACCGGGGTGTGTTATAATCCTGTTAATTAAAAGAAAAGTATTTTTTACGAGGGGCTGTTCAGCCAAATGATTGAGTAAAGGAGGGTAATCATGGAATTCAACGATGATATCGTGAGTGTAGTGGAGGGGCAGTTGGATGATTTGGATCCGGAAACCCGGCGGATAGCATTTGATGCGTTAGCCAAAGAGGCGGAACTGGGAGAAATTACTTTACCGCCGTTGAGCGACTGGCTGAATTTGCACTGTCATTCCTTCTTTTCGTTTAACGGTTACGGCTACTCTCCTCTGGGTATCGTGTGGCGGGCGCGGAAACAGGGGCTGTTTGCTGTCGGTCTTGTGGATTTCGATGTGCTCGACGGCGTGAATGAGTTTCTTTACGGATGTTCAGTGGTGGGGCTCAAAGGTGGCGCGGGATTCGAAACCCGCGTCTACCTGCCCGAGTTCGCCGATCGGGAAATCAATTCTCCCGGTGAACCAGGCGTCAGTTATCACATGGGTATGGGGTTCATACCGGGGCTGGTAAATCGTTCCGATGTGATTGACACACTCGCGAAAACCGCACGGGACCGTACCCGCGAAGTTACCCGGCGGGTTAATGAACATATCCCGGAAATTTCGCTGGATTTTGTTCAGGAAGTGCTCCCCATGACCCCCGCCGGTAATGCCACTGAGCGTCATGTGTGTGCGGCGTATGAAAAGAAATCCCGGGTGTTCTGGCCTGATACCACCCGGCGGGCCCGCTGGTGGGCTGGAAAACTGGGGGTTGACGAGGCCGCAGTTGCCGCCGTAGTGGCCAATCCTCCGGCCATGCAGGCGCTGATCCGGTCCAAACTGATGAAAAAGGGTGGACCCGGTTATATCGTTTCGGAACCCAATGCTTTTCCCGCCCTGCAGACGGTGAATGAGTTCACCGTGGCCAATGGCGCGATTCCCACCATGACTTTTCTGGATGGCACCTCTGCCGGTGAACAGGCGATGGACGAACTCATGGACCTCATGCAGGCTTCCGGCGTGATAGCCGCGAACATTATTCCGGACCGGAACTGGAATTATCCCGACCCGGAAGTCCGCTCCCGGAAAGCAGCCCTCATGCGGGATTTTCTGGATAAGGCCAGACGCCGGGCAATGCCCGTCTTCGCCGGCACGGAGATGAACGCCTACGGTCAGCGGTTTGTAGATGATTTCAACGCCCCCGAAATGCAGGAGCACCATGAACAGTTCAGGCAGGGTGCGTGGTTCCTGCACGCCCATACCGCGCTGCAGATTCGGGATGGCATGGGATTCCAGAGTGACTGGGCCCGGGCTCATCTGCCCCTGAACGACCGGCGGGTCGGATTTTACACGGAGGCCGGACGGATACTTCCGCCCCTGTCTCATCCCATTTTGAGGGAAATTAACCGTGAAATGACGCCGGATGCCGTGCTGCGGGCGCTGGAGCGGTCTGCCTGAAGCGTTGCAGCCGGCGCCTGTTGCCTGACGCAGAACCGCTTTGGTACAATGAACCCGTTCAGGTCGGGGCGTAGCGCAGCCCGGTTAGCGCACCAGACTGGGGGTCTGGGGGTCGCTGGTTCAAATCCAGTCGCCCCGACCATTTTTATTATCGGAGGGAAAGTTGTTTTTGCACGTATTCCCGCCTCATTTTATCCGCATGATTTCTTTCGGCGGGGACCATGTCGCCTGTCCGCGTCCAGCCCGCAGGTCTTTCCGTTTGCGGTAGCGTGCTTTCCATTCTGGTGAATTGGGCATACCGGCGTTGTCCCGGACAATGACGCTGCCAGTGCTTTCATTGCGGATGACTACCGGGCCGTTTATGACATTGTCCGTGATAACCGCGCGGTCAACTGCCAGACCGATCCATACCTGCGGTCGGTTTTCCATGAACTCGCATCCCCGGATCAAGACCGTTCCGGACCGGGCTTCGATGGCCCAGGCTTCATCCCGGGGTTCCCGTTCTCCATCGAACAGCAGATGCCCCCAGTTGACGAAGGTACAGTCACTCAGCCCCACCACACCATAGCCTTCGATGATGGCGGTCCTCCGGGCCGGGCCCCAAAAGGCGCAGTTTACGAACCGGACAGTGCCCTCGAATGTGGGGGCCACCTGAAGGATCACCGGATTTTCCGTTTCCTTCAGGTGCATCTGGGTGGCGGAGACAAATTCTCCGTTGGTGATCAGCAGGCCGAACTGGGAAGCGTCCTGGATCTCCACGGCGGTGCGGCAGTAATCGGCGCCGATACCCAGAAAGTTGCCGTTGGCTGTCCCGTGCTTCGTACGGATGAAACGATACCCCACGCTGTATCCGAAAGCAAAGGTGTTCAGCACGTACTGCCAGTCGGTTCGTCCGAAAACAAAGCCCGTGCCATGGTTACGCTGCCACACGAAGGCGCCTTCCTCCAGGCTGGAAGACCACCAGGGATTCCAGTGCACGTTTTCAATGCGTCCAATATCGTAAATGGCATCCACGTACAGTCCGATGTGGAGGGGCTGACCATGCACATTTCGTACAAGGTAACGCTGACTGTTGGACACATCCACACCGTTGTAGGGGTTCAGCAGTTCCACATCCATCAGCGCGGGATTGTTGTCACGCAGCGCAAAGGTGTAGGGGTAGGGAACAGGTGCCTCGGCGTCATGCTGCTGTTCGGGATATACGACAACAAATCCCTGAACGACTGCGCTGGACTGAATGGTGATGAAGGGATTGCCCGATTCGTTGCCTTTTCCTCCGTACACCTCCAGGACGCTGCCACGGTTAGGCGGCTGACAGCCGAAAGACCGTTCACCGTAATGGGAAGGGCTGTACAGAAAAGTTCCCTTCAGGGCCACGTTCTCCGGAATGATCAGCGACCCGTCAAACCGGTACCGTCCGGCGGGTACCTCCACCACGCCACCATTTCGGCCAGCCATGTCATCCAGGGCTTTCTGAAATGCGGCCGTACAGTCCGCCGAGCCGTCAGTCCGGACCCCGTACGCCAGAATATTGACCGCGGAGGGGGATGTTGGCGGCTGATCTGCTGGAGTAGCGGTGTCGGATGCGCCGAGGGCATTAGGGACTCCGCAGAGACAAAATAGGAGCACAAGGTTGAATCTAGGCATGGGGGGCCTTTCATGACATCGATTACTGTATTGTAGAAGTTCTGATCGTGACCAATCAACCGAAAATTTCGAAACCACAGTTTGATTTTCCCGATCAAAGTGAATATATAATTATTCACTGAACATTATTCATTGAAAGGTCAGCTATGGAACAGGCTCTGAACGCCAGACAGCGAAGCCGTATTGAAACCCGGAAACGCCTCATTAAAGCAGGCGGAAAACTCTTCTCCAAAAAAGGGGTGGCCTCCACCACTGCTGCAGAAATCGCCCGCGAAGCCGGGGTCGCCGTGGGCACTCTGTATCTCCATTTCGGCGACAAGTCGGGGCTGCTTCGGGCCGTACTGACCGAAGCGGTCGAATCCCTCCTCCAGGCTGTGGCTAGTGTCGACACCCGGAATGACAAGGAATGTGCCAAACATCAGGTGGAACTGCTGGTAACTTTTGCTGAAAAAAACCGTGGTCTCAGCATGGTGCTGTTTGATCCCGAAACGATTCGCATCGGCGCGACCGCGGAAGTCATGGACCGGCTGACCCGGGTTCAGAGCGAGCGGCTGCGTCAGCGTTGTGGTGACCGGGCGGACACGGCTTCCGCGTATCTGGCAGCCCGTGCCATGGTGGCTATGGTTATGCATGGAATTTACTGGTGGATACAGCATTACCAGGATATCGATGCCCGTTCCGTGGCGGATATTCTGTACGCCCTGCGGGATGGGGCGTTGGAACAGGTGGTTACCGTTCTATGACGCACGGGGGAAACAACCGATACTCGCTGGTATTTTTCGTTCTGGCGGGACTGACGGCCGCTGGCATTTTCGCGGAGCCGCCCGCTGGGGATACTCCCTTGGAGCCAATGTCGTTTGAGCAGGCCCTGCGCGAAATGTTGGCCCGTCACGAGACACTGCAGGCCGCGTCACGTGATGTGAGCCGGGCGGGCGCGGAACGGAGCGCCGCTCGCTCCCTGAAACAGCCCAGGCTGGATCTCGAAGCGCGCCAGACCTTCCTGGATGACGCCATCGAGATCGGGGTGGATCCCATACCGGTGCGTTTTAGGGTGCAGGACGCGCAGTTTACTGAAGGTCAGGTGACCCTGTCCTGGCCGGTGTATACCGGTGGACGCGTCCGGGCGGCCAACCGCGCGGCCGATGAGAAAGTGGTGGAGATGGAGGCGGAATTGAGACGCACTCGACACAGCCTGATCACCGAACTGGCCCGCCGTTACTTTGGTCTGCGGCTGGCGGAGGTCGCGGAGCGGGTGGCGCGGCTGAAGGCGGAGGATCTGGCCGCTCATGAACGCAGGGCGAAGCGCCTGATGGAGGAGGGGATCATCGCGAAAGTGGAGTGGCTGAACGCCCGTGTGGCGGCCACGCAGGCCGCGGCGGAAGCCGAATCCGCCTCCGCTGATGTGCGGGTGGCGCGGGAGGGCTTCCTGAACATGCTGAACCGGGACCGGAACCCGGTTATGCCGGTGACCCCCCTGTTCCTGCCGGAAGTTCTGCCGGACCAGGATTCCTTTCTGGAGCGGATTAATGACAGTCATCCCGTGATCGCCATGATCGCGGCAAAACAGCGACAGGCCAGGGCCGGCGTGGAGGCCGAACGGGGACAGCGTCGCCCCACGATCTACCTGTTCGGTATGCATGAACTGATTCCTGAAGACCTGACCCTGCTGGATCCGCTCTGGGCTGCCGGGATCGGGATCCGTCACAACCTTTTTGACGGCGGGATGTCGCGCCATCGGGAGGCTGCCGCGAAACATCTCGAGGAGAAGGCGATCCTGACCCGCAAACGGGTGGAGCGCGACCTGAAGACCCTCGCCGTGAAAAACTGGGAAGAAATCCAAAAAGCCCTGCACGACGGTCAGGCCATGGCGGAACTCGAGGAACTTGCGCGGGAAAACCTGCGGGTTCGCACCCGGGCCTTTGAGGAAGGCGTGGCTACATCGCTGGAGGTGGTGGACGCGGCGGTTTCCCTGCAGCGGGCGCGGCTGGGACGGGTCAAAGCCGCCCATGACGCCGATCTGGGTCTGTTCCGTTTGCTTGAAGCGGCCGGGCTGTCCGATGAGTGTCTGACTTACCTGAATCAGGGAAAGCCCTTGGAAATGGATCTGACGGAGTCACTTCTGGAGCCTATGGCTCCCGAAGACAAACAAAATCAACCCGAAACAGAAAAGGTGAAATCTCCGTGAAAGGCGGTGCCAGACTGACCACTCTGTTATTTCTGATTGTGCTGCTGGCGGTCGTATCCGGATTGTCCATGCTCCTGCTGCGTCCCCGTCCGCTGGTGATCCAGGGCGAAGTGGACTGCCGGAAGATCAATGTTTCCGCCAAAGTGCCCGGACGGGTGGAAGAACTGCATGTCCGCGAAGGCGACCGGGTGACAAAAGGTCAATTGCTGGCTGTGCTGGACTCCCCGCAGCTGCAGGCCAAGCTCCAGCAGGCCACGGCCGCCCGGGCCGCTGCGGCCGCGCAGAAACAGAAAGCTGACACCGGTGCCCGGGAGGAGCAGATCCGGATGGCCCTCAATCAGTGGCTGCAGGCCCGGGCCGGACTGGAACTGGCTGAAAAAAGTTTTGTCCGCATCCAGCGGCTTTTTGAGGATGGCGTTGTGCCCGCTCAGAAGCGCGACGAGGTGCAGGCCCAGCGGGACATGGCCGCCCGTCTCGAAGCGGCGGCAAAAGCCCAGTATGACATGGCGGTGAACGGAACCCGGGAAGAGGACAAAGCGGCGGCGGCGGCTCTGGTGGACCAGGCGTCCGGAGCAGTCAGTGAAGTGGAATCCCTGCTCGAAGAGGCCCGGGTTCGGGCACCTTTGGATGGAGAGGTACATGACATTGTTATGAATCCCGGTGAACTGGCCTCCGCGGGAATGCCCATAGTAACCCTGGTCGATCGGTCTGACCTTTGGGTAGTCTTTCAGGTGCGCGAGGATTATCTGGCCGGACTCAAGCCGGGCGACCGTATCGTGGGATCTTTGCCTGCCCTTTCCGGGCGCCTGATTACCCTCGAAGTGACCTGGCTGGCCCCGATGGGCGACTTTGCCGCATGGCGCGCGACGAACATCCAGGGCGGATTTGATCTGCGTACCTTCGAAGTGCGCGCCCGTCCGCTGGAGCAGATCGATGTGCTTCGTGCGGGAATGACGGTCGTGGTGCCCTGGGATCGAGTTCCCGCACCTTCTTTCACCAGATGGTTTAGGGATCTGATGGAGGGACGGGGGTGACGCAGTCCGGGCTGGAAAACGTCCGTTTTTCCGGTCCGACGGCGCCCCCTGCCGGCGGTGAGGAAACCCCGCGACACCCGGGTGGATTCCTAAGAGTGTTGCGCAGGGAACTGATCCGGATCAGCAGCAGTCCTTTTTTTCTGATGTTTGTGCTGATTCTGCCTTATCCCACGTTTCTGCTGCTGTCGCTGATTTTTCTGCAGCCGATTCCCCGGGATATGCCGGTGGTTGTCTGTGATATGGACCATTCGGCCCTGAGCCGAAACCTGATTCGTCGGATTGAGGCTTCTCCGGCGATGTATTGTCGGGAGCAGGTTACGGATCTGTCTACCGCGGCGGGTCGGGTTCGCGAGGGGCTGGCTCATGGTGTGGTCTGGATTCCGGCCCATCTGGAGCGTGATGTCCTCGCCGGACAGGCCCCCGCCGTTACCATATTTCTCAACAATCAGTGGCTACTGACCAGTGGAATCATTACCCGGGCTGCCCGGGATGTCGTTACCAACCTGGGTGAAGAAATCGACCGCGGATTTCACATCAGCGAAGGCAGCGATCCGCCGCGGGCGGTCTGGCGGGCCGAACCGATCCGTCTGGATTTGCACCCTCTGTTCAATCCCGGGATGAATTACCGTTTTTTTCTGTTGCCCGCGGTTCTGCCGGTTGTGCTGCAGATGTTCATAACCATGGCGGCGATCCGGGCGATCGGTATGGAGTTCCGCTCGCGCACGGCCGGTGA
>Ga0308390_1000886_pt1 | contig 20398 bp, 18 predicted proteins | sample Hotspr2Sample149_FD_202358 | JGI IMG/M metagenome (GOLD analysis project Ga0308390, IMG submission 202358) | Hot spring phototrophic mat microbial communities from Mushroom Spring, Yellowstone National Park, Wyoming, United States - 20040719_149 ...
GGAGGGTACCAGCCTCAATGAAGGGCGGGGAACAGAGAATCCATTTCTGCAGTTTGGCGCTCCCTGGCTGGATCCGGAACGGGTCCTGGGGATGCTGGACGTGGCAGTCATGTCCGGGTTTTCCGCCCAACCGGTAACTTATATACCTCGTTCACTGCCCGGCCGGTCGGTGCGGCCTGCATGGATGGATACCGCCTGCCGGGGCGTCCTGCTTGACGTGACCGACTGGAAGGCCGCCCGTCCATTCCGGCTGTTCGTGGAGGTACTTCGTGCTGTCCGGCACGTACATGGCGACGCATTGACCTTCACGCCCCACTTCGACGCGCTCGCAGGAGGAACAGCCCTGCGGAAACGCATCCAGGACGGCGGAGACCTCTCGGATCTTTACGACACTTGGAAGCGGCAGCAGACACTCTTTGACGCAGAACGACCCAAGCTTTATCCCACCACTGGGGGTCTATTGGAAAACATGCCACCCCTCCCCCCGTCCTGAGCGGGTTGTGGCCTGCTGTTCTTAACTTTGATGCGCCGTTCCCATAACCTCACTGACCAGTTCGTCGATGCGGGCGAGTTCACTGAGGTAATTACTCATCACCCGGATGGCGCAGGGGCCGTCCACGCCAGAATCAGTCCATACCGAATCCGGGATCTCAAACCACACGGGATCCGTCACGCCGTGTCCACACATACCCGAGATATAATCCGCCACGGTAATGCTGGAGGCGATAGGAAGGAACATGCTGGAACATTTGGTTCCTTCATGATGCCCTCCCACGGCCTGTACGTACAGGTCGTCCAGTTTCCAGTGCAGCGCGAGCCGCGCGCCCAATTCGGCATGATCGATACCGATCAGTTCCTGTTCCGCCCGGAACATGGGAAGCCGGTGCTCGGATGCCATGGTTTCCGCTTCGCGCACCAGGTCAGGTACTACCGCGTACATGAGCATTTTGCCGATGTCGTGCACCAGTCCCAGGATAAACGCTTCATCAGGGGCGGGAACCAGCAGTCCGAGTGGCCCCTCCTGGGCCAGTGCGCGCATGGCGGTGGCTGTTCCCGCCGCATGGCGGATCAGTCGTTCCGGTGAGCCTTTCATGGACTCAAACACGGCAGCGGTCAGACAGAGGTTTTTCAGGACTTTTGCCCCCAGCAGCGCTGCCGCATGGCGGATACTGGTCACCTGCTGACGCAGACCGTAGAAAGCGGAGTTAACCAGCCTCAGTACCTTGAAGGTAAGCGCCGGATCCAGGGCAATCTTGTCCGCCGCCTCGGCGATCGAGCCATTCGGATCATCGAGAATCCGCCGGACTTCGTTGACCACCCCGGGCATGCTGGGCAGTGTGACCACTTCGTCCAGGAATTCCTCGATGTCCCGGTACTTAGGCATGCTTCGCGCCCTCCGGTTCCGGCCACAGGGCTGGCGGCAGTTTGGCCAGCCGGCTGCCAAAAAAACGTTCTGTTACGATGACTGCTTCCAGGACAACATCCGGCGAGAGCCGCGCCGCGGCCGCTTCCAGCGGGAGGGTTTCCATCTCTCCCGATTCCTTGGGTACGGCAAACAGTACCCCGCCCTCCAGCGCCGGGGGTTCACCGGTTGAAATGATAACGCCCCGCTTACCCGTGGCATCCCGGAAGTAGCCAACGAGCGCGGGGCCTCGTGTGCGCCATCGAATCACCGTTAGAAAATGTACTCCGGCTCGAGCACCGCCTCGTAGTTGACTGCCTTGTCCGTTACAGGGAATGTCACGGCTTCATAGAAACCGGTACCCGTGCGCATGACCGCTCGGGCGGTGCCCAACACCGGCGCTACCCCGATGAGATAACCCAGCGGCTTGCCTTTTTTGAGGTTTTTATCGAAGGTGACGGGAATTTCTGCCCAACCCAACATTATATTGGAAAGCCCCCGCCCCAGTTTCGTCAGGGTCTTTTCCAGTGCGGTCGGTTTCGGCAGGTCCACGTCAGGATCATAGGTCTGGGCCTGAGCCACTGGAAGCACCACCCATACTGCCGCCATCACGGCCGCCATCATCACGAGACCGAACTTTGTGTGTTTCACGGCTGTCTCCTCCACGCCGCACCAGCGGACATGTCAAGAATTTCTTCTGCAATCCATAAGTCTAGCACAACCCGCGGATGTTGTCAATAGTTTCCCCGGAAAAATTTTCGGGCACTCAGGGGTATAATAAAGGTTCTGCCGTCAGAACAAATCCGAAAGCAGGCAGAAAATTTCCGGCCAGACAGAATTCATGGAACATCAGGTACATACCGTTAGTACTACCGGGACTTCCTCGGCTGTTGAAGTATTTGGCCGGGATACCATTCTGCTGACGGCTGCTGTCACCAGTTTTACCGTGGCGGTGCTGATGGTTGCCGGAAAGGGGCTGGCATGGTGGTGGACAGGCAGTGTAGCTATTCTGTCCGACGCGGCCGAGAGCATAGTCAACGTCCTCGCCGCGATGATGGCCGCCTTCAGCCTGTGGTATGCCCGGCAACGTCCTGACGCGGAACATCCTTACGGTCACGAAAAGATCGCCTTCTTCTCGGCGGGATTCGAGGGAGCCCTGATCGGTATCGCCGCCCTGGTCATCTACTGGTCGGCCATATCCCGATTTCTGGCAGGGGGAACCCTGACCCATCTGGACGCCGGCATGGTCATCGTGGCGTGCCTGTCCGCAGTAAACCTGGTTCTGGGCGCGACACTGGTGATCGCCGGAAGGCGGCTGGGGGCACTGGTACTGCGGGCGAACGGCCTTCATCTGCTCACGGATGTATGGACGAGCGCCGGGGTGCTGGCAGGTATCGCAATGGTGCGGTGGACTGGTTTGACATGGATGGACCCACTGGCCGCCGTGATCGTTGCCACGGATATCCTGTTTACGGCAGGGCATCTGCTGCGCGAGGCTTTCCGCGGTCTGCTGGACCGGGCGGATCCGGTTTCCACCCGGCGGCTGCTCGAGTGTCTGGATCGCGCCCGGGACAGCAGAGAAATCGAAGGGTATCACCAACTCCGTTTTCGGGAAACCGAGACCATGGCATGGGTGGAACTGCATGTATTTCTCTCGGGCGCTTCCACGCTGGCTCAGGCTCATGAGCGGGTCACCCGCCTCGAACGGACGCTGGCGGCCCTCTTTCCAGGAAAACGGGAGCACATCACCACCCACCTGGAACCCGCGGAAGACCGTCATGACGGCCTGCACCCGAAAGACCATGAAGCGGAAGACGGCGGGCTGGAACAGGACAATCGCCCATCCTGAAACGCCGGGGGCAGAAAAAAGATCAGCCCAGGTAGTTCAGCAGGACATCCCCCGCCAGGCCGTAGCGGCCGTCCGCGCGCTGATAAGCCGCCACCTGGGCCACCCGGTTGCCGCCGGTACCCGCCTTGTTCACATTGCGGTAATCCAGCCGGATCGCGGTGATACCCGCGTCCCGCAACTTCAGCAGTTCATCATTGTCGCTGATTCCGTCGCCGTTGTCTCGCCATACACGGAGGGATTCGAACACAGCGTCCCGGCTGTCGATGATATCGTCGCCGTTATCGTCGAACTTGCGAAGTTCCTCGAAGCCGTTTGCGGCACCGTTCTGATCTCCGAAGAGTTCCTGACCCGAGTCGATCCGGCCGTTACCGTTTCGGTCCAGGGCCAGAAAGGCATCACCACCCGTAACAAAGGCCGCCTGAACCGGTTTTCCAGTGCCCAGCAGGTCAAACCGCGCCCCTCCTGCCGCGGTAGTGAGGTTCAGTTGTCCGTCCCCATTCAGATCCAGCACCAGCGGGTCAGATTGAGCGGCTTCTTCAGCCGTAGCCGCGAATTGGCCGGAGATCTCGAAGGAAAACTCCAGTTGCACGGACATGGAGAAATTGACGCTCGCGCTCTGGACACCGCTCCCGCCGCGGAAGAAACGGTCAAACATCCGGTTGACCAGGGATTCCAGCGTGGCCTGGTTATCCCGGGTGTTCGCACCGCTGAAAAGCGACAAGAATTCGTTGAGATCCCAGGGCATCTTGTCCATGAGATGGGCCGTCAGGGCGATGAATTTATCCAGAAAATCACGGGTGTCAAAGCCCTTCAGTCCCAGTTCCGCGGCATTGCCGAAACCGGCAAGGGCTTCTCCGCTTATGGAACCGGACAGACTGAATGAGGCGGACAACTTGTATCCCAATGCGACAGCCGCCTGCGCGGAGGCGGAATTACCCGATTCAGCGGCCAGCCGCCCGATTTTCAGTTCGAAAGCCGCGGTGGCTTCCTCCTTCACCGATCCGTAAAAACTGAAGGTCAACTGTTGACCCGCGTCCGGGGTCCTGCCGCTGGGAGGTTGGACGGCCGCGGCGGCTTCCCGCATTTTTTCGGGCAGTGAGAATTCCACGCGGTCTTCAGGGGAACGGAATCCTGGCAGTTCGGGCACTTTCCCCCGCAATCCTTGAGGTCTGGCGGCATCCGCTTGTGTCCCCCGCGTGGCGGGAAGTGGGCCTGTTTCAGCGTTCTCGCGTCCAGTGGCTATTTTCCGCGGAAGCGGTGTACGGCCTGCCCCATTCCCTCCCAGAAAAACCATCTGTTTTTCCGCCGCGTCTGTCCCGGGACGGGCGGACATTCCCTGAGTTCCATCCATGGAGTGTCCCTTTCAAATGAGTTACGGTCCGTCGCCTCATCATTATCGGCAGCGGTATCGAAAAACTTGAGGGAACCTCAGGGCGCTGGTGGAATGGCCTCGGCCAGCCCGTCATGGTACAGGAGGATGACATCCTGTCCGGTGCGGACGTGACGGGACACCGTCAGTACCCGGTGACGGGGATCGGGATGGCGGTTCCGGGCATAGGTTTCCGCTTCAGTCCGGTCGTCGAAAATATCCACACTGATAATATCGTACCGGTCAAATTCCCGGCGAATGGCCCGACCCAGAGCGATGAGGGCGTTCCGTCCGGCTCCCGGCGCGGTCACACCCACTACCCCTTTCTGGGACAGAATATCAGGCCCCAGGGCCTTGGCGTCTTCGGGTTCCCGCCCCCAGGAAGCCACCGTTTCCCAACTGGGGGGCTCAGCCGGTTCTTCGTCTTCCGCCGGAGCGGGGGCAGGTGACGGTTCCGCGGCAGGTTCCGGAACCGTTTCGGCTGTTTCCGGCGCGGCGGTATCGGTCGGGCCCGGCTCGGGGAAGGCCGCGGGCAGTCGGCTGGCCGACGCGTTTTCAGGCCCGTTCTCTTGCGGCGGGGCCGGTATTTCCGGGGAAATCCCCCGCCTTTCCAGTTGCTGACGCAACCGCTGGTTTTCCCGACGCAACTGATCGTTTTCCCGACGGAGGTCGGCCGTGATCTGGTTAAGAATGAGGTTCAGACTTTCCCGTAACTGCTTCAGGTCCGCCCGCAGCGCGGCGATTTCCCCGCGCAATAAAGCCGTGTCGGACCCTTCGCTGAGGGGCACTCCCGCGGCGGATGATGCTTCCGGATCGGTTGGCGTGATCCGGGGAGCGTTCGGAATCGGGCTGACCTGGGTTTCGGCATAAGCAACCTGGGCACCTGAAAAATTCAGCGCGACGCAGCAAACCGCGGCACAAAGACTGATTTTATGGAAACTAAACGCAATCATAACCGTATCCTATTCTGAGGTGGCCGGAGGATCCCGCCTGCCACAGTTGCTCGGGACCGCAAGAATTCCGCATAGTATAAGCACGGGCGTCGGGACAGCAGGCACATGCTGGAAGTGTATTCCACATCCGAATGGTTTTTCTTCGCGCTGTTTATCGCGGGAGTGGTCACCCTTGCGGTTACCCTGTACATAGAATACCGGATGATGCAGCAGCGGGTGTTCGCGGAAATCGCGGAGGAACTCGGACTGCGTTTCAGTTATCTGAGTTTCGGGCTGCCTCAGCGTCTGGGTTTCCTGTATCAGTTGGACCGCGGAAGAAGCCGGGTGGCCACGAATATCATCTCCGGCGTCTACAAGGGGTTCCAGGTATACGTCTTTGACTACCGGTATGTTACCGGAAACAAACAGGACGCCCGGAAACATTATTGCAGCATTGCCATGCTGCGGCACGGTCAACGCCTGCCGGAGGTTCGGGTGTATCCCCCCGCTCACCTGGAAAAATTTGAACGTATCGCCCGGTTTGACCGGATCGAATACCATCCGCCCCATGAAGATTTCCAGAAAAATTTTACCGTGCTCACGGACAACCGGGACTTTGCCGAAAAATTCCTGCATCCGGCCATGATCGAATACCTGTTGCGTCACCCGGACATGGCCGTGGAAGCGGGCGGCAACTGGCTGTGTACGACCACTGCGGGTGGACTGGTCCCCGAGGAGGTTCCCCGACGTCTGGATCAGCTGATCAAAATTCTGCGGATCATTCCCGCCCCGGATTCCTCCTTCGCCGAACTGCAGGCCCGGGCGGAAGGGGCTGAAAACATTCCCTCCGGATTCTGACCGGTTTATGGGCGGGGCCAGCTCAGATCAGCGGACCGGCGCGAAGACAGCCGCCACGCCTCCCCCAGGGGCCAAATGCACGTTCAGCGTGTCCGCGGCGGTAACCTTTCGAACCTCCCGGACGAAGTCCTGAGCGGCACGGTCGGCATTCGGGCCGTCGGTGAACAGTTCCACCTCCCACTGGCCGCCGCTCAGGAAATGCAGCGGAATCGTCAGATCCCGGGCATCCCAGTTGGTGAGTCCGCCCAGCCACCAGCGGTCACCATGGCGGCGGGCCACCACCACATGAGACCCGACTTTTCCGTCCAGCCCCACGGTATCATCCCAGGTGGTGGGACACCGGGCGATGTAGGACAGGCATTCCGGTTCTTTTTCATAGGCGGAAGGACTGTCGCTGAGCATCTGCAGGGGACTTTCGAAGACCACATACAGCGCCAGCTGATGGACCCGCGTGCCCTGGCTGAAGGGCAGATCGAAGATGGGCTTGAATGCGGCCTTCTGGGCGTTGCGCATTGCCCCCGGCGTGTAGTCCATAGGTCCGGCCACCATGCGGATGAACGGAATGGCCGTGGTGTAATCCGGACCGCTTTTGTCGCTCCACTTGGTGTTTTCCATACCCACTACCCCTTCCCGGGTAATCAGGTTCGGCCAGGTCCGCCGCAGTCCGGTGGGTTTGAACGCGCCGTGAAAATCGAGCAGCAGATGATGTTCCGCCGTGGCCCGGGCCATGCGTTCATAGAATTCGACCACTTTCTGATCGTCCCGGTCCATGAAGTCGACTTTCACACCCGCGATACCGATATCCCGGAACCAGGGCAGCACCTGATCCTTTTGGGCATCAAGGGTTTTCCAGACACACCACAGGATAAGGCCAACACCATTTTCCTTGCCGTACCGGGCCAGTTCCTCGAGATTGATTTCCGGACTGAGGGCGGTCAGATCGGTGGTTTTGGACCAGCCTTCGTCCAGAATCACATATTCCAGTCCGTTGGCTGCCGCGAAGTCAATGTACTTTTTGTAGGTGTCATTGTTGATACCGGACTTGAAGGGCACGTTCCACATGACATTGGCGTGCCACCAGTCCCAGGCAACCTTACCCGGCCGAATCCAGGAGGTGTCCGTCAACTGGCACGGCGTCGCCAGCCGGTACACCATATCATTGAGCAGCAGATCCGTGTCCTTGCGGGCCACGCATACCACCCGCCAGGGAAAAGTCCGGGTTCCGGCGGTTTTCGCGATAAAAGGTTCCGCTTCGGCCACGTGGATATAGCGGTCGCGATAGGGTTTTTCCACTTTTGGATAAGGCGCGAACTGTCCGAGCAGCAGGTTCGGATCTTTTTCATCCCGTCCAAGGAACATACCGGGATACGAGAGCAGATCCGCTTCGGTGATGAGCAGGGCGGGGCCGTCCTGAAGGCTCGCGTACAGAGGCAGGAAGGCTTTTTCGTCCGGGGGCCATTCGGCGGGCGGCTGCACGGTGTATTCCGATTCAAATGAGCAGTTCCATTTCCGGGTGGAGGTCCTCCAGACGGTCCACGGACCGTTCAGCCGGAAGGCAACCGTTTCGGATTCCACCGTGATATCCCCGGGTATGCTGGTTTCAAACCGCCACGCAATCCCGTCATCATATGCCCGGAACGTCAGCGCGTACCCGCCATCAAAAAACAGGGTCATCTGATTGGCTTTATTGGGGATCTGCCGGCGTTTTTCGGCCACGGGCGGCTCGATCATTTCATCGATCGATTCGCGGCGTACATCCGTCAGTTTGGGCTTCTCGCCCAACGTGGCTCCTTTGAACAGTTTCAGCGCGACCGGAGCGGACGGAAGGATTTCTTTACCGTCTACGGTCAGGGACCATTTCAGCTCCTTATCCACGGCAACCGTTGCCGTAATGGTTCCGTCCGGCGACGATACCTGTTCTGCTGTAACCGCGTAGGCCGCGGACAGAGCAGCCAGAACGACCAGGAAAGCCGGAAAGATGGCTTGCAGCAGCAGAAGATGTCTGGAAATCATGTAAGTTCCTCCCATCTGTTAAGCAGTGTACTACTTCAATCTAGTGTATTCGGAACCCAGGAAACAAATCTTAGGCCGCGGATTGCCTGTTTGCCCCGGGAGGGGGATTCGTGAAATAATAGTTTTTGTTCCGAGCGGTGTTCAGACCGCGTCACGGGGCTGATTTCCAACGGTTTCCCAAATATCAACCGAGAAGGAGCGTGCGGTATGTCCCGACTGGAAGGTAAGGCATTGGTGGCCCAGGGCGGCGGCCCGACGGCGGTAATCAATCAGAGTGTGGTGGGTGTAGTGCTCGAAGCCCGAAAATATCCGTGGGTCACCCACGTGTACGGCGCGATTCATGGCGTCCGGGGTATCGTGGATGAAAACTTCTACGATCTGACCGAGGCGACTACCCATAACCTGGAACAGGTGGCCCAGACGCCGTCCGCGGCGCTGCTGTCCACCCGGGACAAACCGGACGTGGAATACTGCAAGCGCATCTTCGAAGTCTGCCGGGCCCATGGCATCCGCTATTTCTTCTACTGTGGCGGCAACGACAGCGCGGATACCTGCCGGATCGTTAATGAACAGGCCCGGGAAGCGGGCTATGAACTGCGGGTCATCCACGTTCCCAAGACCATCGACAATGACCTGAAAGTCACGGATCACTGCCCCGGATACGGTTCAGCAGCCAAATTCGTGGCCCAGGCTTTTGCCGGCGCGAATCTGGACAACCGGGCCATTCCCGGCGTGTACATCGCCGTAGTGATGGGACGACACGCGGGATTCCTCACCGCCGCAAGCGCCTTGGCCCGCAAATATCCGGACGACGGTCCGCACCTGATCTATCTGCCGGAACGTCCGTTCAACCGTGATAAGTTCAAGGCAGACGTAAAGCGGGTCTACGAACAGTACGGCCGCTGCGTGGTGGCAGTATCCGAGGGCATCGTGGACGAGAGCGGCACGCCGATCGTGGCGGCGTTTACCGGCGGCGAACGGGACGCTCATGGAAACATCCAGTTGTCGGGGACTGGCGCCCTCGGCGATGTGCTTGCCGCGGAAGTCAAGGCGATGGGCATCAAGCGGGTACGCAGCGACACGTTCGGATATCTCCAGAGGTCTTTTCTGGGTTGCGTATCGGAGGTGGATCAGCGCGAGGCCCGGGAAGTGGGTGAAAAAGCCGCCCACTACGCCATCTGGCACAATGTCGACGGTTCAGTGGCGATCAAGCGGGAAGGCGATTACGCCGTTTCCTACTTCCTGACCCCCCTGGAAACCGTGGCCCGTCATTCGACCACCATGCCCGATACTTTCATCAATGATGAAGGGAATGACGTTACCGACGCGTTTATCCGGTATGCCCGTCCGCTGGTGGGCCAGATGCCTCAGGCCGAGCGGATCCAGGCCCCGAAGGTTAAAAAGATTCTGAACCCCTGACCGGATCCCCGATTCGCGATCATTTGGCCGCTTCCACCTCCCCGGGGGAGCGGCTTTTTTGTCCCTGACCGGCTGAATCTCTATAATGGTTTCCCCGGGGGGAAACATGCCGCGATCCCCGGGACGGCTGGCATCCGCGGGCCGGAGGGCGGCGCGCGAGGCGTGTATGACGGACAAACAGCGCATGAGGCGGGGGCTTTCTTTCGACGATGTCCTCCTGAAACCCCGGCGATCAGCGGTGTTGCCCCGGGAAACCGATGTACGGACCCGTCTTGCCCGGGACATCGAACTGAACATTCCCCTGTTGAGCGCCGCCATGGACACGGTCACCGAGGCGCGTCTGGCGATCGCCATCGCCCAGGAAGGGGGCATCGGGATCATCCATAAAAACCTGAATCCCGAGGAACAGGCGGAAGAGGTAGACCGGGTCAAACGTTCGCAGGCGGGCATTATCTCTCATCCTTTCACCCTGACTCCGGATCACACCCTCCGTGATGCCGAGGCCCTTATGGCCCGGTATCACATCTCGGGCGTGCCGATCACGGACAGTGAAGGCCTGCTACTGGGGATTCTGACCAACCGGGATATGCGGTTCGAAGAGAACCTGTCGCGGCCCATCCGGGAAGTCATGACCCCTCGGGAACGGCTGGTGACGGTACCGCCCGGCACAAGCATGGAAGAAGCCCGGCGTCTGCTTCATAAACACCGCATCGAAAAACTCCCCATTGTGGACGAACAGGGCAGACTCAAGGGATTGCTGACGATAAAGGACATCATGAAGGCCCGGGATTTTCCCAACCGGTGCACCGATCCGGAGGGCAGACTGCGCGTCGGAGCGGCGGTCGGGGTTGGCAGGGGCGAAATCGAACGCGCGGACCTGCTCCTGAGGGCCGGAGCCGACGTGCTGGTGGTAGATTCGGCCCACGGCCATTCCGAAATGGTCATCGACATGGTCCGGCAGTTGCGCGCGCAGTTCCCCGAAGCCCGGATCATTGCCGGCAACATTGTCACCGCCGAAGCGGCCCGGGATCTCATCGAAGCGGGCGCGGACGCGGTGAAGGTAGGGGTGGGGCCCGGTTCGATCTGCACCACCCGGGTGGTAGCCGGGGTGGGCGTGCCCCAGTTGACCGCCATTATGGAGGTCGCGGAGGCCGCGCGGCCCCTGGGCATTCCGGTAATTGCCGACGGCGGCATCAAGTACTCCGGAGACATCGCCAAGGCCATTGCGGCGGGCGCCGACAGCGTAATGATCGGCAGTCTGTTCGCGGGCACCGAAGAAAGCCCTGGTGAGAAGGTTCTGTTTGAAGGACGGACCTACAAGGTTGTGCGTGGTATGGGGTCCATCAAAGCCATGCAGCGGGGCAGCAAGGCCCGATACATGCAGTTCGATGAGGATGTCAGCAAACTGGTGCCGGAAGGGATTGAGGCGCGGGTCCCCTATCGGGGAGCGCTGGCCGATTACGTGTTCCAGCTGGTTGGCGGGCTACGGGCGGCCATGGGCTACTGCGGCTGCCGCACTCTGCGGGAGATGCAGGAGCAGGCGGAATTCATTGAAATGACAGCCGCAGGACTGCGGGAAAGTCATCCCCACGACGTAACCATCACGGAAGACGCGCCAAACTATCAGATTTTCCGGTGAGCGGAAAATGCACGGAAGCCGTAAGCACAACAGGACCATGCCATGAGTAAAGAAGATATTCGCCGTCCCATCGTGGTGCTGGATTTCGGGGCGCAATACAGCAAACTGATCGCCCGCCGGGTGCGTGAAGCGAACGTGTACAGTGTGATTGTGCCGTACAACGTAAGCCCAGAGACCCTATATTCGATGCGGCCCGCGGGCCTGATATTCAGCGGCGGCCCCTCCAGCGTGCATCAGCCGGGCGCGCCGCTGCCCGACCCCGGCGTGTTTGAACTGGGTGTGCCGATACTCGGCATCTGCTACGGGGTTCAACTGCTGGCCCATATGCTGGGCGGTCGGGTGGCCCGGGCAGACCGCCGGGAATACGGTGTGGCCTGGCTCGAACATGATGACGTGTCGGGACTGCTGACCGGCGTGGATCGGCGGACCCGCGTGTGGATGAGCCACGGCGATCGGGTGGAACAATTGCCGGAGGGGTTTATCGCCATCGGCCGGACCGAAAATTCACCCTATGCCGCCATCGCCCGGCCGGACAAAAAATGGTTCGGGGTTCAGTTCCATCCGGAGGTGGTTCACACCCCCCAGGGGTCGATCATTTTCCGAAACTTTGTTCACGGGATATGCGGATGTCCGGGCGACTGGAAAATGGCCTCCTTCGTGGACGTGGCCATTGGTGAAATCCGGGAAAAGGTCGGCGAGGGACGCGTGCTGTGCGCCCTCAGCGGCGGCGTGGATTCCAGCGTGGCCGCGACCCTCATCCACCGGGCCATCGGCGACCGCCTCACCTGCGTGTTCGTGAACAACGGCCTCCTGCGAAAAGGGGAACCGGAAATGGTCCAGCGGGTTTTCCGCGATCATTTCCACATGAACTTTCTGTATGTCGATGCCCAGGAGCGCTTTCTCAGCGCGCTGCGCGGTGTGACCGATCCGGAACAGAAACGCAGAATCATCGGTGGTGTCTTCATCGACGTATTCGAAGACGAAGCAAAAAAAATCGGGCACGTGGACTTTCTTGCCCAGGGCACCCTTTACCCGGACGTAATCGAATCAACTTCTGCTACGGGCGGCCCTTCAGCCACCATCAAGAGCCATCACAATGTCGGCGGCCTGCCGGAGAAAATGAACCTCGCTCTGATCGAGCCCCTGCGCGAACTGTTCAAGGACGAGGTGCGGGCCTTGGGACGGGAATTGGGGCTGCCGGAGGAAATTGTCGGCAGACACCCCTTCCCGGGCCCCGGACTCGGCGTGCGGTGCGTGGGCGAGATCACCCGGGAACGACTGGATACCCTTCGCGAGGCGGACGCCATTTTCATCGAGGAAATCCGCGCGGCAGGGCTGTATGATGAGATCTGGCAGGCCCTGGTGTGTCTGCTGCCGGTGCGCAGCGTGGGCGTCCAGGGGGATGAACGGACGTATGAAGAGGTATGCAGCCTGCGCGCGGTGACGTCTCAGGATGCCATGACGGCAGACTGGTACCGCTTTTCTCCGGATCTGCTGGCCCGGGTGGCCAACCGCATCTGCAACGAGGTCCGGGGCATCAACCGCGTCCTCTACGATATCACCAGTAAGCCGCCCGGCACGATCGAATGGGAATGAGACCGGACGACGCGGGACCCAGCCTGTCACCGGCACGACGGCACGCCGCGTTCCGGACCATGCTGGACCGGTTATATCGCCGGTACAACAGGCCCTGTTATATCGCCACGGATCCCCTGGCTGTAGTGTATGACTGCGCTGACACGGCAGACCGGGAAATTGCGGGACTGATCGCGGCTGGTCTGGCCTTTGGAGACGCGGATCAGATTCAGCGGGCGGCCCGTCATGCGTTGTCCTTCCTTGGACCCCGACCAAAAGCAGCCCTGATGGCCTTTTCCCCACGGGACATCCGTCGCCTGACCGCCGGCTTCCGCTACCGGTGGGTGTCCGGTGAACATCTGGCCACGTTTTTGCTGGGACTTCGGTGGTGTCTGCAGGAGTTCGGTTCCGTGGAAGGGATGGTTGCCGCGGCGAAACCGCGTCAGAAGGGCCGGGAGGATCCGGCCGGCTTCCTGTGGAACACCCTTGTGGGATGGACGCGCCTGCTTTGGCGCGCCATGGGCGTGGAAAAACATCCCATGTGGCCGGATCCCGCGCGGGGTGGAGCCTGCAAGCGTACGCTGTTGTACCTGAGGTGGATGATCCGGCAGGACGCGGTGGATCCGGGTGGCTGGACGGTCCTCACGCCCGGCATGCTGCTCTGTCCGGTAGATCGCCATATCCACCGGTTTGCCCGTTCGCGGGGCATCACGAAACGTTCCGCCGCTGACTGGAAAACAACTGTGGAAATCACCCGCTTCTTCCGCGGGCTTTGCCCTCGGGACCCCTGCCGGTGGGATTTCGCGCTGACCCGCGCGGCCATGCTGAATCTCTTCCCGACGGAATGGACCGCTCCACAGGACAAATCAGATCAATCCACCAGATAAGGGGACTGCTCCTCAAAAAGCACCACGGGCAGATCTGGGAAGTCATGGCGCAGCCGGAGAAACAGTTGCCGAACCCCCGGGAACTCCGTCTCATGGTGACCGGCCTCGATAACGATCCGGCCCGCGGTGACCGCGTCCAGGGCGTTATGATAGGACAACTCGCCCGTAATGTATGCGTCGATCCCGGCAGGCAGCCCCTTGACCAGATCGCCGCCACTGCCACCCAGCACGCCCACTGCCCGCAACATACGGTCGCCTGCGTCTCGCGGCATGGCCAGTCGGGCCGCCGGAGCGCCCAGTTTCTCCCGCACATACGCCAGCAGAACCGCCGGCGTCATCGGTTCAGGCAGTTGACCGGCGCGGCCGAGACCGACGTCGGATTGGGTGTTCTCCAGCGGGATCACGTCGTACGCCGGTTCTTCATAGGGATGGACCGCACGCATGGCGGCAGTCACGCGATCCGTCAGATGACGCGGCGCGATCATCTCCAGTCGGACTTCGGGCTCTTCATTGAGTTGTCCACGGCCACCGGTAAACGGATTGGCCTCGTCCGGCGCGAAAAACGAGCCGGTTCCCGGAGCGGCAAAAGCACACTCGCTGTAAACGCCAATGATGCCCGCCCCCGCCTCGCTCATCACGCGCCGCACGGCTGCCACATGATCCGCGGGCAGAAACGTGACAATCTTGACCTGTCGGGCTTCCTGCGAGGCAAAAAGCGGTTTGACGTCCCTTAATCCCAACGCCTCCGCCAGGGCGTCATTGATCCCGCCGGGAGCGACATCCAGACAGGTGTGGGCAGCCAGACCGTGCATGCCCGCAGCCGCAGCCTGGATCAGAACCAGCGCCCCGGGCTGGTCCGTGCGCAACGCCTTGAGCGGATCCCACAGCGGCGGGTGGTGAACAATAAACAGGTTGGCACCGTGCTGTCGAGCGAAGCTGATGGCTTCAGGACGCAGGTTCAGGCCAACGCAGACCCCCGTGACGACAGCGTCAGGCCGTCCAAACTGCAGTCCGCCACGGTCCCAACTCATACCCCAGGCTGGCGGGGCCAGCCGGTCCAACCATCCGCGGAGATCCGCCACCGTGAGGGGCTGTTTCGTGTCACTGGCGTCCATCTAATGTGGCCTCCTTCTCGTTGACCGGGCTTTCCGCCGCGAAAGCCCCATAACCGACCACGCGGGAGGTGTCGCCGGAGGCCTCGGCACTGGTGCGGTAGTCTATCAGCCGCCACACCGCCCCGCGGGCTCGGGCACAGGCCATGACCGCGGCCACGGCTGGCGCGCCGCACAGGTCCCGGTCCCGTCCGACAAGAGCCCGCGGATCGTTGCTCAGCACCGCCTGGATGGACCTCTGGTCGATTTGTTCCGCGTCGGGCAGGCAGAGGTAATGGGACAGATCCGTTGAAGCCAGCACGACATCCTCAGGCTCCAACAGTTGCGCCAGTTGTTCACCGAAATGAAGGTGGGCCTCGCCGGTATCCGTACCGAACAGGACCCCAACCACCGCGAACTGCTGGAGGGCAATCTGCAGGAAAGGCAGATGCACTTCCAGCGTGTGCTCGTCGTAATGGGCACGGACAGGACCGGCCTCCATCAGCGTGGCAATCCGGCGGGCGAGATCGCGATCTGTCGGCACGACCCCCAGCGGCGTTTCCCAGTCTTCGTCCGCCAGTATTGCCGCGCCGGTGAAATGATACCGGTGAGACCGCCCCAAAAGTACCACCCGTCGGATGGGGGCGCTTCGCCACAGGCGGTGGACCCGCGCCGCGCAGGCCCCGGAATACACGTATCCCGCGTGCGGCGCAATCAGCGCCACCGGCGGCGGAACATCGTTTCGCGGCGGTTCCGCGGTAGCCAGAAACTGTTCCACGACACGCCGCAACGCGGCAGGATCGTCAGGATAGAACAGGCCGTTTACGGCCGGTGGACGAGGGTTCATGCAACATACTCCTCCCGGCGGTTTCGCCGGATTCTTCCAGGCGTATTATAATAGCCCCCGGGAACTGGACAGGGGGTGTTCAATCGCGAAAGGACAACCCGTGACACCGCAGCCGATCATTCTTGAGCAGTTGGTCAACATGTCCCATTACCTGGGCGATCCGTCCCGGCCCTACGCCATCCTTGGCGAGGGGAACACCTCAGCCCGAATTGACGACGATTCCTTCTTCATCAAGGCTTCCGGCACCACCCTGGCCACCATGAAAGCCGAGGATTTTCTCCCCGTGTCCATTTCCCGGGTAACCACCGTGCTGGATGATCCCAACGCGGATGATGCGACCGTGGCAACGGCCCTGCGGAGCGCGCTGCTCACCCCTGAGGAAAAGCGGATGCCCTCCGTGGAAACCGTGCTCCATGCCGTACTCTACCAGTACCCGGATGTCAATTTTATCGGCCACTGCCATCCGGAAGCGATCAACATGCTGATGTGTTCGGTGCATGCCGAAGAGGCCGCGCTGGGACGGCTGTGTCCGGATCATATTGTGGTTGTAGGCCGCAGTTCGGTCTACGTGCCCTATACCGATCCAGGGCTGAAACTGGCGCGGGTAATCCGCCAACTGGTTCGGGAGTACATCGAACGGGAGCACGAACTGCCCAAATCGATCTATCTGCAGAACCATGGGTTCTTCGCGCTGGGCGCCACCCCCAAGGCGGTCTGCAATATTTTCGACATGGCCGAAAAAATGGCCCGGATCCTTGTGGGGGCCTACAGCGTGGGCGGTCCCCGGTTCATGTCTGAAGCCGATATCAATCGCATTCATACCCGCCCGGATGAACACTACCGACAGAAACTGTTAAGTTTGAAGTAAACCGAATCCGTGCGCGGATGACTGCCAAAGGAACACGGTTATGAGCAAACTGGAAGCCTATAAGCGGGCCAACGCCCCCCTGCCGTCCACCTATCGGGCCTGGTGGGTTTACGGAGCCGGACTGGAAAACGTGGGTCGGGACGGAAAACCGGTCGAGAAGCCGCTGCGTCCGCCCCGGGACAATGAAGTGCTGGTCCGGGTAGACGCGTTGGGGTTGTGTCTGTCTGACATGAAGATCATCGCCCAGGGCAGCGCCCATCCCCGCCTGCGGGGACGGGACCTCGCCACGGACCCCACCGTACTGGGACACGAATGTGCCTGCACCCTTGTGGCCGCCGGAGCCCAGTGGAAAGGCAGCTTTTTGCCGGGACAGCGGTTCATCGTCCAGGCCGATATCTACTACAAAGGCGTGAACGACGCCTTCGGATATATGATCCCCGGTGGCCTGGGCGAGTTCAGTTACCTCGATCACCGCGCCCTCGACGGAGATGAGGGCTGCTACCTGCTGCCGGTGCAGCCCCACGTGGGGTACAGCCAGGCCGCCTTGGCCGAACCGTGGGCCTGCGTGGAAATGTCCTACAGCGTTGAAGACCGGGTTACGCCCAAACCGGATGGACGGATGCTGATCGTCTCCGCGGACCCGGCGGCGTGGAAACGGCGCTTTCCGGCCGCAGCAGCGGTACCCCCTGACGCCGCCCCGCCCGAAGGGGAAAACTGGGATGACATCATCATTGAACATCCTACCCCAGCCGTGCTTGAACGCTGCGCGGAACGGCTGAATCCCGGCGGATGCGTGTTCCTCATCGGAACGCCGGCAGAGGACGGCTACGTGTCGCTGGATGTCGGAGCTGTGCACTACCAGAACAAGCGTTATTACGGCGGTGCATCACTGGAAGAAATCGCTTCCCGTTGTCGCCGCCAGGATCTGCTGCCCGGCGGGGTTTCGCTGTTCATCGGTGCGGGCGGACCCATGGGTCAGATGCATGTCCAGCGGGCCATCGAAAAAGACCACTCCTCCGCCCGGGTGGTGGCCACCGATCTGGACCGCGGGCGGCTGAACCATATCGAACGACGTTTCGGCGCGCTGGCCCGGCAGCGCGGGGTGGAATTTATCACCCTGTGCCCGGCGGATTTCCCGTCCCCGGAGGCATACGACGAACGGGTGCGTGAACTTGGAGGCAGCGGATACAACGATGTCTGTGTGCTGGTGCCGGTACCTCCGCTGGTGCGCCAGGCGATTGATCTGGCCGGAGACCACGCGCTGGCCAATCTGTTCGCAGGCATTCCCACGGGTACCCGTGCCCCCGTGCGACTGAGCCGGCTGTGTGCCGGAGTCAAAATGGTCGGCACCAGCGGCTCGCGCATCAGCGATCTGCGTAAAATCCTGTCCCTGGTGGAAGCCGGCGCGCTGGACACCAACCGAAGCGTGGCGGCCATCGGCGGCCTGGAAGCTGCTCATGACGGCCTGCGCGCGGTAAAAGAGGCCCGTTTCCCGGGAAAAACCGTCATCTATCCGCAGATTTCCGGACTGCCGCTGATGACATTGGAAGAAGTGGCAGCCCGGTTCCCGTCAGTCGGCGCTAAAATGAGCGCGGAGGGAAGTTGGACCGTAGAGGCGGAAGCCCAACTGCTGGAGGAACTGCTGCCATGAACCGGCTGGTACTCGAAGACCGTAAAGCGATCGTCACCGGTGGTGCTCAGGGCCTGGGCGCGGCAATTTCCGAACACCTGGCCGAAGAAGGATGCGACGTTATTATCTGGGACATCAACGCGACCCAGGCTGAACAGACCGCACGGGAAATCGCCGCGAAAACCGGACGCCGCGTCGAAGGACGCGCGGTCGACGTTACTGACGCTGAAGGTGTGCGCCGCGCGGTGGACGAGGCGGTCGGGATCATGGGACAACTGGACATCATGGTCTGCAACGCCGGCATCCTCATCTCCGGCGATTCCATCACCTTCGACATCGAAAAATGGCGCAAAGTCATCGACGTGGACCTCACCGGTTATTTTATCTGTGCGCGCGAGGCCGCCCGGGTGATGCTCCCCCGCCGGAAAGGCGTCATCATTCAGATCAATTCGAAGTCCGGAAAAAAAGGCAGTTTTCGGAACAGCGCCTACGCCGCCGCGAAATTTGGGGGGATCGGCGTAACCCAGAGTCTGGCGCTGGAATTTGCCGAACAGGGCATCCGGGTCAACGCCGTCTGTCCCGGCAACCTGCTGAACTCGCCATTATGGGTCAACAGCCTGTTCAAGCAATATGCCGCCAACCAAGGCATCACCGAAGAGGAAGTGCGGCAGAAGTACATTAATCAGGTACCCATGAAACGCCCCTGCGAATACCGGGACGTGACTAATGTTGTGGTTTTCCTCGCGTCCGACGCCGCCTCCTACATGACCGGCCAGGCCATCAATGTGACTGGCGGCCAGGAAATGCGCTGAACCGACTGCACCCACCGAAAGGATCCGCCCATGCCCGCGGCATACGATCTTCCCGAGCCCGAAATTCATCTTATCCAGGCCATGCTGGTACGCCGGCCGGACCTGCACACCTGCATTGATGAACTGATCGCCGCGCACAAAGCGCTGGTTACCTGCTTTGCCCGCGGGGGAACGCTGTTCACCTGCGGCAATGGCGGCTCATGGGCGGACGCGCTCCACATCGTCGGGGAACTCTGTAAAAGTTTTGAACGGCGCCGGCCGCTGGATGGGGAATTTGCTGCCACCCTTCGAAGAATGCCTTTCGGAGAGGAACTGGCCGACAACCTGGAAGCAGGACTGCGGGCCATCACTCTGGGATTGAACGGTGCCCTCAAAACCGCCGTAGAAAACGACTGTCCGATCCGGGACATCGCCTTCGCCCAGGAACTGAACGTCATGATGCGTCCCGGCGATGTCCTGCTGGCCTTGTCTACCAGCGGTAAGGCCGTCAACTGCCGGATGGCCATGTCCGTCGCCCGGGCGAAAGGCGGCCTGACTATCGCAATGACCGGTCCCCAGGGTGGTCCCATGGGAGAATTCGCCGATATCGTCATCCGCGCCCCCGGCGACTCCACCAAGGTGATTCAGGAGGCCCACGCCACCCTCTGGCATACCCTCTGCTGCCTGGTAGAGATCCGGTTCTTCCCTGAAAAACGCGTGTAACCGGTCTGCCGTAGAAAAACGCCGGATCCTTTACGGCGCGGGGAATGGTCCGGCCGTGACGTATACCCACCGGTTGGAAGCCGACGCCGGAAAATCAACACGCAGCATCCCGTTCTCCACGGTGACCGGAATTTCCGTGCCCCGGCTTCCCGGCGCGGGACCCTCTATCCAGGCTTGCGCGCCCTGGGCCAGTTCAGGAACCGCCGGCACGCTCAACCGGCCTTCGCCGGTGGCAAACAGGGTCATCACCGCGCCGCCCGGTATCCGCCGGGATGTCGCCACAGGCGCCCACGAGACAAAAGACATCTTCCTGTCGGCAAAAACCGTTTCCTGTCCGTCCACGGCAATCCGGTCACAGTCACTGCCGGCAAAAGCGATCAGCCGATTCCCTTCATCCACCCGGAAAGCCATCGCGTCCAGGCCGGAAAAATCGACCACATGACCGGCCGCGCGGAACTGCTGAAGACTCAGCCGGTTTTCAGGCAAATTCAGGGCTTTGACAATG
>Ga0308390_1000889_pt1 | contig 20383 bp, 16 predicted proteins | sample Hotspr2Sample149_FD_202358 | JGI IMG/M metagenome (GOLD analysis project Ga0308390, IMG submission 202358) | Hot spring phototrophic mat microbial communities from Mushroom Spring, Yellowstone National Park, Wyoming, United States - 20040719_149 ...
ATAAAAGTGAATCAATTATTGTTAAAAAACTTTTAGAATATTTTTCTGCAATTATAAAAAAATACGACAAAACTATTCTTCTTGTTACAATTCTTTTTATAATTTTAATTGTGGTTGGAATTTTTAGAACAAGAGTTGAAATGAATCTTGTAACTTTTTTTCATAAAAATTCAGAAGTAAGGAAATCTGATGATGTTTTAAATAGAAAACTTGCTGGAACTTCAGTTTACAATATAATAATAGAAAGCCGCGATAATAATTCAATAGCAAAACCTGAAATTTTAAATTTTATTGAAAATTACCAAAGAGATGTTACCAAAAATTTTAAAATAGTTCGTAAAGTAATTTCTATAAATGATTATATTAAAAAGATGCATAAAGAGATGAATGGTGGTAAAGAGGAATATTACAAAATTCCTGATAAAAAAGAAAATATAAATGACTATCTTATGTTATATTCAGGGGATCTTGATTCATATATAACATCCCAAAGAGATAAAATTAGAATAAGTTTAAGTCTTGCAAGAGCGAGCACAAAGGAGACTGAAAAGCTTAAGAATTTTACAGATAATTATTTTAGAAATTTTGAAAAACAATTTAATCTTAATGTTATAAGTAGTGGTATAGCCCTTATATATTCTGAAGTTAATAGGATTATAACCTGGGGCCAGATTTCAAGTTTGATACTTGCAATATTGATAGTATTTGGAGTTAACTTTTTTGAATTTAGAAATTTTGTTTTAAGTTTAATTTCAATTATTCCAATAATTATAAGTCTTATAGTAAATTTTGGATTAATGGGTTTTTTAGGGATTTCAATTAACGCAGGAACTGCAATGATTGCCTCTGTTGCGATAGGAATTGGGGTTGATTATGCAATACATATGTTAGTAAAATATATAAAAGAAAGAAAAAATAAAATATTTGAGGAAGCTATAAATATTACGATTAAAGAGACTGGTGAGGCTATAATTTATAATGTTTTATCTGTTTCTGCAGGGTTTCTTGTTCTTGTATTTTCAAGATTTTTACCATTGGTTCAATTTGGAGTATTTGTTGCAGTTAATATGATTGTAACAGGTTTAGGTGCTTTAATTATAATACCTATTATTTTAAAATTTTTAAAAAAATCTAATTATGGAGGTGATGCTTTATGAAAAAAAATTTAATCAATTTTTTAATTTTATTTTTAACAATAGCGAATAAAGTTTTAGCTGATGACTTGGATGGCAGAAAGATTGCTGAAATGGTGAATAATGCAAATCAATCAGAAATTGGGATTGTAGTAAGAGGAAAAATGATTCTTGAAGATTTGGAAAAAGCAAAAAAAGAGGAAAGGAGTTATATTATGTTATCTTTAAAAAAGGGAAAAATTAAAAATTCTTTATTTAGATTTACCAGTTCATCTTATAAAGGGACAACTTTTTTAACATTGGAAGATTCAGGTGAAGGTAAAGTGAGTTATATATTTTTAAGTTCAATTGGGTCTCCAAGGCAGATTGAATCTTCAGAGAAAGAAAAAAATTTTATTGATACTGATATTTCAAATGAAGAAATGGCAGGCTCTGATATTGAAGATTACAAATATTTAAGATTGCCTGATAAAAAAATTGAAGATATGGATTGCTATGTAATTGAAAGAACACCCAAAAGAAAAGATTCAAAATATAAGAAACATATAGTAACAGTTGATAAAAAAACTTTAATTCCAATTGAAGTTAAAATGTATGATAATTATGATAGACTTGCAAAAGTAATAAAAATGAGTCGGATAAATAGAGTTGGTAGTATTTATATGCCTTTTGAAACTTCTGTAATAGATGCAGAAAAAAAACATAAGACAATTATTTTTATTGAAAGTGCTTACGAGAGAGAGATAAATCCAGGTTATTTTAATAAAAATAGGATGAACAGGAAATTAGAATTTGAATAATTTAATATTTTATTAGGAGGTGTAAAATGAAGATGTTAATTAAAATTTTAATAATTATTTTATTTGTTTCAAAAATTTTATTTGGAATAGAAATTGGGGGCAAGATTGAAAGCCTTTATTCAGCAGGAATGGAAAATGGAAAAGAATACAGAAGGAATTTAAAGTTAGATTTAAATTTAAATCAAACTTTTGATGAAACAGAATTTGTAGGAAAGATTAGATTTGAAGAGGACACGATAAGATTAAGAGAAGCAGAAAGAGTTTATATCAGAGAAGCATATTTAAGTCAAGATATATTTTTCAATAAATATATTGAAAGTATAAATTTTAAACTTGGTAAAATAATTTATACTTGGGGAAATGCTGATGAACTTAAGCCAGTTGATATAATTAATCCTCAGGATTTAACATACCTTTTATTTAAACCGCTGATAGAGAGGAAATATGCTGTTTTTAGTGCTGATTTTAATTTATTTATAACAAGTAAATTGTTTTATGAATTTGTTGCAATTCCAGAATTCAGAAAAAGTGAATTTGATAATTCAAAAATCTTTGTATTGAAAGAATTAAAGTCAATTCCAAATTATGAAGAAAAAATTCCAGATGCATCTGTTCATAATTTGAATTATGCATCAAGAATTGGAGCAGAAATTTTTAATATTGATACTCACCTGATTTATTATAACGGCTATGACCATATACCTGTTTTTTCTGTTCAAATAACAAATTTGAATCCATTAGGTATTAAGGCAACATCTATTTACAAAAGAATTGAAATGTTAGGATTTGATTTTCAGAAAGCATTATTTTCTGGTATAACAATAAGGGGTGAAATAGCATATTTTTATAAAGGGAAATTTTATAATTTAAAAAATAGTTTTGATTTAAAAGAAAAAAAGAATTTAGAATATACTTTTGGGTTTGATGTTGTTGACCTTTTTATACCAAATCTTTATGGTAATTTTCAAGTAAATGGGAGATATATTTTTGATTACAAAAATGAGATAGAAGAAAAAGAGAATGAGAATTCAATTTTAGGCACGCTTGAATATACATTTTTAAGAGATAAGTTAAAAATTAAATTAAGAGGTTTTTATAATATAGATGATAATGCCTATGCATTAGGTGAAGAATTTGGAATAAAAGTTTCGCAGAATTATGAAATTTCTTTTGGTTCTTGGATATTTGAGGGTGATAAAGAAACATATTATGGACAATTTAGAGATAATGATTTTGCATATATTTCAGCAAATATAATTTTTTGAAATTAAATATTAGATAAAATTTATTCTGGCTTTTTCAATTTGGGGCTTATTATTTTTAAAAAATTTTATATTTTAAAGTTAATAGCTTATTTTATTTGAAAAAATATTTTTAGCTTGACATTTAATTTTATAATATTATATTGTATATACAATATGACAATTTTAGATATTTTAAGAAATTATACTATTGACAAAAATTCACCTGTGCCTGTTTATTATCAGATACAGAATATAATTTATGAGCTTATTAAAAACAAAAAAATAAAAAGAGGTGATAAAATACCCACTGAAGAAGAATTATGCAATCTATTTGGTGTAAGCAGAATGACAATAAGGCAGGCTCTTCAAAATCTTGTTAATATGGATATTTTAGAACGCGAAGCTGGCAAGGGAACTTTTGTTTCTGAAAATAAAATAATAATTGATATCTCAAATTTAAAAAGTTTTTCAGAGGATATGACAAAAAGAGGATTTAAAGTTTCAAACAAAGTTTTGGATAAAAATGTTATAAAGGCTGATAAATATCTTGCTGAGGTTTTTAGTATCCCGGAGGGAGAAGAAATTTTTTATATAAAAAGATTGAGGTTTTTGGATGATACCCCGGCTGCAATTGAGTCCTTGCATATTTTATTAAAGAAATGTCCCAATATTATTAATACTGATTTGGCAAACAATTCTCTTTTTTCTATTTTGGAAAATGAATATAAATTGAAAATAGATTTTTCAGAGCAAGTTATAGAGCCAATATTATCAAATGAGGAGGAATCTGAATTTTTAAATATAAAAATAGGCACACCACTTTTAAAGATGGTTGGCCGAACATATTTAAAATCAGGTGAAATAATAGAATATGTTATTGGTATTTATAGAGGTGACAGGTATAAATTAAGGTTATATCCTAAAAGGCTTAAATAAAATTAAATTTTAAAAATAAGGAGGAAAAAACTATGGAGGTTGTAGTAAAAGAAAACTATGAAGAAATGTCAAAGCTTGCAGCTCAGCTAATAGCTGAGGTTGTTCGCAAAAAACCTCGTTGTGTATTAGGGCTTGCAACAGGTAGCACGCCTGTTGGAACCTACAAAGAGCTTATTAGAATGCACAAAGAGGAAGGACTTGACTTCTCTCAGGTTGTTACATTTAATTTAGATGAATATGTTGGATTACCACCAACTCATCCTGAAAGTTACAGATATTTTATGAATGAAAACCTTTTCAACCACATCAATATTAGAAAAGAAAATACTTTTGTTCCTGATGGCATGGCAAAAGATATTCCAGCATTTTGTAAATGGTATGAAGAAAAAATTAAAGAAATGGGTGGAATTGATATTCAACTTCTGGAATAGGTGCTAATGGTCATATTGCATTTAATGAACCAGGAAGTTCTTTAGGTTCCAGAACAAGAATTAAAACTCTTACAGAGAAAACAAGAAAAGATAATTCAAGATTTTTTAACAATGATATTAATCAAGTTCCAAAATATGCAATAACTATGGGTATAGGAACAATTCTTGAAGCGCGAAGGATTATTTTATTTGCTAACAAAGCCAACAAAGCCGATGCAGTTGCTGCTGCTATTGAAGGACCTATAACAGCTCAGGTTCCAGCTTCTGCCTTACAATTGCATCCAAATGTGATTTTTATTGTTGACAAAGAAGCTGCTTCAAAGTTAAAAGGTGAATATCCAGATAAGCCGGCAGAATTCAGACCAGATTTAGAATAATTAAATTTTTATGATGGGGGCATAAATTCGCCCCCTATATTTTTGTTAAAACAAATTTTTTAAAAGGAGTGATAACTATGAAATTTGAAAAATATATTAACTCTCTTGAACTACCTAACATTGTTAGTAAAGTCTCAGAAAGAGTTGATAACATTAGAAAAAATTCCAGGAAATTAAAAGAATCTGAAATTGAAACATTAAAAAGCAATAATAATTTTGCTGAGAATTGGAACTTAATAGAAGTGAATGGAGAGATAGAATTTAATTGTATAAGGAACAATACTTTTATTGGGAATGTGATTATTTCAAGCAACAAAACAGGTGTAAATTTTTCTGAAACATCTTTAAGACCAGGGATTTACAATTCAACAATTGAGAATTGCATTATAGACGAAGGTGTTTTGATAAATCGCGTAGGTTTATTAAAAAATTACTACATTGGTAAAAATAGTTTACTTTTGAATAATGGCAGTATAATTTCAAATGAATTTCCAGTTTATGGAAATGGAACAGAAATACCAGTTGGAATTGAGACAGGTGGTAGAGATATAATATTATATACTGAAATAACATTAGAAGAAGCTGAGAAATTGGCATTACAGCGAGGTGATAAAGAACTTTTAGACAGTTATAAGAATTTTGTTGAAAGATACATAAAAGCAATAAAATTCAAAAATGGCATAATTTACGAAAATGTAAAAATTATGAATACCTCTTTAATACAGGACACATTTGTTGGATTAGGGTGTGAAATAAATTCAGCAACAAGCATAAAGAATTCTTCTATTTTAAGCAATTTAGAGGAAAGAACAAAGATAAAGGAAGGAGTTTATATAAGTGATTCAATTATTCAATGGGGTTGTGAAGTCAGTTCTATGGCAATAGTTTCAAGTTCTGCTTTAACAGAGCATTCAGATGCAGAGCGACATGGGAAAGTTACAAATTCTATTATTGGACCCAATACTGGAATTGGCGAAGGAGAAGTTACAGCATCACTTGTTGGACCATTTGTTGGTTTTCATCATCAATCACTTTTGATAGGAGCAATTTGGCCTGAGGGCAAAGGGAATATAGGTTATGGTGCCAATGTTGGAAGTAATCATACAGGCAAAGCTCCTGACCAGGAAATATTCTGTGGTGAAGGAACATTTTTTGGACTTGGAACTAATATAAAATTTCCTGCTAATTTTGTAAAAGCTCCTTATACAATAATAGCAACAGGAGTAACAGCTTTGCCACAAAAAGTTGAATTTCCATTTTCACTTATAATAACTCCCTCTGAAACTTTAGAAGGAATTTCACCAGCTTACAATGAAATTATTCCTGCTTGGGTTTTATCAGATAATATTTTTGCAGTTAAAAGAAACGAAGGAAAATATCAAAAAAGGAACAAAGCCAAAAGAAGCAAATTTGTATTTGAGGTATTTAGACCGGAGATAGTTGATTTAATGATTGAAGCAAGGGAGAGACTAAAAAATGTTAAAGAAATTAAAAATGTGTACACTGATAGTGATATTAAAGGATTAGGAAAGAATTTTATGTACGAAAAAAGCAGGTTAAAGGCGATTGAAACTTATACTTTCTTTATAAAGTATTATGCCTTAAAAGGTTTAATGAAGAGAATATCAGAATTATTAAAGAATGGTGTAAAAAAAGTTAATTGGAATCTTTTAGAACCATTATCATCTGATTCAAGGTGGCAGCATGAGAAGAAGGTTTTACTTGCAGAATTTCCAGAGAAAAAAAGTTTAAAAGAGCTTTTAGAATTATTGATTGAATATGAGAGCAAGATAGCTGAGAGTGTAAAAATATCAAAGGAGAAAGATGATAAGCGAGGTGCTAAGATAATTGATGATTATAATCAAGTTCACACTCTTGCTGATAAAGATTCTTTTGTAGTTCAGACTTTAAAAGAACTTGAAAAAACGAAAAATGAAATAAAAGAAATTATTGACAAGGTTAGTTAAAATTAGTTAAGGAGGGCCCTTTAAATTTAATTAAAGGGCCCTCCTTATTTTATTTATTGCCAATCTTTTATTACAAGATTATATGCTGCATTATCATAAGGGTCTTGTTCCCATTTTATAACTTTATTTGCTATTTCACCTCTTCGGCCTATTTTATATGGCTTACCATTTATTTTAACATCAATTCCGCCAGCGTTACCTATTTTTAATTGCATAACATCATTTGCCTCAAAATATATTTTCTCTTTTGGATAATATATTTTTCCTTCTTGTTCAACTCCATCTATAAAAGCTTTTACATAGGTTCTTTCTTTGACAATTCCTTCAAAGATAATTTTCTGTTTAACAGGAATTGGTTTTAAATTTGTTTTACCAACTTTTGATAACATCTTATTTGTTGAAGTTACATTACTTGTTTGTGCCAAATTTGAAATAGTTACGAATTCGTGCAATTTTTTTATTTCAGCATTTAATAATTCGTTATTTAATGAATTTACTTTTATTTCTAAATCTAAAGTTCCATCCATATCAAAATCAACTGGCTTGGTTTTATTCAATGTAACTTCTGTTAACATATCTCCATCAAAATAGAAAAGAAAATTTGTAAAAGTAGTTTGTTCTTTTTTTTCCTGTAGTGGAACAGATTTTTCAAACATAACAGCGTGAAATTTATCTCCGAGTTTTATTTTATAATATTCTGACAGAGCAAAATCATATTTTAAAATATCTCTTTCAAATTCAAGATATTTTAGTTCTGCTAAATCAACATATATATCTTTTGATTTAGAGCGTGAAATATTTTTAATAAAAATGAAAAGGAGTGTTATGAACAAAATAGCGCCGACAGCAACGAAAATTAAAACAGGGTTAATAAAAATTTTAGGTTTAATTGGAATTGGTGAAAGTGGTTTAACTTCTTCGGTTGTTTCTTCAGATTTAATTTTTCTGCGAGGCTTTATCTCGGGTAGTTCATTTTCATTTATTTCTGTAACATTTAAATCTATAGTCTCAATTTTTTTATTTACTTCTTTTTTAGGTTTAGGTGTAGATTTAACATATTCAATTTTTTCTTCTATATTTTCTTTTTGTGTAAATTCTTGGATTTTGGATGATTTATATAAGCTTACAATTTCCAATGGGTCTAATCCTAAGGCTCTTGCGTAATTTCGTATAAAGCCGATTATATATGTTTCGCCTGGAAATATTGAATAATCATCTGCCTCAATTGCTTTTAAATAATTGATATTTATTTTTGTTTCTTCGGATATATCATTTAAGCTTAATTTTCTTTTTTCTCTCTCTTTTTTTAATACAGAACCTGCTGTTGCCATAAAATTTTATCCTCCTGAAAATAAATTTATTTTAATCTACTAAATGTAAATGGGTCAACAACTGTCTGAACATTAACAGGCAAAGTAAACTGAAATTCATAATCAGTTAATTTTTGGTTTATATATATATCATAAAAATTTACAGTGGTAATGGCACCTGTAAATGATTCAGCCTCAACTTTTACAATTAACCAATAAGGTGATACATAAAGTTTTATTTTTTTAAATTCAACTGCTCTTTCTTTAGGCTCAAGTAAAAGAACATAATAAGGGTTATTGTTAATTATTTCTGGCTTATTTGATTTAGCAAAAGAGAAATCATATTTATTTTTTAGATAGTAAAATGAGGATTTGTCAGTAATGAAAAAAGTTGAAGCATATTTAGATTCTAATCTTTGTTCACCTAAAATATTTAATTCAGGAACATATATTTTAAGAGTTTTGCCATCTGAATAGATTATTTGGTCCTTAGGTTGGGAAAAAAATATAATAAAAGTTTCGGGGTTTTTATATTTCAAAGTTCCACGCATTTTTTTCTCGTTATTCCCCTGTTTTATTGTTATATCAATTTGAGATTTAAGTGTTTTTATTTTTTCAAATTTTTCAGAAATATTTTGGATAATGGTATTAACAGTTACGATTTTAGGTAATTCTTGGGTTTTAACTGGGTATGCATAAAACAAGCCTAATAAAAACAGAATTATAAAAATTTTATTTTTCATTTAAATTTTTCAATATAAACTTCTCTTGGTTTACTTCCGTCAGGAGGGCTTATTAAGCCTTCCTTTTCCATTCTATCAATAATTCTTGCTGCTCTATTGAAACCTATTTTTAATCTTCTTTGCAAATATGATGCCGAAGCTTTTTTAGTCTCTTTTACTATTTCTTTTGCCTTTTCATATAAAGGGTCATCTTCGTCATAAAATTCATCTTCACTTTGTGCTTCTTCATTCAATTTAGATATTTCAGAAAGGTTAATATAATCATTTGGTAATGAGTTTTCAACAATAAAATCAACAATTTTTTCTATTTCATCTTCGGATATGAAAGCGCCTTGTAGTCTAATTAAGTTTGGTCTTCCAGAATAAGATAAAAGCATATCGCCTTTACCAAGTAATTTTTCTGCGCCTGTTACATCAAGGATTGTTCTTGAATCAATTTTTGAAGCAACTTGAAATGCTATTCTACTGGGAAAATTTGCTTTTATTATACCGGTTATAACATCAACTGAAGGTCTTTGAGTAGCGAGTATTAAATGTATGCCGACTGCTCTTGCCTTCTGTGCAAGTCTGACTATAAGTTCTTCTATATCTTTTGCTACCATCATCATTAAATCAGCAAATTCATCAATTATTGTCACTATATAAGGAAGATATTCAGCCTCTTCAGATTTTTTAATTTTTTTCTCTATTTTTTCGTTATATTTTTCTATATCTCTTGCACCAAATTGGTCAAGAAGGTAATATCTTCTTTGCATTTCATTTACCAAATATTTTAAAGCCAAAACAGCATCTTTCGGGTTTGTTATAACTTCAGTTAAAAGATGTGGAATACCATTATAAAATTTAAGTTCAACCATTTTAGGGTCAATCATAATAAATCTTAATTCTTTTGGTGAGATATTATAAATAAAAGTAGTTATAATACTATGAAGGCAAACACTTTTTCCGGAGCCTGTAGAACCTGCAATAAGAAGGTGGGGGCATTCTTTTAAATCAATTTTTACTGGATTACCTGTTATATCTTTACCCAAAACAATTTCTAAAGGTTTATAATTTTTTCTGAAATCTGGCAATGTTAGAACATCACCTAAAGTTACCATTGACCTAATTTTATTAGGAATTTCAACACCTACTGCTGCTTTACCTGGGATAGGAGCAACTATTCTTACTTTTGGAGCAGCAAGCGAAAGAGCAATATTATCTGCAAGTCCAACAATTTTGCTAATTTTTACACCAGGAGCAGGTTGAAGTTCATAACGCGTTATAACAGGTCCCCTTTGTATGTTTATAACTTTTGCAGTAATTCCAAATTCTTTTAATGTTGCTTCAAGTAATCTCGCAGTTTCATAGGTCTCTTTTTCTATTGACTTATAATCAAATTCAGGTGATTTTAAAAGAAAATCAAGTGGAGGAAATTGATATTTAAAAATTTTAGATTTAAAATCTTTTTTAAAAGATTCAATTTCTTTTTTACTATTTAAAATTAACTTTTCTTCATTAGGCTGAGGAGTTTCTAATAAAATAGGTTCTGGCTTTTGAACTGAAAATTTTTCTTCCTCAATTTCAATTTTTTGATTTTCGTTATTTAAATCAACTTTAGTTATAAGAGGCGGTTTTCTAACATCATTATGTTCAACTATTTCAGGTTTAAACATATTGAAAAAGAAATTTTTTATTTTTGTTATTCCAAGAATTATATCTTTTATAAATTGAGCTATGCTGCTTAATGAAAAATTAGTAATGAGTGTTAGTGATAATATTCCGAAAAGAAGGCAGATAATATATAAGCCTGTGGTACCGAAGTATTCTTTTAGTAAATTAGCGAGGAACAATCCAACTGCACCACCTTTTTTAATAAAATTAGCATTTCCTCCTTTAATAGTTTGAATACTTAAAATAATAGAGAGGGTTAACATTAAAAAAAATAACCCCAAATTTATTATTATTATATCACTTTTTGTTTTTTTAATAAGCATATACCAGCCGATTAGAAATAGCATTATAGAAATAATGAAAGCAGGTTTACCGAAAGCAATTAATAAAATAGAAGAAATAAAAGAGCCGATAATACCTGTCATATTTTTTACTGGTCTGTTTGGAGAAGTGGTAAAAAAATAAGAATCATTTGGGTCAAAACTTATAAAGGCGAGAAACATTATTATTCCCCACCCAATTATTAATAACGAAACTATATCAACTAAAATTCTTTTAGAATTATTTTTTTTATCAGACATAATATTTTATTAAAATATAATTTTTTTAAAATCTGTCAACAAAAATTAGAGAAAAATTTTTGTTTGGATTGACTTTTAAAAATAATTAAGTAAAATTATATTTATGAGCGTTGCATATAAAATTGAAGAATTTATAAAAGAAAATGAGATAGACCTTTTTTTAGATAATGGCAAAGATTTTATAGATGAAGAAGAGATTGAAAGGCTTCTTATAGAAAATAGAAATCCTGATAAACATAAAATTTTAGATATAATTTCTAAATCTCTTGAAATTGATAGGTTAGAGCCGGAAGAGACTGCCTCTCTTTTAAATGTAGAAGATAAAGATTTATGGGAAGAGATTTTTAAAGCAGCCTATGAAGTAAAAAAAAGAGTTTATGATAATAGAATTGTAACATTTGCACCTCTTTATTGTAGTAATTTTTGTTTAAATAACTGTTTATACTGTGCTTTTAGAAAGGATAATATTCTTTTAAAAAGAAGAAGACTAACACTTGAGGAAGTTAAGAAAGAAACTGAAGTTTTAATTTCGCTGGGACATAAAAGAGTAATTGCAGTATTTGGTGAACATTTTTTATCAGATATAGATTATATTGAATCAGTTCTTAAAACTATTTATGAGACAAAAGTTGGCAGAGGTGAGATAAGGAGAGTTAATGTAAATGCTGCCCCTATGACAATTGAAAAATTAAAAAGGCTAAAAGAGGTTGGTATAGGAACTTTTCAAGTTTTTCAAGAGACATATCATCATAAGACTTATAAAAATGTTCATCCTTCTGGGATAAAATCAAATTACAGATGGCGACTTTATGCGCTTCACAGGGCTTTGGAGGCTGGAGTTGACGATGTAGGAATTGGAGCTCTTTTCGGGCTTTATGATTGGAAATTTGAAGTTATGGGACTTTTATATCATACAATTGACCTTGAAAAAAAATTTGGTGTTGGTCCACATACTATTTCATTTCCGAGATTAGAACCTGCTTTTAATACCCCTTTTGTTCAGGAATCAAAGTATAAAGTAAATGATGAAGATTTTAAAAAACTTGTTGCAGTTATAAGGCTTTCAGTCCCATATACAGGTATGATATTAACAGCGCGTGAACCTGCTCATATTAGAAGAGAAGTCTTAAAACTTGGTGTTACACAGACTGATGCTTCAACAAAAATAGGTATTGGAGCTTATAGTGATAGAGCATCAGAGCAAGAACTTGAAAGGCAGCAATTTATGATAGGAGATACACGAAGCCTTGCTGAAGTTATAAAAGAACTTGCATCAAATGGAATTATAACTTCATTTTGCACAGCAGGTTATAGATGTGGTAGAACTGGTGAGAATATTATGAAGTTATTAAAAACAGGTAAGGAAAAATGGTTTTGCAAGTTGAATGCTGTTTTAACATTTAGGGAATGGCTTGATGATTATGCTCCGGAAGATGTTAAAGAATTAGGAGAAAAGGTTATTAATAAAGAGATAGAAGAGATAAAAAAAGAATTACCAGAGGTCTATCCAACATTTATGAAATATTACAATAGAATTAAGAATGGTGAAAGAGACCTTTATTTCTAACCAAAAAATAGAAAAATTTATTCGGCTTGTGGAATTTTTTAAAAAAGAACATAATGTAGAAATATTTCTTGCTGAGATTTCAGGTAAAAGGTGGTCTTATGTTGCTGGAATAAAGAGTGATTCATTATTACCAGTTCAAAGAATAAAATTAAACGAAAAATATGGTTTAGTTATTACAAACTTTGGGAATCTACAAATTGAAAAGCAATTTGAGGTAATTAGGGAGATAAGAAAAGTTTTAGAAATTGACATTTAACAGAAATTATATAAATTTTAAAGCAACTTTTAAAATGCAGGAGGATAAAAGATGGATATTTTTGAGAAGTGTTATCAATATAAGGATGCTGATGAAGTTAGGGCTTTAGGATTTTATCCTTATTTTAGACCAATATCAAGTGGTCAGGATACAGAGGTTTACATAAATGGGAAAAAATATTTAATGCTTGGTTCAAATAGTTATTTAGGTCTTACAAATGACCCAAGAGTTAAGGAAGCAGCAATTAAGGCGATTGAGAAATATGGAACAGGTTGTGCAGGTTCAAGATTTTTAAATGGGACATTAGAAATACATGAAGAATTGGAAAGAGAATTGGCTTTATTTACACATAAAGAAGCTGCATTATTATTTTCAACTGGTTTTATGGTGAATCAAGGTGTAATAGCCTATCTTGCTGGTAAGAATGATGTTATCATAATTGATAGTTTAGACCATGCAAGTATTATAGAAGGAACAAGACTTACATTTGCGAAAACTTTTAGATTTAAACATAATGATATGGAAGATTTGGAGATAAAATTAAAAAATGCTGGTGATGCAGGTAAATTAATTGTTATTGATGGAATTTTTAGCATGGAAGGAGACATTGCAAAATTACCTGAGATTGTGAAATTAGCCAAGAAATATAAAGCAAGAATTATGGTTGATGATGCACATTCAATTGGTGTTTTAGGTAAAAATGGGAGGGGAACCGCAAATCATTTTGGACTTGATGATGATGTTGATTTAATAATGGGGACTTTTAGTAAATCTTTTGCTTCCTTAGGGGGATTTGTTGCAGGTCCTGCGAAAGTAATAGATTATTTAAGGCATAATTCAAGGACTTTAATTTTTCATGCCTCACCCACCCCGGCTTCAGTTGCTGCTGCTAAAAAAGCTTTAGAAATTATGTTAACCGAACCTGAAAGAATTGAAAAATTATGGAAGAATACCCGCAAAATGCTTAAAGGATTTAAAGAGATAGGCTATGACACAGGTATAGCCGAGACCCCAATTATACCACTTATAATCGGTGATGATATGTTATGTTTTAAATTATGGAAAGAACTTTCAGACGCCGGTATATTTGTTAATCCTGTTGTCCATCCTGCTGTTCCAAAAGGCAGAGCTTTGATAAGAACAAGCTATATGGCAACTCATACTGATGAACAACTTGATTTTGCTTTAGATGTTTTTGATAAACTCGGGAAAAAATTGGGAATAACTAAAAAAATGATTTAATTTATGAGTATAAAATATAAGATTACCCTTTCAATTTTAATACTCGTTTTGCTTGCTCTTTTAATTACAATTTATTTCCTTTCATTTAAAAAATATAAACCTGCACTTCAAAATGAAATTAAAAATAGAATTATGCTCCAAATACAATATATCTCGCCTCAAATTGATTATACTATAGCTGAAACAATTGCTGAAAAAAATTTGCAACTATTTGATTTAACTTGTCAAGAATTGGTTTTGCCTATGTTTAAACAAAATGCAGAACTTTCATCTATATTTTTAAACGCATCAGTTAAAGATTTTAAATTTAAAAATGGATTTTTAATTTATTATTTATTTATACAAAATAAAGATTATAAACACTTTATAAAATTTTTTGCTCCAATTGAAAAAGATAAATTTGAAATCTGGCAAAAAAACTTTCTTTCAGATTCTGGCAAGTGGACAATATACTATAAACCTTATTATGATATAAAAAAGAATTTAGAAAATGATTCTTTATTCCTTGATAGAATTATAGCTGATATTGAAAATAATATTGATAAACCATTTAACAAATCTCAGTTTGAAACGCAGCGAGACTTATATAGTAAATCAAAAAATTTTATAACTGATAGAGTAAAGTTTTACAATAAATTATATGAAATATTTAAAGAGAATGATTTAAAAAATATTAAAAGTGATTTTGAAATTATTACTAAATCATTTAAAAATATAATTGATGCATTTTCTGAAATATCTTCATCTGAATTTAAAGTAACAGGAAGTTACAATCCCAAAATATATTTTAAAAAATATAATAATTTTTTAAAAGAATTTAATAATAAATTTAAAATTATTCAAAACGAAATTAAAGAGATAAAATTTTATGTTAAAGATTTTGATGAATTTAAGATATTAATTCCGACTCCAATTTTTGAAAAAAATTATTATATTAAATCAGAATTGATAAAATTTAAAATTCCTTTAATTGTTGCTCAAAAAAAAGTTGGTTTTTTTGATATAGGAATTTCAGAGGAAGAATTAAATAAAAAAATAAATCCAATTATAAAAAGTGGAATTTTTTCTTCTTCTTTTTTAATTATTTTTTCACTAATTTTTGGAATTATTTTGTCAATTTATATTGTTTATCCAATTAATAAATTATCTTACGAAGTTGACCAAATAACAAAAGATATAAATTATAGAATTAAAACTAAGCGAAAAGATGAGTTTGGAAAATTTTCTATGACTTTCAATAGTTTATCTGAACAGATTATAAATGAACTAAAGAAATATGAAAAACTTTATAAAGAAGCTACAGAAGATGGATTAACTAAACTTATAGTAAGAAGGTATTATTTACAATTTTTAAGTGAAGAACTTGAGCTCGCCAAAAAAGAGGGAAAGCCGACTTCGCTTTTGATGACAGATATAGACCATTTTAAAAAATTTAATGATACATATGGACATCAGGCGGGGGATTTGGTTTTGGCAAAAGTTGCAGAGGTTATATTAAAAAATATTAGAACTAATCGCATACGAAATGATATTGTAGGCAGATACGGAGGCGAAGAATTCTCCTTGCTTTTGCCAAATACTACTAAAAACGAAGCTTTAAATGTTGCTGAAAGATTAAGAAAAGAAGTTGAAAATACCTCTATTAAATTAAAAGAGAGTAATGCTGAATTAAAAGTTACTATCTCAATAGGAGTTACAACTTCTGAAAATTCAAACATAACAGTTGATGAAATTATTGCAAAAGCTGATAAGGCTTTATACCACTCAAAAGAAACAGGAAGAAATAAGGTAAGTTATTATGAATAAAAAATTTTTTATATTAATCTTTTCACTAACTCTTTTTTCTTTCTCTTCAAAAAATTCTGTTCATAAAAATAACGCTATAACTTTTTCCGAAGATACCTCTTCAATAAATTATAACCCGGCTTCACTTTTTAATTTATCAATGAGAAAAGGGGAATGGATTTTTACATCTGATAACAAATTTCAGTATTCCCATTTCTCAATTGGCTACTATCTGTTCAAATCTTATATTTTTAGCAATTTAACTCCAACTTCTTTTAATTTTGCTTTAGGGCTGTCAAAAATTAATTCTAAAGAAATGTTTCAGACTTCTCTTGGCGGAACCCTTTTAAAAAATTTTAGATACGGCTTTACTTTTAATTGGACAAAAGTTGTAAACGAAAAATATTTAAATATGAATACAGGGCTTTTAATAAATCTGTTTGAATGTTTAGATTTTGGTATAACATTTTTTAATATTATTAAAGACAATTTCTATTCTGTATCCTCTTTAAAGTTTGATTTAACCGAAGATTTTCATTTGGGGATGGGATTTGAATTTAAAGATTTTAAAAAAATTGAAGATTATTCAATTTCATCTGAAATAAATTTAGTTAAAAATTTTTGGATAGCAATGGGTTATCATAAAAAGGCAATCACATTTGGTGTAGGACTTAATTTTTTATATAATACTGAAAATTTATTTTTAAGTTTTGAGTATAATAGAGAAACAAAAAAGTATAACAGAGGAATTATTTCTTACCAACATAAATTTGATAATCCTTTTTATAGTGAATATGAAAGCAAAAAAGAAACAAAGTTTGAAAAAACAAAAGAAGTTAAAAAGAAAAAAGATGAACAGGAAATATTAAAATTACAAGACGAATATTTAAGATTGGTGCAAATGTATTACAAGAATAAAAGATATGATGATGCATTAGATACAATTGATAAAATTTTAGAATTAGACCAGACAACAATATATGCGCAGAAAGCGAAAAAATTAAAAGAGACTATTAAAAATTTATTACAAGAATAAAAATTTTAACTTTAGGAGGTTAAAAAATTGTAAATTTAGATTCAAAAAAAGAAATGAAAAAATTTATCAAATTTAAATAGGAGGTTTACAAAAATGATTGAAATAAGAGAAGCAAATTTAGATTCAAAAAAAGAAATGAAAAAATTTATCAAATTTGAATGGGAGGTTTACAAAAATGATAAAAATTGGGTTCCGCCACTTATAATTGATATGTTAACAAGATTTAATCCTAAAAAGAATCCGTTTTTTGAACATTCAGAAGTTCAGCCTTATTTAGCTTATGAAAATTGCAAGATTGTTGGAAGAATAGTTGCAATTGTGAACCATTTACATAATCAGTTTCATAATGAAAAAGTGGTTTTTTTTGGTTTCTTTGAAGTTTTAAATAATTTTGAGATTGCCAAATCTCTTTTTGATAAAGTTGCGGAGTATGGAAGGGAAAAAGGAATGAATATTATGAGAGGTCCTACTTCATTTTCTTCAAATGATATGTGGGGGCTTCTTATAGAAAATTTTGATGAACCACCTGTTGTTATGATGCCTTATAATCCGCCTTATTATATTCAACTTATTGAAAAATATGGATTTAAAAAAGCAAAAGATTTATTAGCATACAAATTGGATGCCAAAAGTGTTAAATTACCTGAACGCGTAAAGAAGATGGTTGAATATTTAGAAAAGCGTGAAGATATTAAAATTAGGAGTGTGAATTTTAAAGATTTTAAAAATGAAGTTAAAATATTAAAAGAAATTTACAATGATGCTTGGGAAAAAAATTGGGGATTTGTTCCAATGACTGATAAAGAATTTGAGCATACAGCAAAAGATTTAAAGACAATCGCTATACCTGAAATGGCATTAGTTGCTGAAGTTAAGGGAGAACCTGTTGGTCTTTCTGTTTGTATTCCAGATGCCAATTTTGCTACAAAGAGAGCAAATGGAAGATTATTTCCTTTTGGATTATTTAAAATTCTTTATTATTTTAAAAAAATAAAATTTGGAAGACTTTTGATATTAGGAGTAAAGAAAGATTTTTGCAAACGCGGGCTGGAAGCTCTTTTTTATGCAAAAACATTAGAAGCTGGTATAAAACTTGGTTGGGAAGGTGCAGAACTTTCATGGATTTTAGAAGATAATGAACTTATAAAACGCGGAATTGAACTTATGGGTGGCAAGGTTTACAAAAAATATAGAATATACGAAAAAGAAATTTAAAAATTTTTTATGAATTATAATAAAATAACTGACGCGATAATAGAAAAATTTTCTTCTATTGTTGGAAATGAAAATCTTATATTAACTCCTGAAAAAATGTTTGATTATGCTCATGACGAATCTTTAAATAAAGATTTATATTATCCTGAATTAGTAGTTAAGCCCAAATCAGTTTTAGAGTTAAGTGAAATTTTAAAAATATGTAATAGTAAAAGGATTCCTGTAACTGCAAGGGGAGCGGGAACAGGTTTATCAGGCGGTGCTGTTCCAATTTATAAAGGCGTTTTAATTTCATTTGAAAATATGAATAGAATAATTGAGATAGATGAGGAGAATATGACAGCGAAAGTTGAATCTGGTGTTAGATTAATTGATTTATATAAAAAAACAGAATCCTATAATTTATTTTTTCCACCACACCCTGGGGATGAGAGTGCAACTTTTGGTGGAATGATAGCAACTAATGCTTCAGGCTCAAGAACTTTGAAATACGGAAGTATTAGAAATTTTGTTCGTGAAATTGAATTTGTTTTACCAGACGGCACTATTTTGAAAACTGGTGGTAAGTTTATAAAAAATTCTACTGGATATAATTTATTAAATCTTTTAATTGGTTCAGAAGGGACTCTTGCCTTATTTACTAATGTTACATTATCTTTAATGCCACTTCCAAATTTTATTTGGACAATTATTGTTTCTTTCAGTAATTTTCAATCCCTTGCTAAAACAACTTTTCAAATTTTAAAAAATGGAGTGCTTCCACTTGCTGCTGAATTTATTGATAAAAAAGTTATAAATGTTTCTGCTAACTATCTTAATAAATCTTTTCCGATTAAAAATGGTGAATTTTTTTTAATAATTATGCTTGATAGTAATTTTGAATCTGAAATTTTAAATTTAGCAGAAATTATTAACAAAATTGCTTTAGATAATAATGCAATAGAAGTTTTAATAGCAGATACAAAAAAGAAACAGGAAGAGGTTATGCAGATAAGAAGCAATTCTTATGAGGCACTAAAAAAATATATGATTGAAGCTTTTGATATTTCGCTTCCAAGAAATGTTGTTATAAATTATTTAGAAAAAATTGGAAAATTAGAGCAAAAGTATAATATATGGTTACCTACTTATGGTCATATAGGAGATGGAAATGTTCACACTCACATTATGAAAGCAGATTTCTCAAATGGAACTTGGTATGAGAAAGATTTTACTAAAAGTGAAATTGAATTTATAAAAGACGAAATTTATAATATAGGGAAAGAACTTGGCGGCATAGTATCAGGTGAACACGGTATAGGTTTCTTAAAGAAAAAATATTTTAAAATTTATTTAAATGAGAATTTAATAAATTTGATGAAAAGTATAAAATTGATATTTGACCCTAATTTGATACTTAATCCTGGAAAAATATTTTAGTTAATTAACTTTTAATTGATTTCCAGATTAAAATATCTCTTATTTTATCTCCTGCAGCTCTTATTCTTTCAGCCATAATTTTGGCAAGATTATGCAAAACTTTTACACCTATTCTTGGTTCTTTTTCAATAAATTCTTCTAAGGAGACTCTATAAAGTTCAAACATTTTTACAGGAGAAATCGCTATTACAGAAGCTGAGCGTGGAGAACCATCAAGTAAAGCCATTTCACCAAATAAATCACCATCTACTAAATTTGCTAAAACTTCTTCCTCGGTTTCAGATAAAAATTTAGTAACTTTAACAGCACCTTGAGAAATTATGAACATTCTATCGCCTGCTTCACCTTCTTTAACAATTCTTTCACCACTTTTATAATGCTTCTCTCTAAAATACTTAGCAATTTTAATTCTTTCATTTGGCGTGAGATTTTTAAATATGTTCACATTGCTTAATAAAAGAGCTATCTCTTCATCTTTCTTTGTAACTAATAATGAAGAAAATAATTTCATTTTGCAGGTTTCCTCCTTTTTTATTAAATTTCTATTAAATAAACTACTATTTTAATTTTCAAAAGTCAAACTTTTGTATAAGTCCATAACATATTGGAAAGTTTACTATTTTGGACTATGAAGTCAAGGGGAATTTTATTATTTAAGCTTTTATGAACTCTTTTTGTGTTATAGAAT
>Ga0308390_1000890_pt1 | contig 20367 bp, 17 predicted proteins | sample Hotspr2Sample149_FD_202358 | JGI IMG/M metagenome (GOLD analysis project Ga0308390, IMG submission 202358) | Hot spring phototrophic mat microbial communities from Mushroom Spring, Yellowstone National Park, Wyoming, United States - 20040719_149 ...
ATTTAAGGCTGTGCTTCGGTTTGCTTATGAGAAAACCAACGACCACCCCCAGGAGGGTCCCCATCCGGAGTGGATTCTGCGACACATCGAGCAACTCAAGCCGGTGATTGCCGAGAACGCGGACGTAATCTATGTCCTGCAGGCGGGCTTCATCGGCGCGTGGGGGGAGTGGCACAACGCCACCCATATTCCCCAGAACGATCTGGATACCCGCGCGAAAATCCTTGGGGCCATCCTCGACCTGCTGCCGCCGGGACGGATGACGCAGGTCCGGGTGCCTAAATACAAATATGAACTGCTGCCGCGGATTACGGGGCGCCCCTGTGAACTGCTGACTGAGGTCACAGCTTTCACAGATCTGCCCGAGGCTCGGGTGGGCTACCACAACGACGGTGTGCTGGCCGGACCTTCTCACGGTGGCACATGGCCTGAGGGTCCGCTGTACGGGAGTCCGGGAAATCCGGATTTTGACCGCGTGACTGTGGAATCTGCCTGGGTTCCGGTGGACGGGGAACTTTTCTGGTCCGATCTGGGCTGGGATGGCCGGGAGATTCCGGACAACCGGGCTGAGAGTATGGAAGCGATCCGGTACCTCCGGCTGCACCATTTTTCCAGTTTCAGCGTCGCTCACAGTTATTCGGAACGGGAAATAAAAAATTACTCCATCGACCGGTGGCGTAAAACACCGGTGGACCGCGCGCAACTGGCGGCGGAACATTTGCCCATATCCGACGGCTGGTTTGAGGACGCGTACGGTGAACCGGTGGAACGCACAGTTTTCGAGTATATCCGGGACCACCTGGGTTACCGGTTTGAACTGCAGTGGGCGGAGTTTCCTGCCGTCATTCATCCCGGTGGCGAGGTCCGGGTAACCCTGGAACTGATCAACCGGGGGTTCAGCACGCTGTACAATCCGCGCCAGGCCTTTATCGTGCTGATTCCGCGGGACGAAGCAACGGTGCGGACATGGCCGGTGGACGCGGATCCCCGCCGGTGGTATCCCAGCGCGCCCGGGGATCCCGCCTTTACGCCGCTGCATCACCGGGTGACCTGCGTCTTCCGCGCGCCTGAAGACCTCCCACCGGACGGATATATGCTGGGCCTGTGGCTGCCGGATCCCGGGGAAAAAATCCGGCTCGATCCCCGGTACGCGGTCCGGCTGGCCAATCGGGATACGGCATGGTGGACCGACCTGCAGGGACGCTATGGCGTAAATGTGCTGGGTACCCTGTGGGTGGAACCGTGAAGAGGGGGCAGTGCAGGAAAGGTTGCGTTTCTCCGGTCGTGGCGGGGATAATGCCCTGAGGTGGAGTGGCGGACTCCGCGGCTGGTAGGGCAAGGTTAAGGTGTCCTGGGAAATCCAAACAGACGATACCGTTGTTATCCGTGGGCATGGCGGAGCGTGGATCCTGACACGCGGTACTGTCGCAAGGACGGTAGCCCTGGCCCTCGAGACGCGGGCGGGATGTGTGCCGGTTTCAGGCGAAGGCCGGGGCGCAATCTGGCGGTTTCCGCTGCCTGACGGCGGCGAGGGAATATTACGGGAGTGCTGCCGGGGCGGCTGGATCGGGCGGGTGCTGCACCGACACTACCTGATGGTGAACCGTCCGCGGCAGGAATGGCATGTTCATTACCGCGCGTGGCGGTTGGGATTGCCCACGGTGGAGCCGCTGGGGGTCCGTTGGGTATGGCGGGGTCCGCTGTGCGCGGGTATGCTGGCGACCCGTTACGCGGAGGGATGGTCTCTGGTCCGCTGGGTGGAGATGACGCCAGATGCGGCCGCGCGGCGGGACGGTCTGTGCCGGGTGGGCGTGGCCATACGCCGGATCCACGACGCGGGATTTCTGCATGCCGATCTGCAGGTTCGGAATATCCTGATTACCCCGGCGGGTACGGTTCTTCTGCTGGACTGGGACCGGGGGCGGGATCTGGAGCGTCCGGCCACGGCGGCAGAGCGGAGTGACGGTGTGTTTCGATTCCGCCGGTCCCTCGAAAAAGCCGGCTGGTCTCCCGATCTGTTTGCCGCCTTTCTCGAGGGATATGGATCTTTTCAGCCGGTCTGGCGGGTAGAGCGGATGTGGGCCCTCAAGCGGTTTGTGGCGCCCCGGCACGGGAAGACGGAGTAGGTCGTCTTGACGGAACGTGCATTGGAACAGTGGATGACTCCCGACCGTTACGAGCGTCGGGAGGAGAAAGGCCGGCGGACCTGGATCCGCGCGGACGTGCGACCGGACCAGTTGGATCTGTTGCTGCGCTACCCGGGTCAGCCGCTCAAGGAATCCCCGCGGAGCACTGTGACCCGTGTGGGAATGTGGGTGGTGAAGCGCCAGACGGCGGGGTCACTTGCTGCCGGCGTCAAACTGGCTATGTGTCCCGGGCGCAACCGTCAGGCCTGGGCGGCATCCCATTATTTGCGGGCGCGGGGGGTGCGCGCGCCTGAACCGCTGGCCTATGTGGAGTTCCGGAACGCACTGGGGGTGACTACAGGTACCGCATTCATCTGTCAGTATCTGGACGGTTTTTTCAACATCGAGGATTTTCTGTTTGAACTGATTCGCCGCGGGGCGGGTGAGGCCACCCTGCGGCGTTTCCTGGAAGGGCTGGCTGACGCCTGTCTGGCGCTGGAGCGGACTCCCGCCTGGCACAGCGATCTGGCCGGGAAGAATATTTTTACCCGGGATGGGCGGCAGTTCTATTTCATCGATCTGGAGGCGGTCCGGATCGGTCAGGAACCCGGTGAGGACGAGCGGATGAAAAATCACGTGCAGTTGTATGATTCCCTGTGTGACGCCATGGGTGATGCCCTGCTGGTACCTTTTCTGGAGCGTATGCTTCCCGAAGGTACGGACATCCGGGTGTGGATGCCCAGGGTGCGCAAACTGCAGGAGAAACGCCGCGCCGAAGTGGAAGAACGCTGGGAACGGGAAGGCATTCATCCCCGTCACCTGCGTCATAAACTGGAGGAACTGTACCGCGAGCGCGGCATGTCCTGACCGCGCACGGCATTACGGCGAGGAGCATGGCCATGATCGAAAAACGGATTTTCGGAGCACCAGTGGGCAACTGGTACCTGAAACAGGCAGAGAAAATGGTCGCCCGCATGCGCCGCCGTTATGGCGAGCCGGATCATCCCCTTCGGATGGCACTGGCGGACAGTCCGGTGATCGGGTTACTGTACGGCACGCGGGATGTGGTCGAGAACCGCGGCAGTTATCCTGATCCCGACTGGTCCAACGCCGTGCTGATTGGTACCATCCGGATGGGATACGGGCATTACCGCATCGCCCTGGCCTTCGCGGACGCGGCGCGTGCGGCCGGACTGACGCCCTGCTGGTTTGACCTGCTCGCCTTTGACGCCCCGGCGTCGAAGATGATTCGGGACATGGACAGGTGGTACTCCCTGGGATCCCGGCTCAGTCAGCAATCCGCGCTCTTCAACCGGCTTTTCTGGGATCCCCTGATGGGGAAGTGGTACCGCCGTCTCGAGCGGAACTATCCGTCCATGGCTTTCGGCGAACTGATCGCCCCGCTCTACGGGGACATTCCCCGCGATGTTCCGGTTCTGGCCTCTCACCCTTTCCTGGCTCACGGTGCAGCCTGGGCTGGCATGGAGCGCATAATTAACGTTATTCCCGACAACTGCCCGCTGGGATTTCATCTCTCCGAGAAGGGCGTTCAGACCGTCCAGTCACCGTCGGCGTATTACAAGTTCCGGATGCTCCAGGGTATGTTGCCGCCTGGCGCGCCGGGAGCGGGTGTGCCAGCGGATCAGTTATTTATGGCGGGACATTACGTCGATGTGACGCTGCTGGATCACCTGGAAGAAGATACAGCCCGGCGGATTGCCCGGATGGATGCCCGCGCGCCCCGGCGGCTGCTCGTGTCGGCAGGCGGTGCCGGAGCCCAGCGTGATCTTTATGAAACCATGCTCTGGAGGTTGATGCCCCGAATCCGGGCGGGTGAGGTGTTGCTGCTGTTTAATTTCGGGGACCACCACGCCATGGCTGAAAGCCTGCTGAATGCCGTGCCTGGCCTGCGCGAAGCGGTGAATATCCACAGGGACTGGGATGAAACCCGTACCTTTGCGAACGCCCTCGCGGTTTCAACAGAGCCTGTGGGGGGCGCGCACATCTTCCTGCATGCCGGGCCTCGCGAGGCCGTGTGCACCACCAACCTGCTGATGCGCGGCGCGGATGTGCTGCTGACCAAGCCCAGTGAACTGGCGTATTATCCAATTCCCACGCTGTTCCTGCCGCGGGTGGGCGGGCACGAGGCCTGGGGCGCGATCCGGGGAGCGGAACTGGGTTATGGTACGCCGGAATGCGCCGGAGAAGAAGATGTCACCCGAGCCCTCGATCTGATTATCCGTGAGGATGATCTGCTGCGCCTGTACTGCGATCATATTCAGCGACTTGCCCGGATTGGTGTATACGATGGCGCCCGGCGCATCATCAGTGAACTGGTGTTGCCGCGGCGCAAAGCATGAATCCGGGAAGATGAAGATCAGTTTCCGCGGTTTTTCCGCAGGACGAATATATGACAGATACACAGGGGCCAGCGGGTGCCGAGCAGGCGCCATCCCGCGCGGTTGATCTGCTCCAGCGACTCCTTTACGACACCCGTGATGCCCGAACCAGTCTGTACCGGCCCCCTGCATACTGCCTCCAGCGTGAAACCGCATGATTCCGCCAGACGCCCCATACCCTCGGCGGAAAACAGCACGGTGTGCCAGGGAGGACAGATGACTTCATGCAGTAGCGGAAGGGGTAACCGCCGTATTCCGCCCCGGAACAGCGTACCGAAAAACCGGGCAAACCCCGCTGTGGGTTGCAGCGAGACAAACAGGCCGTTATCCTTCAGGAGGGTTCCGGTGGAGCGCAGCGCTCTGGCTGGATCCGGCAGATGCTCGAACACCGCGCACATGAAGATGCCAGTATACGCTCCGGGACGTTTCCGGGTGAGGGTATCCAGGTCTGTTTCGAATACCATATGCCCCTGTTTCCGGCAGTGGGCCGCCATGGTCCGCGACAGATCAGCGCCTTCCGCGGGGATGCCTTCCGCGCGCAGCCGGTCCAGCATGCCGCCCCAGCCGCATCCGTAATCCAGCACTGGCCCCTGCCGACTTCCGCCGCGTTCCAGGTAAGCCTGCAGCATGCCCTCGAAAACGCGCTGGCCATGACGGTTGCGTCGGTCGGGGTCCTCAGCGTAATGGCCCGCCTCATGATATTTTTCGGTATAGGCATTCCGCAGGATCGCTTCATCAGGCATCGGATTAAGCTGGATAGTGCCGCAGACGGTGCATCGGTCGTACCGGTATCCCTGCCGTTTTCCGAAGCAGGTCAGCCCGCCGCCGCAGGCAACACAGGCCGTCTGCGGGATACCGGCCTGACCGTCACTCATGGGGCATCCTTTCCGAGCACGCCACGGAGCATTTCCGCCAGTCCGCGTAATCCCGGATGGAGTCTTCAAGAGATATTGTGGGGCTCCAGACCAGTTCCCGGGCCGCCCGGCTGATATCCAGCACCCATTCCGGACCTTCTTCGGGGTCGGGCTGGCCTGAGAAAAGGATTTCCGAGGAGGACGCCAGCACCGCCACGCACCGGCGGGCCAGTTCAAGATTGGATACCGCTTTGCCCGAGCCGATGTGAAAGACCCCGGCGGCATTCGGGTGCTCCAGCGCGGCAAGTACCGCCCGCGCGATATCCCGGGCATCCACGTAATCCTGAATCCGCGCCCCGGACCCGTGGCAGTAAAGCGGCGCGCCCAAGGCGGCGGCATCACAGAACAGTGCAAAAATCCGACGTCTTCGCAGCCCCGGTCCTATGGGGGATGAAGGACGCAACACTACAACCCGGCATGTTGCTGCCTCCCGGGCAAACCACAGGGACAGACTTTCCGCCGCCAGTTTGCCCAGCGCGTAGAGATTGGAGGGCACTTCCGCGGGCCAGTCCTCGGCCACAAGGCCTGAAAGAGGCCTGCGCAGAAAATTCAGCCCGGATATCAGCACAAAGACCCGGGTGCGTGCCCGCGCGGCTTCCAGCAGGCGAAGCGTGGCAGTGACATTTACGTTCAGGGCATTTTCGGGATGGTCGTCGTCATTCATCCATGCGGCGGCGTGAACCACCGCATCACAACCCTCGACTGCCTGCATGACTGCCTCGGGCGTCACGCCGGCCAGATTCAGGGACACCATTTCACCTCCTTCCGGTGCCCGCGCGGGATTCCGGACTGCGGCCCGGATGATATGGCCCCGTTCCCCCAACAGACGGGCCACGGCCCCGCCGATGTGTCCCGAAGCCCCGGTAACCAGCACCTTCACGGGATGTCCCCTTTGCTGTTCCGCTGCTCTGGTTCCGGAAGGTCCGCTTTGCGGAATCGGCCGGTTTCCATTAGGGTTTTACGTATGGTTTCTTCAGGATATATCTCATGCCAGTATCGCAGGACCACGCCGTGCTGGATCCGACGCAGAACAGGTGTTTCTCCGAACAGCCATTCCCGAAGCAGTGCGTCCACATCGTTGAATCCAAAGGCCGCGCGGTTGCCGGTGGTTCCCGAGAATCGCGGGTTCACCTCAAAACAGACCGGACCCTGCGCGGTCATCAGCAGTTGCAGATTACAGGGACCGGGTATTCGCAGAATGCCGCATATAGCCTCAGCCATCGCCCGAACCTCGGGGTGATCATCCACCCAGGCGCGGTAGGTGGTACCCAGGTGCAGTTCCCGCCGCAGGATGATCATTTCCACCAGACGACCTGTCCGGTCCGAGAAACAGCCCACGGTGTATTCGCCGCCGGAGGACTGCAACATTTCTTCCACCACGTACCCCGGTTTCCGGGCGATGTATGCCAGGTCATCATCGTCCTGGATGATAAAATGACCTCGAGATCCTCCACCCCGGCGGGGTTTGGCCACCAGGGGAAACCCGCAGGTATGCCGCAGAGTTTTCAGGGCTTCCTGGTTTTCCGACAAAACCGCCCGGGCAGCCGGAAATCCGGCTTCCCGAAGACACTGATTCAGGTTCCATTTATCCCGCGCCCGCCAGTACTGTTCCGGTGGTGGTATGGGAAACAGGGCGCCGGTGGTGGATTCCACAACTTCCCGCTGATCGGCCAGGGCGTCCAGGACGGGCTCGGTCCCTGTCAGGATGATCCGAACCTGTTCTTCCCGGCAGATGCGGGCCAGTTGCGGGAGAAATGCGGGATCATCCGCCCTGGGAATGACCCCGCCTGCGTCACAGAAGTACAGTCCCGCCTGATCCGGCGTCAGATCGAATCCCACAATCCGGACAGGTAGCGATGAAAGGCGCAGCGCCTTGACGATTCCCTGGCTGACATTGCCCCCCACCCCGATGACCGCCACCGTTATCCGATGATCCACCATGGGCTACTCCAGTTCTTCCCGGACAATGTACAGCGGTTTGCCCTGCGTTTCAATGAAAATCCGGCCGATATAGGCGCACAACAGACCGATGGCCAGCAGCTGCACGCCACTAAAGAGAAAAAACAGGGCGATGACCGATTCCACCTGAAGCATATTGCCGTGGGTCAGCCGAACCCAAAGCACCCGCAGGAACATGGCGAAACCCGCCAGTGAGAAGATTACGCCGGCCACGCTGACCAGCCGCAACGGAGCGTCTGTCAGCCCCGTGATCAGATCAAAGGCCGTACGGATCAGTTTCAGCAGACCATATTTGCTTTGGCCCCGGCTCCGTTCGCTGTGGTTTACCCATACTTCGTCGATCCGGCCGCCGGCCAGCGCCATCTCTGCCGGAAGATAGCGGCACCGGTGGGGCATAGCCACCATCGCGTCGACCACGTGGCGCCGGAAGCCTTTGAGGGAGCAGCCGAAGTCATGGAGGGGCGCGCCGGTAGCCCGACCGATATACCAGTTCAGTGCCCGGGAAGCCCAGCGGCGGAACAGGCTGTCGCGACGATTTCGACGCCGTCCGCTGACGCTGTCCGCGCCGGATTCAAGCCGTTCGAGCAGCAGAGGCAGGTCTTCGGGATGTACCTGCAGATCGGCGTCGATAATGAAGTTCATGGTACCGCACGCGGCGGCCAGTCCGGCGTACAGGGCGGCACTCTGTCCGAAATTCCGGGTTAGCCGCAACACCCGGATCCGTTTATCCATGGCCCGCAGTCTTCGGAGCAGGTCCAGACTCCCGTCCGTGCTGCCGTCATCCACGAATATGACTTCAAACGAATGCCCGGTCCCTTCGAGCGTACGGATCAGCCGACTGTACAGTTCATCCAGGGTATCCCGCTCATTGAAGACTGGGGCTACCACGGAAATGTACACCTGATCCCGCGTTTCAGTTGTGTGTTCCTGTCCGGACAATCTGTGCTCTCCCGGAAAATACCGCCTGTCCCTGTGATTAATGTCTCCGCGGAATGCAGCCGTACCCCGACACGCACCCGCTCCCCCCTTTAGAACTATACCTGTTTGTCTGCGGTGTTGCCAAAATCGCAGACAGAATCAACAACTTATTGCGGTCAAGAACAGAATTAGAAACAACACTCATGTAACGATTGATCCCTTCGCCTCCACTGATTAAGTGAATCGGGATTTGGGGAACTCCGGGTCCAGATCACTCGGACGTTGGAATATGGGCATCTGGATACGGCTGATACCCCGTAACGAAAAGGAGAAAGAAAATGAATCGTCAGTGGATGGCCGGAATCGTGGTTGTGCTGTCGGCCGGTTTGATGACCCTGCCGCTCATTGCTCAGGATTTCTCACAGGGTCAGAACAGATCTGCCCAGTTGTTCAGAAAGGCGGACAGCAATGGTGACAGGAAAGTTACACTGGATGAACTCAAGGCGGTTCTTCCGGGTATGACACAGGAACGGTTTGCTGTCTTGGACCGGAACGGCGACGGTACACTGACTCAGGAAGACCTGCGGTCAGCGAATACCGGTATCGGAGCAGATGCCGAAAATGCCTGGAGCACTGGACAGGTGCTTCACAGGTTCAGGCAGGCCGATAAAAATGGGGACAGGCAAATAACCTTTGATGAAGCCAAAGCCGCTTTCCCGCAAGTGACGCAGGAGCGTTTCAGAAAGTTGGACCGGAACGGCGATGGCATACTGTCTAAAGAGGATCGGAGCACTGCGGACGGGATAGGTGCCGTAGGCGGTGGCCAGTTGCTGACCAAACTTAAACAGGCCGACACTAACGGAGATCAAAAAATCACGTTTGAAGAGGCCAAGACGGTCTTTCCGCAGGCCACTCAGGAACGTTTCAGCCGATTCGACCGGAACGGCGATGGGATGATCTCGCATGAGGATGTTCAGCAAACTGTTGCGGAGAAGTTCAGACAGGCTGACAACAACAAAGATGGAAAAGTGTCATTCGAAGAGATGAAAATGGTTTTCCCTCGGGTCACCCAGGTAATTTTCAAAAGATTGGACCGAAACGGAGATGGTTTCCTGGGCATAGAAGATAAAAATATGTAGTATTATTTATATTTTTAATATTTTTTACACGAATGAATTTCATTAAAACATTAGGCGCGGCAGGGAGCCTGTATTGCTTTGGACGGACACCAAGGATCAGGAACAGTTGCATGTGCACCAGAAATGAAAACTCACAGAATATGAGATCGACAGCCAGTTTCAAAGTTTATGGAATCTCCTGGTCTGGAAAGTCCGTTCTGACAGACAGTCCGTTCGTGTGGGGATAAAATTACAGATACCCTAGAGCCCGAAGTGCTGCGCGGTCGGCTGGGGTAAGCCCGGGCAGGTGCGATGGGCCGCCATTTTGGATCGTTTGGGCAGAATTCAGCCAAGTATAAGTGAGGGATTCGAGGGCGCTTCGGTGCTCGGGTAGTCCGGAAATCAGGTTGTACCTTTCATCCGGATCTTCGCGCAGGTTGAACAGCCGGGCCTGGCGGCCGTGACGGTCGGCAAACCATTTGTACGGTCCGAGGACCACACCACTTAGTTGCGGTTTCTGCTGATCCAGGAAATCGCGGATGCCTGGTAGTGGGGTTACCGCTCCGGGATAGGACTGAATAAACCGTGGACGGTCTGCAGGTGGCGGCGTGTTGAGCAGATCGAAGCCCTCCGATCTGGGCAATGGTCCGGTGCCCGCCAGCGCCAGCAGGGTGGGAGCCAGATCATGAGCCATGGCGGGCACATCCACATCCACTGGCGGCCGGCCGGGAATCCGCAGGAACAGCGGGATTCTTATCGACGCCTGCCACAACTGCCGGCCGTGACCGAAATAGCCGTGTTCTCCGAGGTTTTCGCCATGGTCGGCAATAAATACCACCACGGCGGATTCGGGGACCGCGTGAAGCAACCGGGCGATATGCCGGTCCATCCAGGTGATCTCGCCGCGGTAAAACCGCCGGGCCCGGTCCTTACGGGATTCAGGTTCTGAGGGGCGAGGCGGTGTGCAGCCGGCATGTCTGCGGTAAGGAGCATGAGGATCGATGTAGTGAACCCACAGAAACAGGGGGCGTGCGTGAGGCCGTTCCGCAAGATATCTGATGGCCGCGTTGGTAACCTGCTCCGCGTCCCGTTCGCCCAGGGCAACGCCCCAGCGGAACCGTTCCATATGATCGTCATAGATCGCGAATCCCCGATCCAGACCGCACAGCCTAGCCTTGAGCACCCAAGATCCCACCACGGCAACGGTGTGATAGCCCGCGCGGCTCAGGTCTTCAGCCACAAGGGGGACCCCGTCGGGCAGATGCATGCCATTACGGGTAAGACCGTGATAGAGAGGCGGCCGTCCGGTAAACATAGCGGCAAAGGACGGGGCGGTGAGGGGCACGTCACACAGGGTGTCAGGAAACCGGATGGATTGAGCGGCCAGCGTGTTGATTGCGGGCGCGACAGTAGGATCACCGCCCCACGGGGCCAGATGATCCGCCCGAAGCGTGTCTACGGAGATCAGAATGATATCCGGGTGGGAGGCCGCGGCCCCAGGCGCGCTTGCATGGGAACCAGTGGTGGCCGGGGTTTCAGTTGGAGCCTCGGACATGGCCGAAAAAAACGGGAGTATACACCCGCTCAGCAGCCATATCCCCCGGACCGTGTACCGGATCACGGGCTGAAGCCCCGGGATCACTTGCCGGAGGGAACTGCCGGGACCGAACTTTGTGATTGGGCGGCATTCGAAGGCCGCGTCGGGCTGGCGTTTTCAGGCGCGGGCTGGATACGTACTGGCAGAGTAACCTGCATGGGCTGCACGACGCCGTTCTTGTCGCGGATCAGGATTGGCCGGCCGTCGTCTGCGATGGCGGTGATCTGCATGGTGTAATCACCTGGTACCGCCTGCCGCGGCACGACCACCGCCATGGACCACGTGTGATCTCCGGCCTTGGCATCAGGTGGCTGGCCGTCGTTGCGCAGCCGGAAGGTCAGCCGGGGATCTTCGAGGATGATCCCCTCTACACGCTTCACGATGTCCTGGCGGTCGCGGATTTCCACGGACAGCACGGCTTCCGCGCCCGGGTACAACTGATCCGGAGTGATCGCGGCCCGACGCATGGCGGGCTGCCCGGAGAGGGTGTTGCATCCGGCGACCGTGATCAGGAAGGCCGAAATCAGGATGACCGTCCACGGTGCAGTGCCCCGACAGGTTTTTGCGCTTGACATAACAGTATCTCCCGGCATCCGAGGGCGGATTCTTGCCCCCTGCCTTAGGAATTAGCGTACCGCACTGCCCGCGCCCGGATCAAAAAGCCGGGCCTGTTATTGAGCCTGAGCGCGGATAAGCATGCTGTTGCCCCTGGGGCAAACATTAGCAGGAAGACGTGGCGTCGTGATATGCTTTGTGGACGGGGACCGGGGAAACCGGCGGCGTCAGCGTAAAGACCCTCGAGCCGGTTCCGCTCAAGCGACACGGTCAGGTTTCCGCCATACCCTGATTCACAGGCCCGGGGTTTTACAGACGATATTCTCCTGAAACTTGTCCTCCGCGGATGGTTCCAGGAGGGCAGGCTGTGTTTCAGGGATACAGCGTAAGGAATTATGTATGGGTTCGGTTGGTGTCGTGACATTCGATTTGTGGGACTGCCTGTTTCATGATGATTCTGATGAACCGAAACGGGCGGCGGCCGGGTTGCCGCCGAAACCTGCAGCCCGCCGCGAACTGTTGTGGCTGGCGCTGAATCAGGCGGCTCCCGTGGACCGCGCGACGGTGGATCTGGCTTTTGATGTGGCGGACGCCGCTTTCCGCAAGGTATGGCATGACCAATATGTCACGTGGACGGTGCGGGAGCGGCTGGAGGTACTGCTGTCCGGTCTGGGTCGTCAGTTGCCGGAAGCGGTACTTGCTGAAGTGGTGGACGCAATGGAGCGGATGGAGTTGGAGTATCGGCCGGATCCCGCTCCCTGGGCGGCGCAGGCGCTGGCCGCGCTGCATGGACGGTATCCCCTGGCCATTGTGTCTGACGCCATATTCACGCCGGGCCGGAATCTGCGGATACTGTTGCGGGACGCGGGTATGCTGGAGAGTTTTGATTACTTCGTCTTTTCTGACGAAGCGGGGCGGTCAAAGCCGCACCGTGAAGTGTTTGACCGGGTGGCGGCTCATTTTGGTGTGCCGGTGACGTCGATTGTCCATGTGGGCGATCGTCCGCACAATGATCTGGGGGGGCCGCATGCGGTTGGGGCGCGGGGGATTCTGCTGACCGTTATCAAGCGCCGGCCGCTGGAAGGACACACGCCGGACGCGGTTTGCGAGGACTACCGGGATCTCCCGGAAATCATAGATATGCTGGATCGGCAGCCGTGGCCCCCAGCATGAGACGTCCGGAGAACCTGAGGCATGGAACAGGAGTGATACGGAGTATGAGCGGTACATTGCGTTTTCTGATTCCCGATGGGTATTCTCCGGCGAGCCGGGCCCAGTTTGAAGCCGTGGGAATGCGGCTGGCGGGCCAGTTGTATGCGGACCTGCTGGTGAAGCGGCTACCCGGAGCCGAGTACGACATTTGGTACAGCAGTGATGAGGGGGCCACGGTCCCCACGGACGCGGAACTCGGCCGGTATGCCGGTGTGATCTGGCCGGGCTGCAACCTGACGATCTACCACAATGACGACCCGCGGGTTCAGCGGCACAAAGACGTGGCTTACCGGGCCTATGAGGCGGGTATTCCCCAGTTTGGCAGTTGCTGGGCCATCCAGTTGGCCTGCACGGTCGCCGGCGGCCGCGTCGAAGCCCATCCCAAAGGGCGGGAAATGGGTATTGCCACGAAAATCCTGCTGACCGAGGCCGGACGGAGTCACCCAATGATGCGGGGGAAACCAGTGGTATATTCGCATTTTGTGAGTCATGACGATCATGTGGTGGAACTGCCCGAAGGGGCTGTGTTGCTGGCCGGAAACGACTGGAGCCCCGTACAGGCCGCGGCTGTTTCATTCAAGAAGGGAGTTTTCTGGGCGACCCAGTATCATCCGGAGTACAACCTTCATGAGGTGGCGAGGCTGATCCTGGCCCGGGAGGAAAAACTGATTCAGCAGGGCTGGTTCCGGGACCGGCAAGACATGCTGGCGTATGTGGAAAAATTCGAGGCCGTTCACTGGGATCCCTCGCTCAAACACATCCGATGGCAGTTGAAGATCGATGACAGTATTGTCGACGATAACATCCGCGAAGCGGAATTCGTGAACTGGTTGGAGCATGCCGTGCTGCCGCGGTATCGCTGAGCGGTGGGACCGTGGATATATGGGCGGGGCATTGACAGGCTTGGGACTTCTGCTCGCGGCTGGCAGCGCGGTGATGGGCAGCGCGGCGGGCGCGTGGACCCGGGAACCACTGACCGGGCTGATCCTGGGAATCATTCTGGCGGTGGTGGGCCTGATATCCTGGGCGGACTGAGCGGCCCGCCTGTTTGTACATGGGACAAAGACGACTTTGATCTCCGCAGTTTACGCCAACGCGCTGTCGCTTCTGCTGGAAGAGGCGGCGTTCTTCGCGGCCCTTTCGGACGAGACGGCCGGAGAGGCGGAATATCTGGAAGCGCTGGCGCGGCAGATCCGAAAATCAGTTGAAGGTACTGACGGCCTGCCTTTGTGGGAGCAGTCCGGCGGAGCGGCTCGTGCTGGCGGGTTCCGTGAAGCCGTCGAGGGTTGGCTTGAGACCGGAGCCCTGGAACCGCTGGAACAGTTGCGGCGGCGGTACCCCGAGACGACCCGCGAATTATTCCAATTGGCTGATCTGGGCACCGGGGTGGCGCGGCAGTTGTTGGCCCGGGGGGTCACTTCGGCCGAAGAACTGGAACGGCGTTGCCTGTCGGGCGAAATCCGGAAATGGCGAGAATTTCCGGAAGGGTTCGCGGATCGGATGTTGGCATCGCTCAAGGTGTTCCGACGGCGAATCCGGCGGGTTTTTCTGCCCGAAGCGGATGCCCTGGCGGGAGATATCACGGAAGCCCTTCGCGCGGCCGGCGCGCGGGATCGGGTGGAAATAGCGGGGGAATGCCGGCGCCGCAGGGAACTGGTGTCCCGTCTGGATCTGGTGGTAGAAAACGGCACACCAGAGATGACCGCAGATGCATTTTCAGCCCTCGGCTGGACGGTTCTGCCGTCCGGACCCGCGGATCGGGACGTGCTTCACGGCAAGATCCCCCATGGTATCCCGGTAGCTGTGCATCACGCCCCATCCGTGTTTTTCGGTACCCGGCTGGTGCTGGCCACTGGGAGCTGCGGTCATGTGTGTGAACTGCGCCGCCGGCTTCAGGCTCGCGGACTTCGGCTGACCTGGCAGGGCGTGACAGATCACCGGCGCAACCATCGGATTCCCTGTCCGGATGAGCCGACGCTTTACGGTATGGCAGAGTGGCCGCTCATTCCTCCGGAACTCCGGGAAGATCGGCTGGAGTGGTCTGGATCGTGGCCCAGATCGCTGATCACAGAGGTAAATATTCGGGGGATTGCCCATTGTCATACGAATTGGACAGATGGCGACGGCTCGCTCGAGCAGATGGTGGAAACGGCCAGGCTGACGGGGGCGCGCTGGCTTGCAGTAACGGATCACAGCGCGGCGGCAGAGCAGGCCAATGGTCTTTCGGCGGAAAAACTTCGGGAGCAGTATCAGGCGATCGACCGGCTGAATGCTTCCCTCTCGGGATTCCGGGTGATGAAAGGCGTCGAGGCTGATATCCTGGGTGACGGTTCGGTCGACCTGGGTGAGCGCACACTGGCGGAAAGTGAACTGGTTATCGGCTCCGTTCATGAGGGAGAGCCAGGTACCGAGATGGAAAACACGGACCGCGTGATTCGGGCCATGACCTCGGGTCTGGTTGATGTGCTGGGACATCCGTCCGGGCGCATCCTGAAGGCATGGAGCGGGCGATCGTTGGATTGGGATCGGATATTTCACGCGGCAGCCGCATGGCAGATGGCTATTGAAATCAACGCGAATCCCCGGCGCCTCGATCTGGACTGGCGACTGATTCCTGAGGCGGCGAAGCGGGGGGTATGGTTTCTGATCGGGCCGGATGCTCATCGTCCTGAGGGACTGTACAATATCCGTTACGGCGTTGCCATGGCGCGCAAGGGTGGACTTGGACCGGAGCAGGTACTGAACTGTATGGAAGCGGCAGAACTGGTGGCATGGGCACGGCAAAGAAGAAAACACGGGCGTTGACCGGGCTCCGGAAAATAAGTTCACGGGATAAAATCCGGGCCCGCAATGTCTTTGAGCGTCTGGCGGAGGCCTATCCGGAGGCAAGGTGTGCTTTGGAGTACGAGGGAGATCCGTTCAGGCTGCTGATTATGGCTATTCTTTCAGCCCAGTGCACCGATGTTCGGGTGAATGCCGTGTGCCGGGAGTTATTCCGAAATTTCCGGTCGCCTCAGGATTTCGTAGCTGCTCAGCCTGACGTGCTGGAAGACGCGATTCGCAGTTGCGGCTTCTTCCGGACAAAGGGCCGGGCGATCCGCGAGAGCTGCCTCCTGCTGCTTGAGCGACACGACGGCAGGGTGCCGGACGACATGAACGCGCTGCTGGCCCTGCCCGGTGTGGGACGCAAGATCGCGAATGTGATTCTGGGAGAATGTTTTGGCGTGCCGGCTGTAGTGGTGGATACCCACTGCGGTCGCGTGGCGAGACGTTTGGGCTTCACCCGCTCGGAGGTTCCTGAAAAAGTTGAGCGTGACCTGCAGGCTCTGTGGCCACGGGAGACCTGGACCCTGTTTTCCCACTTGCTCGTGTTTCATGGCCGGGCGGTGTGCCAGGCGCGGAAGCCCCGGTGCGGGGTGTGCCCCGTGTCCGATTTATGTCCGAAGGCGGGGCTGGCCAGCGAGGTGAAGGCACCCGCTGAGCGGAGGGATCCGGCATGAGCGGTGAAGAAAAACCCAAACGCCGTGGACGTCCTCCGGGATCAGGCCGGAAGCGGGAAAAAACAAAAACATCAGGGCAGGACCAACCTGCTTCGGCCGCGCCGGTGCAGGGTGAACTGTTCAATCTGGAGAAACACGCGCCGCAGTCCGCCGGGACGCGACGATCCGCGAAAACAAAACGGACAGGCGGAGCGACATCTCGGGCAACCCCGAAACAGATAAAAGACGAGACGATCGCGCGGCCCGCGGCGAAATCAGCCACAGGGAGAGATGTGCCGATTCTGGAACATCGGCGCGAGGCGGCGGGCGAGGTCGGGCTGGCGTCAAGACCGCAGGGTCCGGCAGGCTGGATCCCGCGTCGGTGGTCCAACCGGCTGCGGGTGGGTCTGTGGCTGGCCATGATCGGATACGCGGCGGCGGTGCTGTTTGTGGATGCCATGGCGTCGATGGGGGACGACAGCGTAATCTACTGGTCCCGGTTTCACTGGACCCTGGGTGATCTGGCCCGCCGGTTTGCTCTAGGCCCGCCCTGGAACTGGCGGGTGCTATCGATGTTCGATCTGTACAAGGTGCTGTTTTGGCTGCTGATTCCGCTGGCGTGGAGCCTGCCCCGGCTGGAGGGATCCTGGTTTTCATGGCGCCGGATGGAGAAGAAAGACGCGCTGTTGCTGGCGGGGTTCTGTGCGCTGGGCCTGGTTGGGGTCATGGCCACACGGTTTATTCCATCGTTGGAAGCGATCTACCCCCGGGGACAGTTTGGGGGATTAAGTGACAGGATGCTTTGGCTGGGGATGATGGGCTGCTGGTGGCTGTCATGGCTGCCGGGATGGGAGTTTCTACACCGGTATGTGCTGGTGCGCGCGGCGACGCGTTTGTTCCCGAAGTGGGGGTGGATACTGGTTCCCGTGAGCGAGACGGCGTATCACCTTGTCAAACCATGGCAGGAGACGCTGGGCATGGCGGTCTTTTCTGTCCTGGCGACCCGCTACGTAATGACTCGCCGGAGCCTGGTCGCGCCGTTTCTGGCCCACTTCGCGATTGAAGCCGCGCTGGTACTGCTGATGCTGATGTGATGACCCCGCACCATCCGGCCGAAATACTGGGTGGATCGAACGGGAACGGGATCGCCGCCCCCCAGCGCTTGAGCCATGAATCTTTCTGATGCCTGGGTTTGGCCGAATTTACTGTACAAATACGCGGATGTCTGCCCGCTGACGCAGGGTGTCCACCCACCTGCGATAGCGTTCATCCGCTTTCTCCTGTCGTACAAGCGGCTCGATTTCCGTACGGGCCTGTTCAAAACTGACTTCGCCGGCATCCTGTTTTTCTTCCAGTTTCAGGATATGAAAGCCGAATTCCGTTTCGATCAGTCCGCTCAGTTGTCCCGGTTCAAGAGCATGCAGGGCGTCGCGCAAGGCGGGAACCAGGGTATCATCCTGGACCCATCCCATCAGGCCACCTTCAGCCGCTTCGGGGCCGTCGGACTCTTCCTGGGCTACTTCGGCGAACTCAGCGCCGTCTCGGATCCGTTCCAGCAGGGCCTCCGCCCGTTCACGGGCTTCCTGACGGCTTTTGGGATCTCGTCCGGCGGCGATGAAAATCCGGCGGGCTTTCAGACGGGGACCATGATGGAACTGCTCCGGGTGTTCCTCGTAGTACCGGCGGATATCGTCCTCGGTAACGACGATTTCCTGCTCGAACTGTCGGCGTTTGGCCCGGGCGAAAAGCAGGGCTGTCATCTGCTTGCGCACCTCGTTCCGCAGGGTCTCCACGGTACGGCCGGAGTCCGCCAGGATTTTGAGAAAGGCTTCCTGTGAGGGATACTGACGCCGTATCGCGGCAATCCGCCGTTCGATCTGCTTCTCGGGAATCTCGATTTTTCGGCCCTCGGCTTCCCGGTAGACCAGTTTGTATTCGATCAGCCGGTCGAGGGCTTTACGCAGCATGGTGTTGGCCTGCCGTTCGAGTTCGGCCTGCGCAAGGCCGCTGTCCCGAAGCGACTGCAGTTCAGCGCCGGCTTCTTCGAGTACCTCACTCTGGAGGATGGGTTCGCGCCCCACAGCCGCAGCAACCCCATCGACCATCATGGTGCCGTTCAGGGCGCCCAGCACGCTAACCAGCAGAACGACCGTGCCTGTCATGGCCGCGTCCTTTACCGTCTTGGAGAGGGGATAACCGGCCGGTTCAATCCGGCAGCGGATTATTCGCCCACGCCCAGGCCCACATCTTCAACGTCCAGAAGTTCCTCAACATTCTCTTCCCGAACCACGGGGCGGGAATTCTGGTAATGACGGCACCCCGTACCTGCCGGAATGAGGTGCCCGATAATGACGTTCTCCTTCAGGCCGGTCAGGTGGTCCGTCTTGCCGCTGACGGCCGCCTCGGTCAGCACGCGGGTAGTCAGCTGGAACGATGCCGCCGCCACGAAACTGCTGGTACTCAGGGCCGCCCTGGAAATCCCCTGCAGGACAGGTTCGGCTTCCGCCGGGCGTCCGTCGTTCATAGCGGTTTTCCGGTTTTCTTCCTCGAACCGGATGCGGTCTACCTCTTCCTGTGCCAGGAATGAGGTATCGCCCGGATCGTCCTTGACCCGTACTTTGCGCAACATCTGACGGATGATGACTTCAATGTGCTTGTCATTGGTGCGGACGCCCTGCGTGCGGTACACCTTCTGGATTTCATCGAGCAGGTGTTTGCGCAAAGCGTCTTCACCGAGCACATCCAGAATGTCCTGAGGATTGATCGGACCGTCCGTGAGCCGCTGACCGGGATAGACCTTGTCTCCCGTCTGCACGTTGATGTGCTTGTGCATCGGCACCAGACGTTCCCATTCCTTTCCGACTTCCGGCTTGATGATGATACGCCGCATGTTTTTGGCCGCGGTGTCCAGGTGAACGATCCCTTCGATCGGGCTGATGATCGCGGGGTTTTTAGGCTGGCGCGCTTCGAACAGTTCTTCCACCCGGGGCAGACCGCCGGTGATGTCGCTGGTCTTTTCCATCTCACGCGGCGTTTTTGCCAGGGTGTCGCCCTTGTTGACCCGTGTCTTGTCGGATACCAGCACGTGGGTTCCCGGACGCAGCGTCACGAAGGCCAGCACCTCACCCGTTTCAGGGTGTTTGATGGTAATCTGCGGGTGTTTGTCGTGGCGATGTTCGGTTACCACGATTTCTTCGAGACCCGTTTCCTTGTTGATTTCGAGGCGGATGGTTACTCCTTTTTCCATGCCTTCGAGCAGGACCTCACCGTCAGCTTCCGCCACGACGAGGTCGTTATAGGGATCACGCCGTACCAGCACGGCCCCTTTGCGGACTTTCGCTCCCTCCTGGCACATCAGCTGGAAGCCCGGTCCCAGCAGTTCTCTCTGGAGTTCCTTACCTTCGGCATTGCGGATCAGCACTTCACCGCCCCGGTTGAGCACGATTGCCAGGCCGTCTTTTCCCGGCGTGGTTTTAACGTTCAGGAAGTGAACGGTTCCGCCTTCATTGGCCCGGATCTCGCCGGTTTCCACCTTGCGCGAGGCCGCGCCGCCGATGTGGAAGGTCCGCATGGTCAACTGCGTGCCGGGCTCACCGATGGACTGCGCGGCGATGATACCCACCGCTTCACCCAGTTCCACCAGCCGTCCCGTGGCCAGGTTACGCCCGTAACATTTGGCGCAAACCCCTTTCTTTGACTGGCAGGTGAGCACAGAGCGGATCGTAACGCCCGGCAGACCGGCATCCATGATCCGTTTCGCTTTTGTCTCGTCGATCTCTTCACCAGCCCGCACCACGGGTTCAGCCTCGCCGGAAAGGTAGATGTCATCCAGCGCGTACCGGCCAACGATCCGTTCCGCGAGGGTCACCGTGGTGTCCTGGCCGACGTTCAGCGGCTCCACCCAGATACCGTTGAGGGTACCGCAGTCTTCTTCCTCGATGACCACGTCCTGGGCCACGTCCACCAGACGGCGTGTCAGGTATCCCGCGTCGGCCGTTTTGAGGGCTGTGTCGGACAATCCCTTGCGGGCACCGTGGGAGGAAATGAAGTATTCCACTACCGTCAGGCCTTCGCGGAAATTTGACAGGAT
>Ga0308390_1000893_pt1 | contig 20311 bp, 17 predicted proteins | sample Hotspr2Sample149_FD_202358 | JGI IMG/M metagenome (GOLD analysis project Ga0308390, IMG submission 202358) | Hot spring phototrophic mat microbial communities from Mushroom Spring, Yellowstone National Park, Wyoming, United States - 20040719_149 ...
GAAATGAAGGACTTCAAAGACGAAATGAAGGACTTCAAAGATGAAATGAAAGACTTCAAAGATGAAATGAAAGACTTCAAAGATGAAATGAAAGACTTCAAAGATGAAATGAAAGATTTTAAAGATGATTCAATCGATTTTAAAGCTGAAATGAAGTCTTTTAAAGATGAGATGCGTGAAGAGCATAGGAAGATGAATCAACAGTGGGGTGAATTAGCAAACAAGATGGGCACCATTGTTGAAGATATAATATACCCTGCAACGCGACCGGTACTGGAAAAGTATTTTAACTGTGAATTAGAAACCACAATGATGAATATTACCCGTAAAAAAGACGGTATCAAAGATGAATTTGATGTTATAGCCGTAAGTGCTGATAAGGTTTTCCTGATAGAAGTTAAATCAACAATGCGTCAGCAGTATGTAGATGATTTTAAAAATAAAAAGCTTGAACGGTTTAGATTTTTATTTAGTGAATACAATGACAAAACATTAGTGCCAATACTGGCAACGCTGCGTTATGAAGATTCAATGTTGGCGTATGTAACAAAGAACAATATCTATGCAATGGCATATAGAGAATGGGATTACATGGATATACTCAACTTTGATAATGTTGTGATATAAATCTAATATTACCGACGTTTCGCGTTTACAAAATCAATAAATTGTGGAATAAATTCAAATATATCAGCCACAACACCATAATGTGACACATTAAAAATAGGCGCATAGGGGTCTTTATTTATTGCTATTATTGTTTTTGCCCCTTTAATACCAGCTACATGTTGTGAAGAACCTGAAATGGCACATGCAATATATACTTTAGGTGAAATACTTTTCCCTGTAATTCCAATTTGCTTGCTGTATGGCAACCACCCGTAATCACAAACAATTCTAGAACCTGCCACAGCACTATGTGGAAAAACTTTTGCAAATTCATAAACTAAACTTACATTTTCCTGGGAACCAATCCCTTTGCCTGCACCAACAATGACATCAGCCTCATCCAGTGATTTATCTGTCATTTCCTTAGTAATAAATTCACAGTTAACACGGTTGTCAACTTCAGGGATATCTATTGTTGTAATGTTATTATTTTGCATTTCTGATATTGTATATGGCTCAAAACTCCCAGGAAGTATAGTTATTATAATAGGAGGAGTTTCATTAATGACAATATGTTGATCTAACTTACCAGCATGGCTACCGCGGATCACTGTAATAGATTCTCTTGTTTCTAAAGAATGTATCTGTGAAATACACTGTGCATTAATACCAACTGATAGTGATGGCACATAATCTATCGTAAATGGCGTATGTAAACCAATAATATATGTAGCATCAACTTCTCGTATGATATTGGAAATATGTTTAACAAGGGTAGGTGCACTGTACTGCTCAATGTTTAGATTTACTATATAGGTTTTAAACTCACTTGCACAGTAACTATCGCCCCCTATATTTCCAAATGGAATAAGCAGATTTACAGGCAAATTTTTTTGCTTTGCAATTTTTTGAGCAATGGTAACTAATTCAAGCGTTGATGGATTTACGGTTTGATTTTTAACATCAGCTATTACCAGAATACTCATGACTCCTCACAAAACAGCATGTTTATGTAGAATTGTATATAACTGGCTAACCTGTTGTGACACGTTTCCTTCAATAAACTGGCATTGTGTTGTTTTTTGCGGCACTGTAAAATAGCAATTTGTTTTTTTATTGGGAATCATTATATCCGGCTTTATCATTACAATTTCCTGTTTGCGGGCACGCAGCACATTTGAAAGAGAAGGGTAGCGCGGTTTGTTAATACTTGATTGTACACAAATTACACAGGGAAATTGTAATTCATATACCATTGATTCCTGTGCATCAAGCTCACGGGTTATTGTTATGGTATTTTTGTTAAGCGATAGTTCCGTTACACCAGTGGCATAATTATATCCAGTCATTGCTGCTATTAGCTGGCCTGTTTGCTGATTCATTGCATCTTCAGACATTACACCTGTAAATATAATGTCATATCTATGTTGTGCAAATTGTATTATTGCTTGTGCAATGATGTCAGGGGTATTTATTGTATCACCGTCGATGAGTATGTGATACGCTTCATCGGCTCCCATTTCTAATGAACGCCGCAATGCTTTCTGAACGCGCGCTGGCCCAACTGAAACTGTATGAATATGCAAAGTTAGGCCACGATCTTTTAATTGCAAGGCTTCTTCAAGTGCATATTCGTCATACCTATTAATCACATACACTGTTTTGTCATCATATTCAGGCATTCCATCATTGATATGTACTACAGCATTGCTATCAGGAACCTGCTTTATACACACAAGTATTGTTAACTTTTTATCCATACATTGCAACCTTCATATTACTAAATATCCATTGTAATTACAATTACAAAAAAATCAATAAAATAACGAACGTTCGTTATATTTTTCTTGACTTTTTTTATGATTTATTTACAGTGTTTACTATATCGTTGTTATTATGATTTAATGTTTTAATCATACATTGCTCACTTCCACAGCAAATGGTGGCAAGTGTGCAAATTGGTTATCATATATATTTACAGGATTTTGCTATGAGTGAAATATTGGTTATTAGGCATGGGCAGGGCTCTTTTGGCCAGGGTGATTATGATAACCTTTCAGAAAAAGGGTATAATCAATCACAGCTTTTGGCTGAATATCTTTATAACTATCGCTATAAAAATAAAAAAATTGATGCACTATATTGCGGCACATTAAAACGTCAGCAACAGACTGCAGATTCTATCATAAAGTATTTTGAATTGAAAGGCGTACAATTACCTGTACCAAAAATTGACAGTAGATTAAATGAATACGATTCAATAAATATTATAAAAACATTATTTCCTGTCCTGCTTAATGATGAACCGTCATTAGAAGAAGAGATAAAGCAGATTTATACTGATAAAAAAGCTTTCCAGCGTGTATTTGAAAAAGTTATGCGTTACTGGGTAAAGTCACAGGTACATTATGAAGGCATTGAATCATTTTCAGAAGTTAAGCAGCGGGTAAAATCTGTCATCACTGAAATTATAGATGAACAGGGAAGGGGAAAAAATATTATTGTTGTTTCATCAGGCGGTATTATTGGCACAATAGTTCAGATGGTTCTGGGTTTTGATGACGAAACTACAATGCGGTTAACCTGGCAGATTGTTAACACATCAATGACACATCTCAGGTATAATGAAAAAGAACTTATTTTAGCTTCATTTAACTTTTTCCCTCACATAGAGTTAGCTGATAACCCATCAATGAAGACATACAGATAATAAAATTTAAGGAGGAATGGTATGGATTTTGAAATCTCTGATAAAATGAAAGCAATTTTAGAGTTAGTAGATGAGTTTGTAGAAAAAGAACTGATTCCACTTGAACCGGAATTTACACATAAAGATTTTAAAACGATGCTACCGGTTCTAGAAGAAAAAAGAAAAATGGTAAAAAAGATGGAGCTATGGGCACCACAGGTGCCAAAGGAATATGGCGGTATGGGTCTAGATTTAGTTGAGCATGGGCTTGTTTCTGAATCATTGGGAAGGACTCCATTGGGCCACTATGTATTTGGCTGCCAGGCACCAGATGCAGGCAATATTGAAATACTGATCAAATATGCAAATGACGAGCAGCGTGAAAAGTATCTATTGCCCCTTGTCCGTGGAGAAATACGTAGCTGTTTTTCAATGACCGAGGTTGACCTTCCAGGTTCAAATCCAGTGTTACTGGATACTACTGCAGTTAAAGATGGAAATTATTACGTCATAAATGGGCATAAATGGTATTCTACAGCCGCAGATGGATCAAAATTTTCCATTGTTATGGCCATCACAAACCCTGAAGCACCAACATACCTGCGTGCAAGCATGATTATTGTTCCTACCGATACTCCCGGCTTTAATCTGGTACGCAATATTCCAGTCATGGGGCATGAAGGCAGTGATTATTTCAGCCATGGTGAGATATTATTACAAAATTGCCGTGTACCACTAACAAATTTACTTGGACCTGAAGGCCAGGGTTTTGTAATAGCTCAGGAGCGTTTGGGACCAGGGCGTATTCATCATTGCATGCGATGGCTTGGTATTTGTAGAAGGGCTTTTGATTTGATGTGTGCTCGTGCAAACAAGCGTATCATATCACCAGATGGGAAAACATTAGCAACCCGTCAGATTATTCAGGAATGGGTTGCCGAATGTGCAGCTGAAATCCAAGCAGCAAGGCTTATGACATTGCAGGCAGCATGGAAGATTGAGCATTTAGGTCAAAAAGAAGCACGCATTGATGTGTCGCTGATAAAATTCTATGTGGCAAATGTCATGCAAAAGGTTATAGACAGGGCATTGCAGGTTCATGGCGGATTAGGAATGACGGATGATACAATACTTGCATTCTTCTACAGGCATGAGCGGGCAGCACGTATATATGATGGTGCTGATGAGGTGCATAAGTCAACTGTTGCTAAAAGGATCTTATCAAGTTATGAAGGCAGAGAAGTTAGATAACACTCACACTGTTGATCTGGAAAACTATAATAGTTTCAAGAAAAGCATAAAGTTTATTCTTGATGATATTGTCACCAAATTGTATGATGACAACAAACAGCTTATCAGGGTTAAGAAATCATCACAATCAGTTGAAAATCTCAAGCGTATCATTCATACTGCCATAGCTATAAGCAATAAAAAAGGCTATGCTGCAATGAGTATGCGGGAACTATCGTCAACTTCCTCATTAAGTATTGGTGCACTGTATGCGTATTTTCCTTCAAAGGATGAGCTTCTGCATATCATTCAGCAGTACGGCCGTTCGTCTGTGGAAAAAGTTTTGTCACAGGTCTTAATCACATCAACAACATCAAAAGAAAAATTACGCAATTTTTTATATGCTCACATCTACATTAGCGAGGTTTTAAAGGATTGGTTTTACTTTTCATATATGGAAACGCGCTATTTTACCGGAGTGGAATATAATAAAACAATACAAGGTGAGCTTTTAACTGAATCATTAATTAAAGATATACTCATTGAAGGAATACAAAAAAAAGAATTCAGGGGCGATAGTAACTGTGAATTAATCGCTTCTATAAGTAAAGCCATGCTGCAGGACTGGTATCTTAAACGCTGGAAGTATAGAAAGCGAAATGTAACACCTGATGAGTATGCGCACGAGTGTTTCATGATTATATACAATTACATAAAAAAGTAAGCTTGTGGAGGATACAATTATGGAAAACTATACAGACACACCTGCAGAAATTCGTGAAGGAGAAAATTTAGATGAGCATAAAGTATTAAATTACCTTATTCAAACTATACCAGATATACAAGGCCCTATTGAAATTAAACAATTCCCTAGCGGGTTTTCAAATCTTACTTATTTTATTAAAGCTGGCAATAGGGAACTGGTACTTAGAAGGCCACCGTTTGGAAAAAAAGCAAAAACAGCACATGACATGCACAGGGAATACTCAATATTAAAAGCATTGAAACCAGTGTTTCCATATTGCCCAACACCACTTGCATATTGTGATGATGAATCAGTTATTGGTGCGCAGTTTTATGTCATGGAGCGCATAAAAGGGATAATATTGCGCAAAGAGCTTCCAAAAGGATTATCATACACGCCTGATGAATTTAGATACTTGTGCCAGCAGCTTTTAGATATTCAATGCCAGCTTCATTCATTAGATTATAAAGCAATAGGATTGGAAAACTTTGGAAAGCCTGAAGGATACATAGAGCGACAGGTCAACGGCTGGATTACCCGCTATAATGATGCTCTGACCCCCGATGCACCTTTATACACTGAAGTTATCCAATGGCTAAAAGAAAAATTGCCCAAAACCCCCACGCGGGCTGCTGTAATACACAACGATTATAAATTTGACAATGTTGTGTTAGATGCTTCAAACCCAAAAAAGATTATAGGTGTATTAGATTGGGAAATGGCAACAATAGGGGATCCGGTTATGGATTTAGGCAACTCATTAGCATACTGGGTGGAGAAAAATGACCCTGAAGAAGTACAGCTCATACGCCTTATGCCAACACATTTAGATGGTGCACTAACACGCAAGGAATTAGTACAGCGCTATCAGGAAAAAAGCGGCATTGATATGAGCGATTTTGATTATTACTATTGCTTTGGATTATTCAGGCTTGCAGTTATAGCCCAGCAAATCTATTACCGGTACTATCACGGACAAACCAAAGATAAACGATTTGCCATGCTCATTGCTGCTGTACAGATATTAGAACGCCAGGCAAAAAATGTGATACAGAACTCAAAGATTTAATTTACATCCTTCTCCAATATCTCTTTGGTAAGGTTCATGTAATCAACGGCTCCGTTGCTGTTGGGCTTGTATTCAAATATTGTCTTGCCCCAGCTTGGTGCTTCCTGTAACAGTACATTTTCGCGTATTAGTGTTTCAAATAATTTACCGGGCAACCGCTTCTTAGTTTCTTCAATGACTTCAACATTAATCTGCTTCTTGGGATTAAACATGGTACCAATAATACCGGTTATCTCAACATCCTTGTTTAACCTGCGTTTTACCATTTGTACTGCTTCAAACAGGTTATACATGCCATGAAACGGCAAAAACTGTACCTGCAATGGTACAAGTATCTCTTTTGCAAAGGTCAGAGCATTCAAAGTTAAAATACCCAATGAAGGCGGGCAATCTATTAATATAAAATCATATCCTGACATTCCATCCAGTGCTTCTTTTAAAAGAAACTCTTTGGCTGGCAGTGGAATAAACTCAATATCTTTAAGTTCATTTTTAGAAGGCAATATGTGCAGGCCATCTCTATCAATAATGACATCCTTATATGAAATTTCCCATTTAAGCACATTATATACTGAATATGTTAAATTATTGGGGTTATAGCCAAAATGATATGTTGACTGTGCCTGATGGTCAATATCAATAACCAGTACTTTTTTACCTAAAATATGCAAAGCAGCTGCAATGTTTACGGTGCTTGTTGTTTTGCCAACGCCACCCTTGTTGTTTGAAATAGCAATAACTCTCACTGGATTAATCCTGAAATAATATTTATCTTATACAGTTACTATCGCACATACACTAACAAAGAAATAATAAAAAATTTTTTTCTTTATGCATATAAAAGTATTGCATATTCATGTATTATTCATTTGTGCTTCCATATATGACAGATAACAATAAAATACAAGTAAAAAAATCAAAATTGCGGCGCACAATCAGGTTTTCATTTTACGATGGTATTTTTGCCAGCATCATGTTTGGCTGCGTGCAGGATTATTTTACGCCTTTTTTGCTCTTGATTAAAGGCACAGTAGTGCAGGTGGGAATATTAAGTGCGGTTCCCAATATTGCCGCTTCCATTTTACAAATTTTTTCAAATAGGTTAGTACAAATTTTTAAATCTCGCAAAACGGTTTTTTGTATCTTTGTCTTTTTACAGGCGTTAACCCTTTTAGCATGTGCCGTTATATTTTTTATTATATATGCGATAGTACCTGATACAGTAAGCCATTGCCTGTTATTAATCAAACAACATCAAATTGAAATATTCATTACTTTAGTAACGCTATATACTGTGTTTGGGTCTATTGGCAACCCTGCATGGGCAAGCTTAATGAGCGACCTTATCCCTGCACATAAACGGGGCAAATACTTTGGATTTAGAAATAGCATTCTTGGAGTTTTACTTGTTCTGGTTTCATTGTTGGTTGGAATCGCATTGCGCTTTTCTCCTACAGATTATATCATGCAAACATTTGTGGCTATTTTCCTCATAGCTTCCATCAGCAGATTTATATCATGGTACTATCTCACAAAAATGCACGAACCACCATTTGCAATTGAATCAACACATATATTGCCACCAAATATATTGAAAAACATTAAAAATAATGATTTTTTGCTTTTTATAGCTTTTATATCTCTCATGAATTTTGCTGTATATCTTTCTGCCCCATTCTTTGCAGTTTTAATGTTACAACAACTATCATTTTCTTACTTAGAATATTCTATAATAACCGTAAGTGCACCTTTTATTATGTATGTTGCCATGCATTCATGGGGTACAATAGCCGATAAGATTGGGAATGCAAAAGTATTGAATATAACATCACCATTAATAGCGATAGTTCCTGTATTATGGGTTTTGGATTCCCATATTGCCTATTTGCTGATTGTTCAAATATTTTCTGGAATAGTATGGTCCGGGTTTACTATCAGCTCATTCAACTATATGTTTGATGCATCAGCAAGCTCAAAGCGTGTACGGTATATCTCATATTTTAATCTTATTAATGGAATAATGATTAGTGCTGGAGCCTTGTGTGGGGGTTTTTTAATTCAGATATTGCCTGCTGTTAACGGAAGCAGTATTTATACAATATTGCTTGTATCAGCAATACTTAGATTGGGTATAACTATCGTTTTTGCTAAACGGTTAAAGGAAATGCGCCTAGTTGAAACATGATATAACCCACTTTCTTTTTAGAATAAAAAAATTAAATAAATTGTAATAAAATGTTGACAACTATGCGAAATATTAGTATATATGTTACAAGCAGTAAGGTTGTAAAGTTAGGTTTTATTTTAGTAAAATTTCCTTCCGGAGTTTTAAAAATAAAACTAATTCTCATCTTACTGAAAAGGCTTTTAGCCGTATTTTATTTATTTAAGGAGTTTTTCACATGCCTAAAGGTACAATCAAGTGGTTCAACGAAAAGAAAGGTTTTGGATTCATTTCCAAAGAAGACGGTAGTGATGTATTTGTACATTATACCGGTATTATTGGTAACGGTTTCAGGACATTAAAAGAAGGACAAAAGGTTGAATTTGAGATCGAAAGCAGCGATAAAGGTCCGCGAGCTGTTTCCGTTAGAGCGATATAATACAATTTAAAACCACTTATTTAAAGCCGCCTTGTTGGCGGCTTTTTTTATATGCTATATATGGTTCTTCAAAGATTTTTCTGTATGCAATAGAAATCTTTCAAATAGTTCACTATGGTCTATACCAAATGCTTCCTTAAAATATGTCTGGCGCATCATAATTATTTGTGTAATTCCAAAAACTTCACCCCACAATATTACCATTAACTGCCTTGGTGTTAGGTTGGTATTAATACTTCTTTCTTGGATGCCACATTCTATGGCCTTTAAAATCAATTCAGTATTGCTATCAGCAATTTTTTGGCATTCGCTTTTATAAAATCCTATATCATTTGATATTTGAGCAGGGTAGTATATGCAATTGCGCGCTTCATAGGTCATTATTAAGTTGAAATAGTGTGGATATTCAATAAAAAAATTATAAAATGCCTTACCCATGCTGTAAAGTTTGGTATGTCCTTCAACAGGGTTATTATATGCTTCCTGCAACTTTTCATTAAAAAGCTTAAGCCCATTTAAAACTACTGCTAAGAATAACTCTTCCTTATCCTTGAAATAATGATATAATGATCTTTTATTATAGCCTGCCAATTGTGCCACTTCATCTATTGTTGTTGTTTCATATCCCTTTTGGAAAAATATTTCTTGTGCAATTTGAACAAATCTGCTTAACTTTTGTTCTCTTTCCCACTGCATTCTTTCAGCTTTTTTCATGTTACTATCATTCCCCAAAAAATATTTAACATATATTAAATAATTGTATTATGTTATTAGTTATAGAAACAATAAAGTAGCATATATCTAAAATGTTTATGATAAAATATCCTGCCATACAACTATGCTTTCAAGAGAATTTTAATAAATTTCCAAAGTCAAATAAAAAAATATTATTGAAATATTTCACTAATATGAATTATATTTCACTATAGTGAAATATTTGGAGGTTCTATGGATCATTTACATTCAGTATTCTTAATTGGTTTTTATATTCTTATCCCTGCCATTATTATATATTGCTGCTATAAGTTCCCATTAATAAATAAAATTGGCCCTGTTCTTTTATGTTACATTGCAGGTATAACACTGAGCAATATTGGAATACTACCCGATAATGCCAAGACAATTCAGGATATTGGTTCAAATATTGCCATTGTCTTGGGAATTCCTCTCCTGCTTTTTACCATTAATGTTAAAACCTGGTTTAAGCTTGCTGGAAAAGCATTGCTCTCATTTACCTTAGGCAGTATAGCAGTTGTCATTATTGTTTTTATTGGATATATAATCTTTAAGCATTCCATACCAGATGCTTGGAAAATTGCGGGTATGCTTATAGGTGTATATACCGGCGGTACGCCAAATTTAGCTGCTATTAAGGAAGCTTTCCAGGTTGATTCAACCACATTTGTTATAGTTCACACCTATGATACTGTTTTCTCAATGCTATACATACTATTTTTAGTATCAATTGCCCAGAGAATTTTTTTAAAATTTCTTCCAGCCTTTTCAGTTGTAAATAATGAAGAGAAAAATGCAAAAACTGATGAAGACATAAAGCTCTATGGCGATATTTTTACCAGGAAACATTTTCCACAGCTTATTATTGCATTTTTTCTGTCATTGATAGTTGTTGCTATCTCATTTGGAATTTCCCTCATTTTTCCACAACACTATCAAACAATGATTGTTATTCTTGCATTAACCACTGTTGCTATTCTTTTTTCGCTCAGCCCATACATTCACAATCTCAAAAGGACATTCCAGTTTGGGATGTATTTAATCTATATTTTTTGTACAATAGTTGGTTCAATGGTTAATGTTGATAATCTTATTCATATAAATGTTGCATTACTTATATATGTATTTGTAGCTATTTTTGGAAGCCTGTTATTACACGGTATCTTTTGTAAAATATTTTCTATAGATACTGATACATATATTATCACCTCAGTAGCTGGCATATGCTCACCACCCTTTGTACCCGTTGTTGCGGATGCGCTTCATAATAAATATATTATTCTATCTGGTATAACTACCGGGGTCATTGGCTATGCAGTTGGCAATTATTTGGGCATTACATTGGGATATTTGATGAGTTCCCTATAATATTTTTTTGGAGATAAAACAATGAATTTTAACCAATTACCGCACAAAGGATTATCATACACTAAAGTATTATCACTTATGAAACAATATGGTGTCAATGACGCCAACTGGAAAAAAGGGAAAACATTTAGCCTTGTATATCACAGGGATGATACCCATACTAAATTTTTACAAAAGGCATTTGAGCTGTATTTTGATGAAAATGGTCTCAATCCCATGGCTTTTAAAAGCCTTAAAACATTTGAGCATGAAGTAGTAAAAATGGCTGCACACATGCTACATGCACCCCAAGAAGCTTGCGGCACAATGACTTCAGGAGGTACTGAAAGCTGCCTGTTAGCTGTGAAAACATATCGTGATATGGCACGAGCGCTAAGACCATGGATACGGAAGCCTGAAATGGTAGTACCTGAAAGCATTCATGTAGCTTTTGAAAAAGGGGCAGAATATTTTGATGTGAAAATTGTACGTGCTCCGTTAGATAACAATTTTACAGTAGATGTTAAAGCTGTTGAAAAACTCATTAACCGCAATACTATACTCATAGTTGGCTCTGCACCATGTTATCCCTATGGTGTCATTGACCCAATTGATGAATTAAGCAAGATAGCTTTAAAACATAAACTACCACTTCATGTGGATGCCTGCCTGGGTGGCTTTTTGCTGCCTTTCATCGAAGAGATAGGATACACACTACCGCCCTACGATTTCAGGGTTCCAGGAGTAACATCCATGTCAGCAGATGTTCATAAATATGGCTTTAGCGCAAAAGGCGCATCGGTCATTGTATATCGCTCTATTGAGTATTTGCGCCATCAGTTCTTCATCTATGAAGATTGGCGCGGTGGAGTATTTGCTTCACCAGCTTTGCTTGGTACTCGTCCTGGTGGAACAATAGCTGCTGCATGGGCTGCAATGGTAGCACAGGGTAAGGAAGGCTATATTAATAATGCAAAAATAATAATGCAGGCAACAAAGAAGATTCAGCAGGGCATTGAATCCATCAAGGGAATGGAAATATTAGGTACACCGCATATGAGTGTGTTTGCGTATCGTTCAGTGGATCCACAGGTGAATACGTTTGCAATTGGCGATATATTAGAAAAGAAGGGATGGCATGTTGACAGGCTTCAACGTCCTGATGCCCTGCATGCAATGATTACACCAGTACATGCTAAAGTTGCACAACAATTCATCAATGATTTGAAAAATGCATTTGAGCATGTAAAAAAGAACCCGCACTTAGCTTATGAAGGCGGTGCAGCAATGTATGGCATGATTGCACATATTCCTATGCGTAAAATGGTCCGCAACAATATCCTAAAGATGATGGAAGGAATGTATGGACCTACAGGCCAGATGCCTGATTTAAGTATGGATCAAAGTGCAAAAGAGGATTTTGCAACCAAAGCTGGTAAGTGGTACCTTAAACTTCGCGACAAATTTAGTAAAAAATAGCTATATATCTCTTTGTTTTTTCCATTCATATAGCGCAATGGATAAAGCCACTGTAGTGTTCAATGATTCAACAGAGGCTATGGGTATTGTAAGCTTTATACAATCCTTAATATGAGGCAATCCAGGGCCTTCAATACCCGCTAATAATAAAGCTTTTTGTGGAAATGTAAAATTATAGATGCTTTCACCTTGTAAGTCCAATGCAATTAAAGGGCAGGGTAGTTTGGCCAAATTCAGTTCATCAATTGCAGGTCCTTGTACAATAGTGCAATTGAACACAGCACCCGCCGAAGTGCGTACACATTTTGGATGAAAAGGATACGCAGCATTTCTGCACACAACAATATGGGTTACACCAAAAGCAACTGCACTTCGTATAGCAGCTCCCATGTTAACAGGGTCCTGAAAAGGCATTATGAGCGATAGTTCCTGGCAATTATAATCCCACTGAGGAATGGGAGGCACAGTAACCATCAGGATTGGTTGGCTTGCTTCCGTGATGTCAATTTCGTTAAAAAGTGATTTTTTTAATATAATAGTTTTTCCAAACCCAAAGTGCGAAATAATATCTATGAATTCAGAATCAGTTTCCCGGTAATCATCGTAGAGCAGTAAATATTTGCAAATTTCGGGTTTTGAATGTATTAATTCTTTAATAATTTTTTTTCCTGATACAAATGTGCTGTTATATTTTTTTGGATTGGCAATAATTTTTTTAAATTCTTTAAATCGCTTGTTATCCGGAGATGTTATTGCAATTCCATCTGTTGATGTGCCTTCTTTATCAATATAATATATTTTCTTTATTTCATCAGTTGATTTTGTATATACTACAAGCCTTCTTTCATATGTTGTATCAGGCAAACTATACTGTTTATTTAATACCAAAGTATAAAGGTCATGGTGTTTTATTATCTCTTCCTCAACTGCAGGGCCTTTCATGAATATAACACGGTTATTCTTCTTTAAAAAATGGTTGCATCGGTTCAATGTTTCCTCAATAGATTCAACAGCACGCGTAATAACACCATCAACTTTAAAAAAGGTCTTCTCAGTAACTAAGTGAGGATAAATTTCAACATTATCCAGATGTAGTTCATCCTTCACGATAGTAAGGAATTCAACTCTTTTATGCCTGCTTTCTGCTAATATGAACAAGTTATTTTCATGAACTATCGCCAAAGGAATTCCAGGAAAACCCGCACCGGTACCAATATCAAGAAGAGGAGAGGGGATTTCTATTATGGAAGAGATATATAATGAATCTAAAAAATGTTTTATGATCATCTCATCTATGTCGTTTATACGGGTAAGGTCATGTGATTCGTTATACTGCAGAAGCAGCTTTAAATAGATGGATAATTGCTCAATAGCTTTATTGGTTAGCTGGATAGAGGATTTTTTAAAATAGTTACTTATTTTTTGTTGATACATTATGCTATATTTACCATAGCACCTTCATGGGGTTTATGAGTTTATTATATTGCCACAATGTAAAGTGAAGGTGCGGCCCGGTGGACCATCCGGTGGATCCAACTCTTCCAATAAATTGTCCTGCTTTAACATGCTGACCTGGACGCACATGTATTGACGATAAATGGCCATATAATGTTTTGAATCCTTCATCATGCTGAATGATTACAGCTTTTCCGTATCCACCCATCCATCCAGTGCTAACAACAACACCCTGCCTGGCTGCACCAACAGGCGTGCCATACTGTGCAGCTATATCAAGCCCATTGTGAAATCCCCATTGCCTGAAGATTGGATGCACTCTGCCTCCAAAAAATGATGTTAACCGGCCACCTAACGGCGAGCGGAACATTTCTCTAAGTGCAAATTGTTTTGCAAGCTTGGGTGTCATTACATCAGCTATAGGCCGTGCATCCTTAATGTATACTGCAACAGGTTTTTCCATTTTTGAGATTAGTGATTTTATTCTATAGAGAAATAGTGAGGGTGTAAGGACATTGTTTTCAGGAACATCATATAATGTGTGCAATCCCCTGATTTCGCTTACATTATTGACAAAATGTAGTACTCCTTTTTGGGAAGGTATTACAACCTTCTGGTCAACTTTTGCAACTATGCTTTCCCACAAGGGATTTGCACCTATCAATGTATCAATATCTATATTATGCTCTTTGGCTATCTTCCAAAAATTATCGCCTTTTTCAATCTGACAAACAGTAAAGGTAACGCCAGGAATTTTTATTGATTGAACGTATACAATATATTCATCTTCATTTGCAAAGATGTCTGCGGGTTTAAGTATGCTATTATCTGAAATCTGGTTATTCAAAGTTTTTACTATGTACAAAGAAATACTGAGAAAAAGAATAATAACTACTGTTAAAATAAAAAAAATGATTTTATTTTTATACATCAGTTACCTGCCAAAATCAGTATTTATTCCTTAAAAATATTTTAACATAAATACCTGTACACTCCGCCGAAGGCAATGGAAGTGTACATTATTAATTTTTTGCACACAATAATACATTTAGGAATTAACAGTGTACCAAAATATATTATCATTTAACATTGTTGAAATAACTTATTTTAAAAAATTAAGGCCAATTATATCAGCCTTTTATAATATTATCGATAGGGACCTTTAAAAAATTGCATTAATTATATTCAGTCTATTTGGATTGTTTTTAGCAGTCAAGAACTTTTTTTAATATAAGGGAATATTGGCGTGATGTAATATATGAGCCAGCGACCAGGATCGAACTGGTGACCTGCGCATTACGAGTGCGCCGCTCTACCAACTGAGCTACGCTGGCTTACATTGTATATTTTATAGCAATAATCTGTTGTCAAATCAAAAATAATAAATAAGAGATAAAAATTACTTTAATGTTAATGGTTGACTATAAATGGTATTATTCCAGAATAAAATTCAGTCTAAATAGATTGATTTTTTTAAAATATTCTTGATTATTTGTACCGATTTATTATATGTAAACAAAATTTATAAATAAAAATATATTTTTTGAGAGGTATGGCATTATATGGGGTCAATTATACTATTTAACTCTTTTTCTTTAGGAACAATAATTCCAATAATTTTCTTTTTGACAACTGGTTTATTTTTATACAATACAAAAAATAAATCACAGGCAACTCATTATATATCTATAGCATACATTTTATTAGGAATTTTTAACATAGGCTATTTTATTGCATCAAGTGTATACCATCCTTTAGCAGCATATCATCGTTGGTTGACAGTATTTCTAATCAATATATCTATTGTCTATATGGGCTATGTATATTTTCATTTTCCATACACAAAAGCCCCTAAAATAGGTAAAGTATATCTGTATGGAGGAATTATAATTTCAATTTTGACATTTATTGCATTTGTAATTATTTCCCTGCAATCCAATATAGTATTTCTTTTTAGAGGACACTATTATGATTTTGATGCAGAGGATATAAGCAAAAAAGTTTCCTTTGTAATATTACTTTTGCTTTTATCAAATTATATCATTATGTGGTGGCGAATTTTTACCAGTAAGAATGAATATAAAGAATACAAAAAAGTTATATTATTAATGTTTATCTTTACATTAGTTGGCACTATAGCCCCTTCCTTAGCTAATACCTTAAGCCGTGAAGGTGTTATAGATAGAGAAATATTTCACACTGCATGGACATTATTCAATCTTTTAGGATTTTTCTTTGTTTTTATAGTATATATTAATAATTCCACAGATAGAATATCTTTCTTAGGGAAATTGATTGGCATAATACTAGTAACAGTTTTATGTCTTTTACAATTAGTTGGTTATGTTGTATTGAAAAATAATGAAAAAGATTTTGACCAGATTTATTATCGATCTTCGTTACTAGCTATTAATAGCACTATCTCAATGAATACCATATCTTATTTAGCATCATTTGATATTGAGAAAGATACCTGGTTACGCCCTCTTCCTAAAAATTTTAAAAATGATGAAATTAAAAATGAATTGATTCATGCATATATATGGAAATTGATATTTAACGCAATAGACACGGGTGAATTTTCAAAAATTATCGATATTGCAAACAATGCACCAGAGTCCTTTAAAGGGTATTCTGCTACATTAACAAGTTATATACAAAAAAATGGTGATACTATCGATAAAGATAATTTTATTACGTTTTGCCATAATTTAGATGCAAAGGTATATTATTTACAACATAAAATAGCACAATTAGAAGGTTCTGACTTTAGAAGTAAATGTAAATTATTATTATCAAAACAAGACATCCTTTTGTTGGGATTTACAAGTAAAATTAATGAGTATCTTGATACATCCCAAAAAGATGGTGAGGAATTGAAATATGAAATAATGAAATTTTTAGTTCCTGTTCAATTTATTGGTTCAAGGTTATATCACACTTCAATTGATGGTGATAATGTTATAGCATACCGTTATATTAAGGATAATGTTATTTATGAAGTTGCTTATCCTTATATTTTATACCGCCAATTCATGCATTCCACTGTTTCTACATTAATATTGATCGTTATTTTAGTATACCTATTCGTTCGCTTCGGTATACGTTTATTCTTTGCAGGCATACTTATTAAACCCATCAGGATACTTACAGAAGGATTAAAAGAAGTTGATAAGGGTAATTTTAATGTCACTGTACCCGTTCAATCAGGTGATGAGTTTGGGTATATTACCAATGAGTTTAACAAAATGGTGGGCTCTTTACAAAAGCTATTTCAATCAACTCATACTAAATCAGAAGAGGTAAAACGCTTAAGCTCTGATCTTAATGTTTCAGCAACAAAACTGTATGATATTGCTCGTGAATTATCTACAATAGTTGAAGAAACTTCAAGTGCGTATGAGGAGATGTCATCTTCTTTTGAGTCAAACCTGAATGCAATTAAGCAGCAGGCTGACAGTATGGATATAATTAAAAATGATATAGAAGGCATTGATATCAGCAGTAATCAGATATCCCAAAGAATAACTCGATTGTCAAATTCTATTGAGCAGGCGGTGAAGCAATCTGAAGATGGTGAAGTTACTATCACTAAATCAATCAGCGCAATTGAATCCATTGCTGAATATTTAAAAGAAGTAGAGCAAACAATAATTAATATTAATGAGATAGCTGACAAGATTAATTTGCTGGCTTTAAACGCTGCAATAGAAGCAGCCCGTGCTGGAGAGTCTGGCAAAGGATTTTCAGTAGTTGCTGATGAGGTTAATAAATTAGCTGACCAGACTGCAGATATTGTTAAAGGCATACACTCAACAATTTCGGAACAAGCACGAATGATTACAAATGAAATTCAATATATAAGCAAAGCAACAGAAGCAATAAGAGCTATACGAAAAGGTATTACAGAAACATTTAATGTACTTAAAGATACAGTTGACTTTACCAATGAGTTAAATATCAAAAACAAAGACATTAAAACAAAATTGGAATCGTTCAAAGAGCTATCAGGCTCAGTATACAACTTTTCAATGGAACAAAAAGTTACGCTTGATGAATTAACAAAAGCTGTTAATGCAATTATAGAAATAAGCCAGAAAGCCTTAGAAAGTGCAGAATTTGTTCAGGGATTTTCACGTATACTTGATTTGAGTGCAAAAGAACTCAGTGAAAGTATTGGGTATGCAACAAACTTAGAAGAAAAATCCAATAACGAAGAAGAGTAATAAATTAAAATTTTTTTACTGAAAATTTGTCAAATTGTTGCTAAATTAATTAAAATTCATTATATTATTCATTAAATATATACTATTCATTTCTTTATTTTTAGTTATAATTTATATGCATAATAAGGAGGGTTATAATGCCTACCTACGAATATGTTTGTACCTCTTGTAATGATAAATTTGAAATATTCCAGTCTATAAAGGATGAGCCAGTAAAAACCTGTTCAAAATGTGGTGGTGAAGTTAAACGCTTAATAGGATCTGGGGCAGGCATTATTTTCAAAGGATCAGGATTTTATGTGACAGATTATAAAAATAATGATAATGGTAAATCGAATAAATCGACATCTACGCAACCAGCCTGTGCAACCTGTGAATCAGGTTCATGTGGTGCAGAATTAGATTAATAGTATTTTCTACATGCTGCTAAAAGCAGTGTGCATATAATAAATATATTGTATTACTTTTTCATCATCAGATTTCTTTTCTGGCGATAGAGAGTGTATAAATATTTCTCTATGGCTATGATTCCGGTTGATGGGATAATTTCACCGTTTAATTTTTTTCCTACTAATGAATCACAAAATTCTTTTATAGCATCATACGAACGAATAACAACAGGTGAAACAAGAATATATTCAATATCAGGTATCAGTAATTTTTGGCTACGATGGGGGTACAGCACTCTACGAGCGTTATATATGGGTATAACAATCTTTAAGCCGGTGTCTCTCAGTTCTTCAATTATTTCATTTACCTGTGACTCATTTTCATCGGTAATATCCATAACCTCAGACAATGCAATAATATTTCTGTTTATTGAACTTATAGTATCATATAGGTTTCTAGCCTGCTTGCTGAGTTGATGTACTGGCGATGAATATACCTGTGCTTGTGTAAATGGTTTTATTATTTTTTTCCTTTTAAACAGTGAAACTATAGCTTCTATAATACGTGAAATAAATGATTTTTTTGGTTTAATTTCTTTCGTGACAGGTATTTTAGTAGATGTTTCAGCTTCTTTTTTTTGATTTTTATAATCATCAAGAACTTTTTCTAGAATTTCTTTTTGTTCTTGATTTAAACTAAGCTCATCAAATTTGTCATTATTAATGAATATTTCAGCAATTTTAATCAGAATATTATAATTTCTTTTCAGCTTTTCTTTTTCCAGATAACCAAGCTTTTCATATCTTTCTTTTTGATAATTGATTAATTGATTACAATCTGTAAGATAATTTAAAAATACCGGCCCATCAACATAATACCATTGATTATTCTCTGAATCGTTGTATGCAATAATTTTTGCATTTTTTCGGTAATTGGATTCACGCCATTTTCCAATCAGTGTTTCATCAATTTCTGGGATTGTGCTTAAAATATCGTCCTGTAAACATAATTTGTGTTCTCTAATAATAGTTACAATATCATTATTATAGGCATCTACTGGATCAAGCAATGAATCTACCTTTATTAAACAATTTCTGAATGCCTGTAAATTCTTAACCTCAGCTAAATCGCTTTCTGACAATAATGAAGCCAAATCATCAAGCAGCACATTAAAAATATAATCTAATTTAGCATCACGGTAATCACTGAAATCATAGGATATGATGCCAAATTTCTTTAATCTGCGCAATACCATATCCGCATGTTGAGTGATAATGTTTTTTAATATCTTGAAATTAAGTGTTGATTTTACGGCTTGATAATTGTCGGCGTGAAAACAATAATCCTCGGCTAACTCTATATGATTTTTATCAATTGTATAATGCTTAAATGTAAATATAGAACTGCCCAACTCTGACTTTATTATTCTATTAAGATCATTCTTATTTATAGTTTTTTTTATCAGCTTGGAAAGATTAAATAAACGGTATTGCTTTAAAAGTGTCAATAAATTCTTTTTTGATATCTCATCCCGCATTGATTGTAAGCGATTAAACACTTCATCATTAATATCTACACAAAATTCTTCCTTTTCAAGGATATCAAGCTTCTTTGTTTTTTCATCTACAGAAAAACTGAATGTTATAAGTTTTTTTACATGGTCAGGGTAAGAATTCAGCAATTGGGTAATTAAATAATTTATTTGATTATTTCTAGATGTTGTAAAGGGAATAG
>Ga0308390_1000898_pt1 | contig 20289 bp, 16 predicted proteins | sample Hotspr2Sample149_FD_202358 | JGI IMG/M metagenome (GOLD analysis project Ga0308390, IMG submission 202358) | Hot spring phototrophic mat microbial communities from Mushroom Spring, Yellowstone National Park, Wyoming, United States - 20040719_149 ...
AAAAAGTGAAATTACTGGAAGTAAAAATGTAGGAGATAGAATGAGTGCAATTGAACAACTTCACAAAACCGGACAGTCACTATGGTATGACAACATTCAGCGGCGTCTCCTGGAAAGCGGAGAACTTGCCAGCTTGATTGAACGCGGCGATATCCGCGGCATTACCTCCAATCCCAGCATTTTTCATCAGGCAATCTCCAAATCCCAGGACTACGACGCGGCGCTCAAACCGATGGCATGGTCGGGATGGAGCTCCGAACAAATCTTTTTCCAGCTTGCCGTTGAGGATATTCGCGTTGCTGCAGATTTGTTCCGCCCGCTTTATGAGCAAAGCAATGGAGAAGATGGCTACGTCAGCCTGGAAGTCAGCCCGCTTATCGCAAACGACACGCAGGCAACCGAATCACAGGTCAAACAACTTTGGGATTGGGTACAACGTCCGAACCTGATGATCAAAATTCCTGCAACTCCAGAGGGTATTCCAGCAATCCGCGCAGCAATTGCTGCTGGCGTCAATGTTAATGTGACCCTGATTTTCTCACTGGCACGCTATCGCCAAGTCATTGAAGCATACTTTGAAGGCTTAGAAGATCGCCTGGCGCGTGGGTTGTCTATTGACAGAATAGCTTCTGTAGCTTCGTTCTTCGTCTCTCGATTGGATACCAAAGTGGATGCCTGGCTGCAAAGAATCATCCAAGAAGAAGGCGTCAATGCCCCTCTTGCCATCAGTTTACTTGGTAAAGCAGCGATTGCTAACGCTCATCTGGCTTATGCGTTATTCCGTGAGGCTTTCACTTCCCAGCGCTTTGAAACATTACGTAAACATGGTGCGCGTCTCCAGAGACCTTTGTGGGCATCCACTAGTACCAAAAACCCGGCGTACCGGGACGTATTGTATGTTGAAGAACTCATTGCCCCAGACACGGTTAACACCGTTCCCCCACAAACATTGGAGGCTTTCCGTGATCATGGCAAGGTCGAAGTTAAACTCTCTACAGATACCACTGTCCCGCGCAGAGTAATGGAGCAGTTAGGTGAATTGGGCATTTCAATTGATCAGGCAACCCAAGAGCTGGAGATTGAGGGTGTCAAAGCATTTGCCGATGCCTTTATTGCCTTGCTTTCAACCCTCGATCAACGTCGTCAGCAAGCTCTGCGCGAGCTGGGTGTGTTACAGCAACCGGTTGCAGAGCGCATTGCTCAGCTAAAACAAATCAACGCTGTTCAGCGCGTACATCAACAAGATGCCACCCTTTGGACAAATGATCCTCAAGGGCAGGAAGAAATTAAAAAGCGGCTGGGGTGGCTCAACGCGCCATACAACAGCCAGCAGCTCATTAGAGACTTCGAAACCCTGTTGCATGATTGCTCTAAAGAAGGCTATACGCATGTAGTCATTTTAGGAATGGGGGGTTCCTCACTTTCTCCAGAGGTGTTTGCTACAACATTCCCTGCTGCCAATCAACAAGCTCTGCACTTGTTGATACTGGACTCAACTGACCCAGAGCAGGTCAAAGCAATAACCCGCCAGCTACCAATGGAAAAAACACTTTACATCGTTTCCAGTAAATCTGGCACAACCAGCGAACCGAACGCCCTGCTGGCTTACTTCTGGGAAATTGCACAAAACCACTTGGGAGAAAAAGCAAGAAGGCACTTTATTGCTATCACCGATCCAGGCACTCCGCTGGAAAAACTGGCTCAAGCAAATGGCTTCCGTCAAGTCTTTCTGGCTGATCCCAATGTAGGGGGACGTTATTCAGTGTTTACTACGTTTGGCTTGCTCCCTGCTACTCTGGCAGGTGTCAATGTCCCCAAGTTGATTGAGCGTGCAGCGCAGATGGCAAAACAATGCACAGCGGATTTTCCCGCCGAACGCAATCCAGGACTTGTATTGGGAGCGGTATTGGGAACGGCTGCGCTTCATGGACGCGATAAAGTTACCCTGTTGCTCGACCCTGAGATTGCCACCTTTGGTTCATGGCTGGAACAACTGCTGGCAGAAAGCAGTGGCAAAGAGGGCAAAGGACTCGTTCCGGTTGATTTAGAGCCGCTCGTTCCGGCTAAATATTACAGCCACGACCGTATCTTTGTCTATCTTGCCCATAGCAACAAATACAACAAGATCATTGAGCGGTTACAGAAAGCCGGACATCCTGCGTTGATACTGTCCATTCGCGATTTGTATGACCTGGGAGCAGAATTTTATCGCTGGGAATTCGCAACGGCAATTGCCTGTGCTGTTTTGAGGGTGAATGCTTTCGACCAGCCCGATGTGCAGGATAGCAAAACCAGAACGGAAAAGAAAATTTTCGCATTTCTGGAAAAGGGGGCCTTGGAAGAAGCAACTCCTATCTGGCAGGATGAAAACTTTGCCCTTTACGGGACTGATCAATCAATTACTGTCGGGGCGTTACCAGAAATCTTGCAAAACTTTCTCACCCAACTAAAACCGGGCGATTATCTAGCAATTAACGCTTATCTGCCTCGCAATAGAACCATGCTAGCAAAGTTACAGAAAATTCGCCGCTCGCTTCTGAAACGTACTGGTAACAGCACAACCCTGGGCTTTGGCCCACGCTTCCTGCACTCTACCGGTCAACTGCACAAAGGCGGAGCCAATAACGGCGTTTTTATCCAAATCACAGCTGAGCCAGATAGCGACTTGAGCATTCCAGGTAGAGGTTATACTTTTGGTGTTCTGGAAAAAGCCCAGGCACTTGGTGACTTTGAGGCTTTGCAATCCCGCCAGCGGCGTGCTATACGGATTCATCTGAAGAACAGAGCTGCGTTCAAAGAACTGTTTGACATCCTCATGAACTTGTAAATTCTGTCTCTGCTCCGATTTCAGGATAAGAAAGAAAGAGTAACCTCCCGATTCTCTTATGGAAAAACCGCCTGTTCACGCAATCCATCAGTGTTTGCGTCCAGAATGCCGCTTGCGTTTTCCCATACTGGTTACTACCTCTATACAGCACGTCAAATGTCCTAAGTGCGGCTCGCCAACCCGTTTGATTGCAACCGCAGAGCTTAACAATACCGTCACTGCCAATCCCTCCTCTTCCTGGCAGGTTCCTCTCGAAGTATTACTGGACAATATCCGCAGTGCGCTGAATGTCGGCTCTATTTTTCGTTCGGCAGACGGCGCAGGTGCACAACACCTTTATTTATGCGGCGTCACCCCCGCGCCTGGCGATACCCAAATCGCAAAAACTGCTTTGGGAGCTGAATTTGCTGTTCCCTGGTCATCACATTGGAACGGTGTTGAAATCGCTTGCGCGCTCAAGGAACAGGGCAAAAAATTGTGGGCACTTGAAAACAGCGCTGGTTCTCAATCAATTTTTGAACTGTCCTGCGAGCCGGCTCATTTCCCTATTGTTCTGGTAATCGGCAATGAGGTTTCAGGGATTGACCCTGGCATCTTGCAGCAATGCGAGCGTTCTATTCACATCCCAATGTTGGGAACGAAAAAGTCCCTTAACGTAGCCACTGCTTTCGGTATTGCCGTTTATACACTCAGATTTATAACCTTCAGGCGTGAACAGAACACCCAATAGCAGCTATCCCTTATCATGACAGCCCATGAGCATTCTGCCTATTGGCGCGATTCTCTTCTATCAAGAAATCAAGCAGGTATTGCCCATAGCGATTGTTCGACATTTTTTGAGCAAGAAATCGTAGCTGCTCACTGTCTATAAACCCCATGCGGTAAGCAATCTCCTCCGGACAGGCGATCATTAATCCCTGTCGTTCTTCCACTGCCTGCACAAAGCTGGACGCCTGTAAAAGCGACTCGTGCGTTCCAGCATCCAGCCAGGCAACACCCCGCCCTAACACTTCGACACGTAACTGTCCGCGTTGCAAATAAGTGCGGTTGACATCAGTAATTTCCAACTCGCCACGTGCAGAGGGTTGAAGATTCCTCGCAATCTCTAATACCGAATTGTCATAAAAATATATGCCCGGAATGGCATAATTGGAGCGTGGCTTTTTAGGTTTCTCTTCTATACTTATTACTCTGAATTCACTATCGAACTCCACAACACCATAGCGATCTGGATCACGCACCGGGTAAGCAAAAATCACCGCACCCGACTCTAGATTTGCCGCTGAACGAAGAATATCCGGCAAGCCGGTACCAAAAAAAATGTTATCGCCCAGTATCAAACACACAGTGTCACTGCCGACAAAGTCTCGTCCAATGTTGAAGGCATCTGCCAAGCCACGCGGAACGGCCTGTTCTGCATAAGAAAATTGCAATCCCCATTGACTTCCATCACCCAACAACCTTCTGAAAGCCGGCAAGTCTTCGGGCATTGAAATGATCAGAATATCTCGTATTCTTGCCAGCATCAGCATAGACAGCGGATAATAAATCATCGGTTTATCGTAAACGGGCAATAACTGCTTGCTAACACCTAATGTCAAAGGATACAACCTTGTTCCCAGCCCGCCTGCCAGAATAATCCCTTTCATAAGCAATTCACCTGTTCTTACTGTTTTGACTGATTACCAACAAGGTAAAAATTTTATGCTAGTATTATAAGCATGAAATTCCTGAGTGAGTAAATTGATCTTATAAAATTCGATGCCCCGGAGGGAATAATGAAAAAATACGTTGCTGCAATTGACCAAGGAACCACCAGCACACGCTGTATGCTCTTTGACCATGATGGACAAGCTGTTAGCATGGCTCAAAAAGAACATCGCCAAATCTATCCCAAACCCGGCTGGGTTGAACATGATCCGCTGGAAATTTGGGAAAATACCCAGGAAGTTGTCCTTTCGGCTTTGCAAAAGGCTGGATTGACATCAACCGATTTGGTTGCGGTTGGAATTACCAATCAACGAGAAACTACGATTGTCTGGAACCGTAAAACTGGAAAGCCCTATTACAATGCAATTGTCTGGCAAGATTTGCGGACTGATGTGATTTGTAACGAACTGGCAAAACAAGGTGGTCAAGATCGCTTCCGCAATCGGGTCGGATTACCTCTGGCTACTTACTTCTCGGGGCCCAAGATCCGCTGGATTCTGGAAAATGTGCCGGAAGCTGAAAGCGGGGCGAAAAAAGGTGAAGCGCTTTTTGGAAATATAGATACCTGGTTAATATGGCAGCTTACTGGGGGAGTCGATGGCGGAGTACATGTCACCGATGTATCCAATGCTTCCCGAACAATGCTAATGAATTTGGAAACACTGACCTGGGATGAGAATATTTGTGATATTCTTGGCATTCCGCAGGGTATGTTGCCGCAGATTGTTCCCTCCTCACAAATTTATGGTTTAGCTCGAAATGTACTCGATAAGGTTCCTGTATCTGGCGATTTAGGTGACCAACAAGCGGCTCTGTTTGGTCAGGCTTGTTTCAACAAAGGTGAAGCAAAAAACACCTATGGCACTGGATGCTTTATGCTGCTCAATACGGGCAACCAGCCAATTCAGAGTCGCAACGGATTGCTGACCACCGTAGGCTATAAAATTGGAGACTTGGCGGCTGTATATTGTCTGGAAGGGTCCATCGCAATCGCCGGTGCATTGGTGCAATGGCTTAGAGATAACCTGAAAATGATTCAAAAATCCAGTGATATAGAAGCCCTAGCGCAAACAGTAGAGGACAATGGGGGAATCTACTTTGTACCTGCTTTTTCTGGTTTATTCGCACCGCATTGGCGTAGTGATGCACGCGGGGTGATAGTCGGGCTAACACGCTATATTACTAGTGGACACATCGCCCGCGCCGCATTGGAAGCTACCGCATACCAGACCCGCGAAGTTCTGGAAGCAATGGAAACTGATTCAGGCGTTAGATTGACTACTTTGAAAGTAGATGGCGGCATGGTCATCAACGATCTGCTGATGCAATTTCAGGCAGATATATTGAATGTTCCTGTTGTTAGACCTCATGTAGCAGAAACCACCGCTCTCGGCGCCGCTTATGCCGCTGGTCTGGCAGTTGGATACTGGCAAAGCCAGGATGAGTTGCGCAACAACTGGAAAGCACTTAAGCAATGGATGCCAAATATGTCAGAGAGGGAACGTAATCGTCTATACAGCGGCTGGAAAAAAGCAGTCGAGCGTACCCTTAACTGGGCTTAGCGATTCGGATCAAAAAACTATGTTAAGGATTTAACAATTCAACATAATGTATTGACCTGCAATCCCCTCTCGCTTATAATCCAGAGCTGCGGGGAAGTGCTGGAACTGGCAGACAGGCATGACTTAGGATCATGTGCCGAAAGGCGTGCGGGTTCAACTCCCGCCTTCCCCACACCAGAGTTGAATTTACCAAGAAGGGATTATTGCTTTGAAAATCGAAACCACACCTCGAGACGATCAACAAGTGCAAATCGTCGCTGAAATAGACAGCGCCATGTTCGAAGATTACAAACAGCGCGCTGCCAGAAAGATCTCAAAGGAAACTCGCATTCCGGGGTTCCGCCCTGGGAAAGCCCCCTATGACATCATTCGGCGTCATTTCGGTGATGATGTAATTCAACGTGAAGCAATCGAGATCATGCTGGATGACATCTACCCCAAGGTGCTGGAAGAAGCTAAAGTTGAACCATCCTATCCGGGCACTTTGGAGGAAATCCTTAGCTACGACCCGCCAAAGTTCTCATTTCTTGTCCCATTAGAGCCTGAGGTTTCTTTACCGGATTATCGCGCGATACGAAAAGAATATAAGCCAGAATTGGTTACTGAAGAGGAAGTCGAGGAGGTCTTAAGCAACCTGCAACGCAATTATGCAACTGCCGAGCCAGTAGAGCGACCGGCAAGAGATGGAGATGTCGTCTATTTGATGCTGCGCGCTGAGCTAATACAACCAGAGGAAAGTGAGACAAACGAGTTTATTCAGGAAATGCCACACCAGGTGGTTGTAGGTGAAGATGACAAATCTGGCTGGCCTTTTGCAGGGTTTTCAAAATACTTGACTGGAATGAGTGCTAATGAGCAAAAGGAATTTACCTACACATTTCCCGATGACTTTTCTATTGAATGCTATCGTGGCAAGGAAGCGCGCTTTTTCGTCACCGTGCAAAGCGTAAAAGAACTTGTGTTGCCTGAGCTAACCGATGAGTTTGCCCAATCAATTGGCGAATTTGAAACGGTAGAAAAATTGCGTGAAGGTATTCGCAGCCAGTTAGTTGCGCGCAAACAGGCTGAATATGATGACAGCTATCTGGATGAGCTAATTGAAGAGATCGTCTCACAATCTACAGTAAAATACCCACCACAGGCATTACAAGAGGAAATTGAGCACTTGCTAAGTCATCTTCAGGAAGATCTTGAACGATCTAGAATGGATCTGGACACCTATCTGAAAACGCTTCAGATGGATCGAGACACATTTATTCAAAGCAAAATTCAACCACAAGCCCAAAAGTCACTAACCCGCAGGCTGGTGCTGACAGAAATTGCACGCATGGAAAAAATCAATGTCGATTCTGAGGAATTGCAAAAAGAAGTTGCTGAAACAATGGCGCAGTTTGATCAAACCTCAGCGGCGAGGAAATCTACTGCTGCCCAGCGTCGCAACCTAACTCAAATGGTGACGATTCAAACCGCCAACCGTATGTTCAACTTCAATTTGCTTGAGCGGTTGAAAGCGATCGCTTCTGGAACATATCAACCGGAAAGTGAACCAGTACCCGAAACTGAAAGTGCAAAAGAAGAAAAAGGCGAGTAACCTTTTGGTCTCTTGATGAGGAATGTGAACATGACAAATTTAAATTTCAAATCGGTTATTCCAATGGTTATCGAATCATCGGGGCGTGGTGAACGAGCCTACGACATCTACTCTCTGTTGCTCAAAGAACGCATCATCTTTCTTGGAACACCCATTGATGATCAGATTTCAAACCTTATTGTTGCACAATTGCTCTACCTGAGCCATGAAGACCCAGAACGGGAAATCCAGATGTACATTAACTCACCGGGAGGGCAGATCTACGCAGGTCTTGCTATTTACGACACAATGCAGATGATTCCCAATAAGATCAGTACAGTGGCGGTTGGGGTGACAGCTTCCTTTGGCACAGTTTTGCTTTCTGCAGGAACCAAAGGACAGCGTTACGCTTTGCCCCATGCTACGATTCATCTGCATCAACCGCTTGGCGGTGCCCAGGGTCAAGCCACCGACATTCAGATTCAAGCCAAAGAAATTCTGCGCCTTAAGCAGAAGCTTAATGAAATTATGGCTCAAAACACTGGCAAACCACTGGAAGTCATCGAGCGAGATACCGAACGTGATTTTTATCTGGATGCCGAAGCAGCCGTAGAGTACGGATTGGTTGATCAGGTACTTAAACCGGCTGAGAAATAAAATCAGTTGGAGACGATAAAATCAAGCCGGATGGCACCTGCTGTCCGGCTTGATTTATGGAGAGAAAGATGAGGTTTTCTTTTGAACCCCCAATTAAAGCTCTTGTTCTAGACATGGATGGTGTCCTGTGGCGAGGCGACCAGCCGATTGGAGATCTCCCGGCAATCTTTAAACGGATTGAAGCACTGGGGCTTCAGGTGATGATGGCAACGAATAATTCCACCCTTACACCGGAGGATTTTGCTAACAAACTGGCAAAATATGGCGTTCAGGTCGCTCCTTCACAAATTGTTACTTCTTCCGAAGCAGCAGCCTACCTGCTAAAAAAGCGCTTTCCAGCGGGTGGGCCCGTTTTTGTAGTCGGCGAAAGTGGACTTCAGCGGTGCCTTGCCCGACAAGGATTTTATCCAGACGAACAAAATGCCCTGGCAGTCGTTGCTGGAATTGACCGATATATCACCTATCAAAAACTGGCAACTGCCACCCGGCTGATCCGAAATGGCGCGCTTTTTATCGGCACCAATCCGGACAAGACTTTTCCGATGCCAGATGGTCTTATTCCGGGTGCTGGTGCCATCCTGGCTGCTATCCAAACCGCCAGCGGGGTTGAGCCTGTTATTGCCGGAAAACCTCAGCCCACCATATTGAATCAGATCATGGAAAAGCTGAATATGAATGCCGATCAGTTGCTGGTGGTGGGCGACCGCCTTGATACAGATGTCAAATGGGGACAAAGCGCTGGTTGCCGCACTGCATTGGTTTTGTCTGGTATAGCGAAAAGAGAAGAAGCTCAAGCATGGTCTCCTCCTCCTGACCTGATTGCTCTAGATTTGAGTGAGTTATTGGGGTAATGGCACAAACTTCCGCACTACAGCGTCCCTTCATTTTTGACCTGAGTTTTACCCAACTTCAGGAAATCCTCACATCCTGGCAGGAACCAGCCTATCGGGCGGCTCAGATCTGGCAAGGATTGTATCAACAACTCTGGCAGTCTCCCGAACAATTCAGTAATCTACCCAAACCCCTGCGTCAAAAACTGGCAGAGCGGTTTCAATTCTCCGCGTTGATTGCAGAAAATCGACTACAATCCAGCGATGGCCAAACCGTCAAGATCATGTTTCGGTTGCCAGATGGTAAAGCAATCGAAACCGTTCTTATGCATTACAAACAACGGCATACCCTGTGCATCTCAACACAATCAGGGTGTGCAATGGGATGTGTGTTCTGCGCAACTGGTCAGATGGGGTTTCAACGACACCTATCAAGAGGCGAGATTATTGAGCAAGTGCTCCATTTTGCTCGTCAGCTCAAGATCATGGGAGAACAGTTGACCAATGTTGTTGTCATGGGAATGGGAGAGCCCTTCCACAACTATGACGCCACCCTATCGGCTATTGATTGTCTAAATGATCCGCAAGGGTTCAGCATGAGCGAAAGACGTTTTACCATTTCAACCGTCGGGATCGTACCAATGATACGGCGCTTCGCTAGCGAAAAGCGGCAGGTGAACCTCGCTATCAGCCTACACGCCGCTAACGATGCGCTACGTTCCACTTTGTTGCCCATTAATCGTAAATACCCATTATCAGAACTGATACAAGCCTGTCATGAGTATGTCAAACAAACAGGGCGCAGGGTAACTTTTGAATGGGCTTTGATCCGTGACGCAAACGACACAGCCGAACATGCTCATGAACTGGCGCGGCTGATTAGGGGACTACTCTGCCACGTTAACGTGATCCCTCTCAATCCCACTCAGAAATATCCTGGCCAGTCAACGACTCGGCAGCGCGCAGTGAAATTTAAAGAAACATTGGAAAAAGCCGGCATCCCCTGCACCATTCGTATCCGCCGTGGCATTGATATACAAGCTGGCTGCGGGCAGCTTGCAATCCAGAGAATGTTATAATGGTTAGCTATGACAGATATCTTTTCAAAATGGAAACAGGGACTGGACCGCACTCGCAAAGTCGCGTTTGGACGGATTGCTAACCTGTTTGGCGCCACAGAAATTACTGATGAAATCTGGGAAGAGCTGGAAGCTCTTTTGATACAGGCAGATATCGGCATTAATACTACAGAACAGATATTACAGGCACTTAAGAAACAGGTTCAAAAGGAAGGGTTGACCCAGGCAAAGCAGCTTCAGGATTACTTGCGCATGGATTTAATCAATCGCCTGATGCCAGTACCTAAAGTTGGGCTGGATCATTACCAGCCTGCAATTGTATTGTTAGTTGGCGTCAATGGCTCCGGCAAGACCACCACCGCAGCCAAGCTTGGCAAGCTGTTCGCCGATCAGGGTAAAAAAGTGTTACTGGTTGCCGGCGACACGTTCCGTGCAGCAGCCGTGGATCAACTCCAAGTGTGGGGCGAACGCCTGAATCTGCCTGTCATTGCTGGACAACCCAACGCCGACCCTGGTGCAGTTGCTTATGATGGAGTTCAGTCCGCTATTGCGCGCAAGATGGACCTTGTTTTTGTGGACACTGCAGGTCGGCTACATACGCGTTACAACCTGATGGAAGAACTAAAAAAAGTCTACCGCGTTGTTGGCAAAGCTTTGCCTGGGGCACCACATGCGGTCTGGCTAATCCTTGATGCAACCACCGGTCAAAACGCTCTTCAACAGGCAAAAGCCTTTAAACAAGCCGTTCAGGTTAACGGTGTTATTCTAGCAAAACTGGATTCCTCTGCGCGCGGCGGCATGGCATTTGCCATCCAGCAGGAGCTTGGTCTGCCCATCCTCTACGCCGGCTTGGGTGAGAAGCCCGATGACCTGCAGCCTTTCGATCGTGAAGCCTTTGTCGATGGCATTCTGAAATAAACAAAACCGATTTGGAGGTTTTATGCAAGACCTGTACGAGAGAACCAAATTGTGCTCCGAGAAACTCCACCATCTTTTGGAGCGTCTTTGACCTGGCTCGAATAGAGCAAGACCTTGAAGAATATCAAAAAAAAGCAGAACAACCCGATTTATGGAACGACCCGGACACAGCCAAGCAAGTTATGAAAAAGCTGGCTGAATTGCGTGACGAAGTTGATAGTTGGCACAATCTGCAAAAACAAATTCAAGATACGCTTGAGCTGGTTGAGCTTGGAGATGAGAGTCTTCGTAAAGAACTTGACTCTGAAATTTCAGATCTCGAGAAAGAACTTAAACGACGCGAATTAAACATCCTGCTATCTGGTCCTTATGACAAAGGAAATGCTCTGCTGGCTATTCACGCCGGAGCTGGCGGCGTGGATTCGATGGACTGGGCAGCAATGCTGGAACGGATGTACCTGCGCTGGTGTGAACGACGAGGCTACGAGACCGAGATATTGGACACCACCGAGGGAGAGGAAGCAGGGATCAAAAGCGTGACCATCGCCGTAAACGGACAATATGCTTATGGATACCTTCGCCCGGAAAAAGGTGTCCACCGTTTAGTGCGCCTTTCACCCTTTGATGCAGCTCACCGCCGCCATACCAGCTTTGCGCTGGTGGAAGTGTTGCCCGAAATTGCCTCAGAAGACCCTGAAATTCAAATCAATCCAGATGACCTGCGCATTGATATCTTTCGATCTTCCAGTGCAGGAGGACAAAACGTGCAAAAAAACGCTACAGCCGTTCGCATTACGCATTTGCCCACCGGTATTGTCGTTGCCTGTCAAAATGAACGGTCGCAAATGCAAAATCGAGAAAACGCTATGCGTGTTTTGCGCGCTCGTCTATACGAATTAAAGCGTGCGGAACAGGAGAAACAAATTAGCGAGCTTCGGGGCGAATACACCAAAGCTGAATGGGGAAGTCAGATTCGTTCCTACGTTTTGCATCCCTATCAAATGGTTAAAGACCATCGCACAGAGTTTGAGGTGGGCAATGCTCAAGCGGTCCTGGATGGCGACCTGGACGGTTTTATTGAGGCATATTTGCGCAGCCCAACCAGGAAAACTTAATCAAAAACGCGGTAAAATATCTGGCGCGTCTGAGAGAAACGGAGCCTGGCGCTCCGTTTTGTAATGTTGACTTAACATTGGTTGAGGAATTTTATGAGTATCAAAGGGTTAATTTTTGATTTCGATGGTTTGATTCTGGATACAGAGACTCCAGAGTACCACACATGGCAGGATATTTTTGGGACTTACGGGCTCCAGCTCTCCCTCGATATTTGGAGCAAACAATTGGGAACCTCATCTGACACATTCGACTTAGTCGTTCATCTGGGTCAACAACTGGGGCGAAAATTTACTCCAGAAGAAGTCGACCAAATCGTTGAACTTAAGAAAAAACGAATAAACGAAAAACTATTTGAGCAACCTCCCTTGCCAGGCATCCGTGAATATATCGAGTCAGCCAAACGTACTGGCTTAAGACTAGGCATTGCTACCAGTTCGAGCCGAGCGTGGGTAAGTGGTCATCTTTTCAGATTGGGTTTGCTTGAATATTTCGATTGCATACGGTCAGCGGATGATGTTCAAAATGTAAAACCACACCCTGAGCTATATCAGCGCGCTTTACAATGTTTGGCGCTTCAGCCAGAGGAAGCCATCGTATTTGAGGACTCTCCCAACGGCGTCACCGCAGCCAAAGCAGCAGGAATTTTCACCGTTGCAGTTCCACTCGCCCTTACCCAATCTCTAAGCTTCGATCACGCTGATCTTGTGCTAAAGTCACTGGCAGACCTGTCCTTGGAACAACTTCTTGCACAAGTGGAAAAAAGGCTGAACCAGCCAACAGTATAAAGGCTTGTTCAGATAAGTTTCACTTGAAAAACAACAATGGGGCATTATACTTATGATGAGCCTAAAGTATTAAATAAAAATTCCGACTTCCGATATGAAAAAGTCGCCAAATGATTGATGTGGGTACAATAGGACAGCTCGATGAAAATTGAAGACTTGATTGCCAGTCTGCCATCAAATTACACTGGCGCCGATATTGAGCTTATCCAACGTGCGTATCGTTTTGCCGAAATTGCTCATAATGGTCAACAACGTATTTCTGGAGAGGCATACATTACTCATTGTCTTTCTGTTGCGAGTATCCTTGCCGAATTGAATGCTCAACCGGCTGTGGTTGCAGCCGGTTTGCTCCACGATGTTATTTCAGATACTCCAGCCACTCTGGAGGATATCCAACGAGAGTTTGGAGAAGAGGTTGCTGGTCTGGTCAATGGCATTACCAAACTGACCAATTTGCCTTACACTTCACGCGCCGATCAACACCCATCTGAAATAGACGCACTTACTGAAGAAGAAGCTCTATCCGACGAAAAAAACGGGGGGGGCCATGACCGCAGGCGGGAAATTCGTATCGAAAACCTGCGCAAAACATTCATCGCCATGAGTGATGACATCCGTATCGTGATCATCAAGCTGGCTGACCGGTTGCATAATATGCGCACGCTTGGTTACATGCCCGAATCGCAACGCAAACGTATCGCTCAGGAAACCCTAGATCTCTACGCTCCCCTCGCCAACCGCTTGGGTATCTGGAGAATTAAATGGGAGCTTGAGGACCTTTCTTTTAGGTACATTAATCCAGAAAAATATCGAGAAATTGCCGAAAATCTTTCAGAACGTCACGCAGATCGAGAAGCTCAGATACAGCAAATCCTGGAACGCCTGAGAACAATTATGCAACAGGCGGGCATCCAGGCAGAGATTAGTGGACGCCCAAAACACATTTATTCAATCTATAAGAAAATGATTGAAAAAGGTAAACAGTTTGACATGGTGCGCGATGTACGCGGGGTGCGTTTGATCGTCCAGGACATCCCTTCTTGCTACGCAGCATTAGGAATCATCCATACCCACTGGCGACCCATTCCCAATGAATTTGATGATTATATTGCTGCTCCCAAAGATAATTTTTACCAGTCTCTGCACACTGCTGTTATCTATGACGATGGTAAACCACTGGAAGTACAAATTCGAACAATAGAAATGCATCGCAATGCTGAATACGGGATTGCCGCGCACTGGAGGTATAAAGAAAAATCCAAACACGACCAGGCCTACGAACAACGAATTAACTGGCTGCGTCGGCTGATGGAATGGCGTCAGGAAGCTCTTAGCGCGCAAGAATTTGTCGAAGGCGTTAAGTCAGACATCTTCGAAGATCGCGTTTATGTTTTTACACCCAAAGGCGATATTTATGACCTGCCAGCCGGTTCTACGCCAATTGATTTTGCGTATCACGTCCATACGGAAATTGGCCACCGATGCAGAGGGGCAAAGGTAAACAACAAACTGGTCAGTTTGGATTATGTGCTCAAAACTGGCGATCAGGTTACCATTTTAACAGCAAAACATGGTGGGCCGAGTCGGGATTGGCTGAACCCGAATCTGGGTCTTGTCAAAACGCAGCGCGCCCGCTCAAAAATTCAGCAGTGGTTCAAGCGGCAGGATCGTGAACAGAACCTGGCACAGGGCAAGTTAATGCTTGAGCGTGAGTTGCGCCGTCTGGGCATGTCTGATATCAACCTGGACGAGCTAGCAAAATCATTAGAATACCGAACAGTAGATGATCTTTACGTGGCTCTTGGTTGCGGAGACCTTTCTCCCGCGCGCATCATCAATCGCCTTTCAGAATTGGAAAAGGCTCAAACTGATCCGTTACTTGCACCCCGCCCTTCGCAAGAAGTCAAAGACACCTCCGACACGGTAAGTGTTCGGGGGCTAAAAGGAATCTTAACCAGTATGGCGCGCTGCTGCAATCCTACCCCAGGTGATGAAATTGTTGGCTATATCACCCGCGGGCGAGGAGTTACAGTCCACCGCAATGATTGCCCTAACATTCTGCGTCTCCCAAGCAATGAACGAATCCTCAAAGTAACATGGGGAGAACCACGTCAAACTTATCCGGTCAATATTGAAATAAAAGCCTATGACCGACAAGGATTAATTGCCGACATCTCAGGCATTCTGAGCAGTGAGGGCATCAATCTGCTTGACATTAAATTCAAAGTATCTCAAAGTTACGCCTATATGAATTTAGTCATTGAGGTGCATAATGTATCTCAGCTTAGCCGAGTACTAACGCGAATCGAAAATCTTCCAAACGTTATGGAAGCGTACCGCGTAAAACCTGGATAGAAAGAAAAAGGTGTATTTTGAGCTCATATCTCTCTGTCAAAGAAGCCCAACAAAAAATTTTGTCAGCCTTTAACGTCAAACCAGTCGAATTTGTCGCACTCGAACAGTCCTATCGGCGAGTTTTGGCTCAAGATATAATAGCTAGCGTTAACCTGCCCCCATTTGACAACTCCAGCATGGATGGCTTTGCAGTGCGCACTGAGGATGTTAAGTTTGCCACTCAAGACAGCCCAGTCACTCTGCAAGTTGTTGCTGATATTCCAGCAGGAATCTCGCCCCAGTTGACTATACAACCCGGACAGGCTGCGCGCATTATGACTGGTGCTCAGATGCCCAAAGGCGCTGATGCTGTCGTTCCGGTTGAATATACCGATGCCAGTCAAGACCCCAATAGTCGTTTACCCGAACAGGTACGCATCTTACATGCTCCACGTGCCGGTGAATATGTTCGTCCGGCTGGACAGGATGTTCAGATAGGACAAACTGTGCTCACCGCTGGAAGAAAACTAAGCCCACAAGACATTGGCTTGTTGGCATCATTAGGAATTACTCCAGTCCCTGTTTACCAAAAGGCACGCGTGGCATTACTGACAACCGGCGATGAACTGATCCAGCCCGATCAGCCTTTGACACCCGGAAAAATTCGCGACTCAAACTCCTATACAATAGCTGCTATGATTGAAATGTCGGATGCCATCCCTATACGGCTTGGGAACGCGCCAGATGATCCGCAGATTATTCAGAAATATCTGGATATTGCTGTAGCTCAAAAGGTTGATCTGATTCTTACCTCGGCTGGCGTGAGTGTTGGTACGTATGACTTTGTCCGAACGATTATCCAGCAGCATGGGCACCTAGAATTTTGGCGCGTTAACATGCGCCCAGGTAAACCAATTGCCTTCGGTGCGTACAAGGGAATCCCGGTAATTGGGTTACCCGGCAATCCAGTGTCATCGTTCGTGGGTTTCATGGTATTCGTGCAGCCGGTATTGCAAAAGATGGTAGGCATTTCCCAGGAACGACATAGCTTGTTGCGCGTTAGACTGGCAGAACCAGTCGAAAGCGACGGTCGAGAAACCTACTTCCGTTGCTCAATCAGCATCCAGAACGGTATCCTTACTGCCACATTGGCTGGTCACCAAGGTTCCGCAAATCTGGCTGGATTGACCAGAGCAAATGCTTTACTAATTATTCCAGCTGGGGTAAAATCGCTCCCTGCAGGAGCTGAACTGGAAGCCTGGCCAATTACCAGTGATTTTGACTGAAATGTTTTCTGGATGAGGGTGTTGAAAAACAAAACACACTCCCTATATATGGCGGTAAAACAGCCTGTTTTTCGTATAGATATGCGCTATATATGACTTTTTCAACACTCTCTTTTCCGGATAATTCTTGTAAATTCCATTAACATTGTGCTATTATCGCTCAACCGCAATTTCATTATAGATGCTGCTCTGGTAATACTTTTTAACAAAAAATAATTCTTTTCGGAGGAAATCAATGGCCCGGATACGTTGTCATTATTTGGATTGTGCTTTTTTAGATGATGGATATTGCAGTGCCGCAGCGATTGAGCTGGACCCGGATAAAGGTTGTTTGACATATGAACCGACTTCAGAAGTCGAAACTAACGAAGAATGGGACGAAACTGAAGAACTGGAAGAATGGGAAGACCTGGAAGAGGAAGAAGAGGAAGAAGACCTGTGGGATGAAGATGATAGCGATTACTGATGAGTAGTTATCAGATAAGAAAAAACTTGATTTCCTTTGCTTTCAATCCACTCGCTATCTTCAAGCCCCGGTCGAATAACCGGGGTTTTTCTTGGTAACTTGGAAGGTTAACAAAAACATGGACAACGAAGTCTATAGAAACTTGCGCCATAATTATCTGGTCAATCTTGGCGATGGAGCGTTCTTCGGTTTCGCAATTGGGTTTGCATCCTTTTCAACCATCCTTCCCCTGTTTGTTTCCACAATGACAAACTCGGCGTTGCTGATTGGGCTTGTACCAGCCTTACACGTGATGGGCTGGCAACTGCCGCAGTTACTAACCGCTCCAAAATTGACACATTTATCGCAATTTCGCCCTTTTGTGGTCTCGATGTCCATTCAAGAAAGATTACCATTCCTAGGACTCGCTGTTGTCGCTGCCTTTTTACCTGTGATTGGAATCAAAGCTGGGCTGGTGCTGACATTCATTATGCTGACCTGGCAAGGATTGGGAGGCGGCTTGACTGCAAATGGCTGGCAGAACATGATAGCCAGAGTGATACCCTCCGAACTGCGCGCAACATTTTTTGGGATTCAATCTGCCGTTGCGAACCTGCTCGCAAGCATCAGTGCCATTGTTGCTGGGCTGATTCTTGACCGCTACTCATCACCATACAACTTTACTGCCTGTTTCCTTCTGGCATCGCTTGCCCTTGCCATTTCCTGGATTTTTTTGCGTATGACGCGTGAGTCGGAAAGGATAACTCCAGCACCAGAAAGTACCCAATCTCTTTCTGGTCATGTTTTACGAGTATTAAGGCAAGACAAAAATTTTGTCTGGTTTCTTCTCACTCGTGTTTTTTCGCAATTTGCTACCATGGCATTTGCATTTTATATTGTGTTCGCCGTGAATTATCATGGGATGGATGAAGTAACAGCCGGCATCATGACCAGCGTTTTGCTAGTTACACAAACCATTGCAAATCCAGTTCTGGGATGGCTAGGCGACCACTGGAGTCGTCGGCGGGTCATTGAGTTTGGAGCTATGGCTGCGTTGTCAAGTGCGTTGATAGCTGCATTCTCCCCTTCACTTGGCTGGTTTTATGCGGTTTTTATCCTGACAGGTATTGCAAACACTGCCTTCTGGACTATTGGTATTGCATATTCACTCGAGTTTGGCACGGAAGAAGAACGCCCTGTCTATGTGGGCATGGCAAATACATTGATCGCTCCAGCAGCCATGCTTGCCCCTATGCTGGGCGGCTGGCTGGCAGACCTGGCAGGCTATAAAACCACTTTTATTGTCTCTGCCTTAGCTGGACTGATAACGATACTCATTCTTCACTGGTTGCTTCATGACCCAACAATACAGTCTCCTTCGGATTTATAAAAGAAATACTGTACAATAAGTGATAGATACAGCTCATTTTGCACAAAGTAGAAACTTGGGAGTTCCAAATGTTGGCACTTCGCAATTCAGCCAAAGCAGTGATCATTACAGACCAAGGTTTACTTACTATCAAAAAACAGGCTGGGGAATCGATCTTCTATACACTCCCAGGGGGTGGACAAAAACCAGGAGAAACCTTACCACAGGCGCTCGAACGCGAGTGCTTAGAAGAACTTGGCATTCATGTCAAAGTGGGAAACCTGCTTTACATACGAGAATATGTTGGTAAACATCATGAATTTGCCAGCACCGATAGTGAGATTCATCAGGTGGATTTCTTTTTTGCCTGTGAAATTATCAAAGATGAAAATCCTTTCAAAGGTAAAAAACCGGATAAAAGACAAATCGGTATCGAATGGCTGCCCATCAACCAATTGGAAAAATTCCCATTTTATCCCTCTGTTTTGCGCAAGATGCTTCGCCAACTTCCACCAGAAAAAGTTTACTTGGGAGATGTCAATTAACCTGTTCATTGATTAGAGGAACTGCTATGGCAACATATGATCTGGTTTCCTTGAAGTTACCTAAGCTGTCGGGTACCGCTTTATCAACTTTTGCCAGCGCAATGGAAAATCCATTGTTTCGTCTTTTAGTATTGGGAAATCTTCTTGAAAATGGCGGCATCCCCAAATTGAGAAAAATGACTTTCGAAGAGCCACCTACATATACCCCTCTGCGAATTTACGACGGAGAAAAAGTTCATTCCGCGCCTTTTCCAGCATGGAAAGAACTGATAAGAGTCACCCCGCCCAATATACCCTATTCAACGATTCGAGATTATGCAGAAGCCTATCGGCAAGGAAAAACCACTCCCCTGGCAGTAGCAGAATGCATATTATCCGCCATTCAAGCCAGCCATCAGGAAACAATCCCCTTAAATGCTTTTATTGCTACCGATCGAGAAGACCTCATCAAGCAAGCGCGCATGTCAGCTCAGCGTCTGAAAGAAGGCCGCCCTTTGAGCTTATTAGATGGCGTACCTATTGCAGTAAAAGATGAAATTGATCAAATGCCATTTCCTACAACGGTTGGCACGCGCTTTTTGGGTAAAAAGCCAGCTATACGGGATTCAACCGTAGTTGAGCGTTTGCGGGCAGCCGGCGCCTTGTTAATTGGTAAAGCCAACATGCACGAAATTGGAATTAACCCGAATGGTGCCAATGCTTTTCACAAACGTGTAGCCAACCCCTACGATTTGCGGCGAGATACAGGCGGCAGCTCCAGCGGCTCAGCAGCTGCCGTAGCTGCTGGTATTTGCCCGGTGGCGATAGGCGCCGATGGCGGCGGCTCTATCCGCATTCCTGCCAGTCTGTGTGGTATTGTCGGTCTCAAACCCACCTATGGTCGCGTGAGTGAATTTGGGGCATTTCCATTATGCTGGAGCGTAGCTCATCTTGGGCCATTAGGTTGTTGTGTGGAAGACACTGCACTGACATATGCTCTCATTGCAGGAGCAGACCGAAAAGACCCCAATTCTTTATACCAACCACCCGTACGATTGGATAACTGGAATGCAGAGGGACTAGCGGGTGTCCGGCTGGGGATTTACCGGCAATGGTTTGAACATGCCGATACAGAGGTTGTGAAAGCCAACCAAACCATGCTACAGAAATTCATAGATGCCGGCGCGTCACTGATCGAATTCGAAATTGACGAACTAGAAGCGATGCGCATTGCCCATAGCGTCATTATTCTGGCTGAGATGGCTGCCAGTATGCGC
>Ga0308390_1000900_pt1 | contig 20253 bp, 14 predicted proteins | sample Hotspr2Sample149_FD_202358 | JGI IMG/M metagenome (GOLD analysis project Ga0308390, IMG submission 202358) | Hot spring phototrophic mat microbial communities from Mushroom Spring, Yellowstone National Park, Wyoming, United States - 20040719_149 ...
CCACCCACGGCAGGGACCTGGCGATCCAGACGGCTTCTAGCAAGGCGACCAGTGTGCCGGCTATAGCACCTCCCAGCAGACCTGCAGTAAGCGTACCAGCCAGCGCGGCCCGCCACCGGCGGGTGGATTCGGGATCCAGTTCCGGCAATTCATTACTGCCGGGTCCTCTAGCGCGCAAGGCAGTCAGTTCTTCCCGCAGTTTTAAGGCTTCCGTCCGGGAAATACCGCCCCACAACAGCAGTGGAATGCTCAGCACGAAGGGAATGATTTCTCCGGCCCAGAGTTCCAGATGACCGCCTAGAATAGCCGGAGCGTGACCTGCTTTGGGTCCAAGCACCAATCCGAATGCGGCCTCCCGCACCCCTATACCGGAAATGGTCAGGGCCAGTACCGATGCGGCGATCATCAGCGGACTGACAAAAAGAATATCCGCCACCGAGGCTTCCCGCGCCCGAATCGCCATGAAGGTACACTGAAATGTGGCACAGGTGCCCAGATGGACCCCCAGGCCAAAAAGCAGAGCCAGCCACAGCACGGACCGGTGGGCGGCATAGGCGGTGGCGGCCGCGCCGAAACGGTTGATTAACCGGCGCATCCGTCCCGGAACCGGCAGCACGGAGACGAGGATCTGGATTACCCGGGGTTGCAGCAGCAGCAACAGGCTGATGACGATGCCCGCCAGCAAAATGGCCATCATGACGGCCAGCAGCGGTACATTGATATTGAAATAGCGGAATCCCAGTGGGAAAGTCAGAAATACCAGCAGGGCCAGCGCGATAATGCCGGTCAGTTTTTCCACGGCGATGACGGTCGCGCACCGGATCGGATCCCCCGTCTCTCGGGACGAAGCGACGAGACGGAAGCCATCGAGACCCAGCGTGCCCGGTAGCAGCAGGCCGATGGCCCGGCCCATGAACCACTGATAAGCCAGCGAACGCCAGGGAAGGCGCAAACCCTGGCCTCTCAGCAATAGTTTCCAGCGGATGATACCGCAGCCAATGCCCAGGAGTTTCACACCCGCCGCGCATCCCATCCAGAACAGAAACCAGCCTGGACCAGTTTCGCTGACCCGGACCATCTCACGCCAGACATCCCCCACCCGCACACCGCCAAACAGTCCGGCTGGAAGCCCCAGCCATTCCGGCCGGAAGATCAGCGTGAAGAGCACAGCCACAAAGACCAGTTTGATCAGGAAAAATCCCGCGCGTTTCATGTGTTCCGCCGTTGTTTCCCCCCCTCCGGATCCTCATCATACGGAATGGGCCGGCATATCGGCCAATCTGCTTGCGTCCGGTCAGAAATACCAGGTCAGTTCCGCGCGGACCAGGTCATCTTTGCGGACGAAGGTCAGGAGACTGTCCGCCGAGATTCCGGAGAACATCCTTAACTCGACGGCCAATTTCAGGTCTTCTCGAAGCCGGCGGTCTGCCTGCAGAGAGGTGACGATCCCCCCGCTTTCCGGATCGATAATCCATCCCGCCTGCACCGTCGTGCTTTGGGTGTCGTTGAAAGCCAGTCGTCCCCCAACAAAAATATCGTTCTGAAACAGGGAATAGGATTCCCTGCCGCGGCTGTCCCAGATGTATTCCAGAAACACGTACAGGTCTTTTGTACTTTTGAAGATGCTGTTAAAAGGATATTCAAATCCCGTTACCGCGGCGGCGTAGGTTCTGGGCTCACCGGAACGCCAGATGCCTTCAAATTTCCACACCAGTTTTTCACCGGTCCATTGCAATTCGACACCAGTCTGGTTGATCAGGTCGTAGTATGGGGCCAGTTTGGATCCGGGCAGGGCGCGGAAGAGATCAAACCAGAAATTATTGATGTTCGCCCCGGACAAAGAAAAGGTTCCCTCCGGCGGAAAGGTGTACCCGAGGACCTGGGGGAGAAACCTCGGGGAACGGGAAGTGCCGCTGAACTGAGATATGGCGATATCCCAGGATCCGAAGTAATGACTGTACCTTGCGGCCAGGTCCACGTGCATCGATTCGTTGTCGGCTTCGTAATAATGTTCGTGGGTAACGGGCACAGGGGTACGGAAGCGGCCGTGTTCTCCGGAGAGCGTGCGGCGGCGGAAACCGGGCATCACGTAGAAATCCAGATTGCCCCACGGATTTACGAGGGTCAGATTGGCCATGGGCTGCCCCAGTTTCCGGTCCCCCGAAATATCATCCGCCATGTCCATCTGGTTGATAATATCCACCAGATGCATGGACTCTGTGACCCCCCAGAATACCTGCTGAATACCCAGGCGCAGTTCATACCGCTCGCTTGCTTTCATCCAGTAGAGTTTGCGGATATCCAGGTGGGTTCTTTCTTCGTCGTAAGGATCCCAGCGGCCGTAAGGTGTGAATACCAGTTGCGCTTTGGATTCCGGCCACTCATGGGCGTATTCGGCTTCTCCCGACACACTCCAGGAGGCATGGCCCAACTGGTCTGGATCGTAAGGGGAAGAGGGAAATACATTTCCCTCAAGGCTAAGATTGCCCTGCCACTCCCCTGCGAATGCGGCCGGAATAAGGCACACCCACGCGGCGATCAGCAACAATACGCGCCGAATGAACAGGTGACTATCGTGCGTTCTTGAGAGCGTTCTGGTCAAAATCGCGCTCCGTCAAACCTGTTTTGAACTGGATATTTTTCCATTCCAGCACCGTGCTTTTTCCGGACTGGTGATTGACCATTTCCATGCGGGCAGGCCGCCAGTGACGTTCGAGGTACTGCTGGTACCCGGAAATGGTCAAGGTTTTCAGCAGTTCCCCTTTTTTATCGTAGTAGTCCACTTTCAGGACCCTAAGATGCTCCTGGTCCAGCCAGGCCTCCTGTTTTGAATAGCCGGATTCTTTGTTCTCAGGGTACCGTTCCAGTTTGTGGCAAGGGGTACCGTCCAATGTTTCTTCGCCCAGGTATTTATAGGTGAATTTCTCCACCCGCTGGGATCCCATGTCCTCGAAAGCGAATTCACTGCCCATGAACGGACCGGACTGGCCGCTGCCGGTGATCCGTTTTACCCGGTTTACCGAGGGGATAAACAGCCACTGCTCATCGGGTTTGTCCTTGTATGAGTAAGTAAGGAGTGCTGTGCCGCGCACATCCATAGGGGTGTCGAAGATAACCAGGGCCCGGATGGCATCGTTTTCTCCTTCCAGCGTTTTGATCCGAAGTTCCCGTCGCATTTCGTCATTATTCCGGTTCCGCAGGATCATGACCAGTTCCGCTACCTGATCTCCGTAGCCCCGGTCCCGGTTCCATGCTTCCTGGGCGATGGCGAGACCTTTTTCTTGGGGCGTTTCCGCGTCGGTGGGGGTCAGCGGCACAAGCAGAACCGTCAGCAACAGCAGTGCGACAGTCATCGTGCCGGGTTCAACTTTCTGCGGCGAGCAGTTGTTCTTCACGGCGTATCTCCTCCAGGGTTTTCACGGCAACCCGTTCCCGGCGGTCCAGGTAAACCAGCAACGCCGGCAGCAGCAACAGGTTGGAACCAAGGGCCAATGTCATGATGATAGCGGAAAGTACTCCCAGATTGTCACTGAATACCATGGGTGACAGGGCAAGTACCCCGAATCCCGTGGCCAGCACCACCGCCACCGCCCAAAGTGCCTTGCCGCAGTGCGCGTACGCATAGCGGATGGCATCTTCAGTTGACAGTCCGTACTGCCGCCGAGCGCGCAGATACTTGGACATAAAGTGAATGCAGTTGTCCACAATGATGCCTACAGTGATGGAAATGATAGAGGACATGCTGAAATTCATGGTCCATCCCATCATGGCCCAGGTTCCGAATCCCACAATAATGGGGATCATGTTGACCGGCACACTGAGCAGTCCGAATACCACAGACCGCAGCGATACCATGATGGAAAGCATGACCAGGATGATTGTCATGGGAGAGGAGACCCACATAGAGTCAATCATCGTTTTGGAAATGTCGGAAAACAACACGGGCAGTCCTACCGCGTCCGTGTGCATGTAGTCCGGGAGGTTTTTCTGCATCCATTTCCTGGCCTGTTCCCGCAGAACAGACATCTTTTCCGAGGACAGATTGGCCGTGGTTACCGAGAACAGGGTGGCTGATTTGTCCACATTGATTTCGCTGTTCAGATCGATACCTTGAGGTAAAGACATCTCGTACAGCAGCAGGTATTGGGCGGCCATTTCCCGTGTTTCAGGAAGCCGGTACATGTCAGGGTCATCGCCGTGCAGGGCCTTATTCAGTCTTTTCATGGTGTCTGCGATGGTCCGCACGTGTACCACGCCGGGCTGCTGACGGAACCAGTTTGCCAGGCGGTCCAGTCCCTCCAGATATTCCGGGTCGGTCACACCATCCGGTCCTTTTGCCGGTACCGGATAACTCAGGACATAAATACCAGTGAGATTGTCCATTGCATATTCTGTAGTGGCCCGGATGGGGTAGCCCTTTTCAAACCAGTCCACAAACTGATTATTAATTTCAAGTTTCGTGATGAAATAACCGAATACGACCGTGAGTACACCAAATACGACAATGGGAATCATCCGCCACCGTAAAACGGCCTCCGCGGTCCACATCATCACCCGCTCTACCCTTTCATCCAGGCGGCTTTGCCGTACCCGGAACGGCAGGACGGCCAGAAATGCTGGAAGAAATACCACTGCCAGAAACCACGCCACAACGACGCCACCCAGCACCAGGTTGCCAAAGGCCTGAATCGGCGGGATGCCCACAAAATTCATGCTGAAGAAGCCAAAAGCTGTGGTCAGGCTGGTGAGAAAGACGGGAGACTGGTTGATCCGCATGGTCTCAATAATTGCTGCTCTCCTGCTCATTCCGTCACGTATGCATTTCTGCATGGTGGTGATGATGTGAATGCAGTCGGAGACAGCCAGCGTCAGAATGACCAGCGGAGCGGGGCTTACCGGTCCGGAAACCCGATGCCCCAGCAGGCAGTAGGTGCCTACTGAAATCAGTACACTCATCAGGACCACCGTGGCGATGGCCAGGGCAAGCAGAACGGACCGCAACAGGATCGTCATCATGATCATCAGCAGAATCAGCATGATAGGCACGAGGGTCTGGAGATCTTTGATCGTGGCGGTTCGGAACGCATCGTTCAGCGGAATGACTCCCGTAACCGCCACAGACACTTCGGGAAACCGCTGTTCTGTTTCCCGGGCCAGGCGTTCCGCCTCCCGGGTCAGCAGTCCGCCACCGTTTACAGTGGTTTCCGGAATCTGGACCAGCAGGTTTACCCCTGTCACGGAACTGCCCGGTTTGATCAGTCGATTAACCAGCAGATCTTCCTGGAGTGCCGCTTCTTTGGCCCGGGCGAAGTCTTCCTCCGTGGCTGTGGACGGATCCTCGATCAGGGGCCGAACATACAGATCATCTTTGTCAGCCCACACCCGCTGGAAGTTGCTCAGAGAATCCACTCGAAGCACAAAAGGCAGTTTCCAGGACTCTTCGGTCAAATAGGCCAGGGCTTCGAATACCCGACGGGTGAAGATTTCACCGTTTTTCGCCGTGACGACGAAAAACACGGTGTCATCCTTGGAAAAAGCATTCTGCATGGCTTCATAGGCCTGCAGTTTTGGATCGTCCTCACGGAAGAACACCCGATAGTCGTTCTCCAGGACAAAATACCGAAAACCATAGGAGCAACAGGCAGTTAGAATCAGACAAACCAGTACCACTGCTATCCGGTGGTGCAACAGCCAACGGTAAAATGCCACTTCGTACTGCTCAAATTTGGAATGTATCTGAAACTCAGGTTGCATGAATAAGCATATCCATGTTGTTTTCTGAACCTGGACTGACCACTTTGGACGCCAACCATTGGAAACCGATGTCGGGGTGTAGGGGAACGAACTTAATTTATCAGAAATGACCTGTCCCGTTACAGTTCAGTTTCCCCCGACTGGTAATAAGGTGAAAAATATAAACCAGGAACAGAGGAATATTCCAGAAAGGAATATTGCAGATTGTGTTGGAGTTGACATACATTAAACAAGAATTTCAAAACGGGAACAAGTTGTGTTACAATTTGGCTAACGTGTACTTTGGTTGATAAAAGGCTTCAGAGAGGCTGACCGGGAAATGGGCGGCTGGTTGAACCATGGAGAGAGATAGCGATGAGCAGCGCGAAAAGTCTGACGAGTGCGAATTTCAATGAAACCGTTTCAAAAGGGGTAACCCTGGTGGATTTCTGGGCGGAATGGTGCGGACCTTGCCGCATCATGGGGCCCGTGGTGGATGAAGTGGCCAGGGAGTTCGAAGGAAAGGCGGTGGTGGCCAAGGTCAACGTGGATGAAGAGCAGCAGTTGGCCATTAATTTCGGCATCAATTCGATTCCCGCATTCCTGCTGTTCAAGGATGGTCAACTGGTGGATCGGCTGATCGGTGTGGTCAGTAAGGCCGCTCTTTCCGGTCTGATCAGTAAATACCTGGGTTGAAATTTCCGGTTGCTGTGTGGCCGTTTCCGGCACCGGAGACAGTACATCGGTGTGTGGCGGCAAAGCGTATTTGGTTCCGGCGGGGAGTTGGGTGAGGTCCCGCCGGATGCTTTTTTGGCTGACACCGGGTCCTGGTCCGGCATGCTGAACGTTTGTCATAATATGCCTTGGGACCGGAGGGTAGCGGAGAACGGCTATGCCGGTGACACCGATTCGCTGGGAAAACGGGAGTCTTGCCATCCTCGATCAGACCCGCCTGCCGGAGGCGACTGTCTGGCTCTACCCGGACTCAGTGGAAGCAGTCCGTGATGCAATCCGCGCGCTGCGGGTCCGTGGCGCGCCGGCTATCGGGGTGTGTGCGGCCTGGGGTGTTGCGCTGGCCCTGGTTCAGGCGGCCCCCGTTTCCTCGGCGGCGGCCATTGAAGTCACGTGCCGTGCGATAACGGTTCTTCGGACCGCGCGTCCCACGGCAGTCAACCTGTTCTGGGCGCTGGATCGGGTGGAACAGGCAGCGCGGCGGGCCGCGGCCTCAGCAGGGCCTGCAGTGGTCGAAGCGGTAATCCGAGAAGCGGAGTCCATTCAGCGGGAAGATGAAGCCATGTGCGAGGCGATCGGCCGCCATGGCGCTCAACTGGTGCCTGAGCATGGCGGGGTCCTGACCCACTGCAACGCGGGGGCGCTGGCAACGGCCGGCATAGGAACCGCACTTGCCCCACTGTATACCGCCCATCGGGAAGGCCGGGTCTTTCACGTGTTTGCTGATGAGACGCGGCCCCTCCTGCAGGGCGCGCGCCTGACCGCCTGGGAACTGCGTCAGGCCGGGATAGAGGTCACGGTGATTTGTGACAATATGGCCGCGGTGCTGATGGCCGCCCGCCGGGTCGAGATGGTCATTGTGGGTGCAGACCGCATAGCGGCGAACGGAGACACGGCGAACAAGATCGGAACGTATGGTCTGGCCGTGCTGGCCCGGGCCCATGACATTCCCTTTTACGTGGCGGCACCCTCTTCCACATTTGACTTTTCTCTGAAAAACGGGTCGGGGATTCCCATCGAAGAACGCGACCCCGCTGAAGTGACCTGCTGGCAGGGGATTCCGACAGCCCCTGCTGGCGTACAGGTATTCAATCCGGCGTTTGATGTTACCCCTGCCGAGTTGATTACCGCCATCATTACGGAGAAAGGTCTGATTGAATCACCGGACCGCCGCCGCATTGCCGCGGTGCTGGGGAAAAGCGGGGCGTGAGCGGTACTCCCATATGCTGGCCGATGGATCGGCCGTTACGGGTGGTGACCATAGACGGTCCCGCCGGTGCGGGCAAGAGCACTATCGCCCGGATGCTGGCCCGGGAATTGGGTTTCGCGTATCTCGATACCGGCGCAATGTACCGTGCCGCCACCTGGCATGTGCTCCAGTCGGGCATACCGCTGGAAGATCCGGATGCCCTGACTGCCGCCGTGGCAGGCATGAACCTGCGTCTTGAACCCGGTCCGGCCGGTATGCGCGTATGGGTGAACGATACGGATGCGACGGATGTGATCCGGACACCGGAAATTACAGCGAACATCTGGCGGGTGGATGAAGTGCCCGGTGTCAGACGGGTTCTGGTCGCCCGGCAGCGGACTTTTGGAGAAACGCATGATACCGTAGCCGAAGGCCGGGATATGGGTACGGTAGTTTTTCCTGACGCGCCGTGTAAGTTTTACATGGATGCTTCGCCTGAATGCCGGGCCCGCCGGCGCGCTGCTGAATTGTCTGCCCGAGGATTGCAGGCCGATTTCGAGCAGGTGCTGCGGGATATTGTGGAACGGGACCGCAAGAATATGACACGGGCGGTGTCTCCCTTGCGCCCGGCGGAAGACGCGGTGCTGATTGACACGACGGATTTATCCCTGGAAGAGGTGTTGCAGAGGGTGTTGGCTGTCGCTCGTGAACGACTGGTAACGGGGTCATGAACCGGCCCTGGCTGTTGCCCAAACAGGATTATCCCGCCGCGGCGGAGATGGCCCGCGCATTGGGTATCAGCCCGGTGACGGCGGCCCTCTTACAGCAGCGGGAGGTGCGCACCGCGGAAGAGGCCGAACGCTTTCTCAGGCCATCCCTGAGGCATTTGTTCGATCCATTCCTGATATCAGACATGGCCGTTGCCGTCGAACGGATTACCCTCGCCCGAGCCCGGCAGGAGAAAGTGCTGGTTTTTGGCGATTACGATGTGGATGGCATTTCGGCCGCAGCCATTCTTTTGCGCGGCCTGCGCCGGTTTGGCATTGAGACTGTGGATGCGGACATGCCGGACCGGCTCAACGAGGGATTTGGTCTGGCTCCTGAACATGTTGAGCAGGCTGCCGCTAAAGGATATCAGTTGATCATAACCGTGGACAATGGGATCAGCGCGCTTGAGGCTGCCCGGCGGGCCCGGGAACTGGGCATCAGCCTGATCATCACCGATCATCACAAACCTGAACCGGAACTGCCGGAGGCCGTAGCGGTAATCAATCCGCAGCGGGAGCCGCCGGAACATCCCGCCCGCGGGCTTTGCGGAGCGGGCGTGGCTTTCAAATTGAGCACCGCACTGAACGGGACGCCCAACGACCTTGATCTGGCGGCTTTGGGCACCATCGCTGACATCGTGCCTTTACGGGGTGAGAACCGGGTGATTGCCGCGCTGGGTTTGCGACACATGCAGTTACATCAGCGGATAGGGTTGCGGGTGCTTTCCCGAATCGCTGACCGCCCCATTGAAACTGTTACCAGCGACGATATTGGCTTCATGCTGGCGCCTCGGCTCAACGCCGCGGGCCGGCTGGAAGACGCCCGCACCGCCCTTCGGCTATTGCTGTGTGAAGACGAGGCAGAAGCTTACGGTCTGGCCCGGGAACTCGATCAGACCAACCGTCAGCGACAGGAGATCGAACAGACCGTTTACAACGACGCCGTGGAAGAGATCGACGCATGGGTGCAGCCTGATCGCTGTTCCATTGTGGTAGCACGATTCGGCTGGCATCCCGGGGTGATCGGTATAGTCGCTTCCCGCCTGCTTCAGCGGTATCAGCGCCCCGTGATTGTGCTCAGTCTCGATGAATCCGGTATGGCCCGGGGATCCGGCCGAAGCGGCCCCAACTTTGATCTGATGGCCGCTTTGGCGCCTTGCGCGGATCTGTTTGAAAAGTATGGCGGTCATCGGGCCGCCGCCGGCCTCACCATGCGGGCCGAACGGGTAGAGGTCTTTCGGGAGCGGTTTGAAGAGGCCGCCCGTGCCCAGTTTGGCGGAATGCCCCTGCCGGTACCTTTGCAGATCGACGCTATCTCCTGTATTTCCCTGCTGAATCCCGGGCTGATGACAGAACTTAACCAGTTGCGGCCATTCGGGGAAGGAAACCGTCAGCCGATCCTGGCCGCTTTCGGAGTCCGGATTGTTCCCGGTTCCGTGAAGGTATTCAAGGATGATCACGTGGCGCTGCGGTTGAGTCAGGAAAGGGCGGTTTGTTCGGCTGTCTGGTTCCGGGGAGCGGAGCGGTTCTGGCAGGGGAATTTTTCCGCCGAGGTGGATGTCGCGTTCGTCCCGGAATCGAGCAATTATCCTGGCGATACGCCGGTACGCATGAAAGTGGTGGATATCCGGCCGGCGGAACCGGTGGAAAAGGCGGAGGACTGAAGTCAGGTCGCCCTAGCGGTGGCGGAATGCTCCGTACCACTGACTGCCGCCGTGATCGAGGTGGAGTACGTACACCCCCTGCAGCCGCGTCTCAAAGCCGTATTTCCACGTAACATCCCGTCCGAAATGCCAGTCCGAACTCTCGAAGTGATCCAGTTCGTGGTACTTTACCCGCTGCAGGATTTCCCTGCGTACACACTGGAAAAAACCGATAGGCGTGCCGTCGCTCTCCCGCACGCGCAGTTCGCCCGGACCAGCGAGCAATTGTTCGTGGCATTCCCATGGTCGGATTGCTCCGGTGAGAATGGCAGCGGTGGTTTTCGGATCCAGCATTTTCCGACCTTCTGGAGCCACGTGAAACGCTTGCGGTCCCAGGGCTTCGATGCGGGCCAGCAGATCGGGAGGCGCGACAATATCCGCGTCCATCAGAGCGGTCCATTTTCCGGAGGCCAGTTTGGCCGCCTCGTTGATCATGAAGCCTTTGGCTTTTACGCAGCCGGGGGGCATGGGAAGACGCACCCAGCGCGTGTCCGGGTAGAGCATTTCCATGGAGTCCAGGACGTCGTCTGTGGCGTCAATGCCGGGCACGTAGGCCACGATGACTTCTACCGAACGCCGCGGCAGTCCCTGTTGTCGGCCGATGGACGTCAGGGCCGCCTGAAGCCGCCGGGAAAACCGTGTGCACACCACAATGACCGAAAAGAGCAGGTCTCCCGGTGCCGGTGGGGCGGTATCTGTGTGCTCCCAGACCTGCACGGACTGGGTAAAAATCATGCCGTCGATGTTGTGCAGGCAGATTCTGGGTTCGCACAGGTCCGGCAGCCGTTCCGGTACGGCGCGGTTCCCCTCGAGGCGCACCGGCAGCAGAGACTGGTCATCACGGAGCAGCACGAAAGCGCCGTCCCGGTTCACGTGCAGCGTAATCCGGTGCGTGTAGTCCACCATGGGAACCAGCAGCCGGGCATGCCGGCCCAGGGCGAAGCCCGCGTATTCCGCCACCCCACCGCCCAGCATATAGGACACCGTAAACGGCGGCTTCAGCCGGGCCAGGGGGGTACTGATCTGCTCACAGACAGAAAAAGACGTCCAGCGCACCGCTCCCGGCATGTGCAGGGAATACACCCCTTCCACCGTGTAGTCCTGTTCACTGAGCGCACGGGTGGGAGGCTGACGCCGCAGGATTTCTCGGGCTGTCTCCGCCAACTGATCCCGAGCTTCCAGGGTTTCCAGGCGCTGCCGGTCCACCGGATCCAGGAGCGTTTCCTGGTCGGGAAATGCTCCTGCCCATAGGCAAGGTGTTCCGGAGATTGTCCGGGGCGTAAAATCCGGGCAAGCGGATGAAAACGCTTCCGTGACTCGGTCGCAGACCATGCGCATAGCACATTCCCCGCAAACGGGTCCCCGTTCCGCTGCCCGTTTGCGTTCATATTGCTCCAGGGCCCTGTCCCATTCTTCCGGGGTCCGGGGAGGGGGACGGAATCGGCGTTTCAGCGGGCTCAGCCGCCGGGCCAGTTTGTGGTACATCCATACCCGGATATAGGCCCGCGGATAGTCCAGAAGCCATGGGAACAGCGCGGCATCGATGCCCTGATGCAGGGAAACACCCCGGGACAGCATGTTTTCCAGCACGGCGTCTATCCGGCCGGGGGAGTGCCGGAACAGTTGTTCGGCCAGGGCACGGGATGGCGCGTTGTAGTCCCGGCAGTCGCGGCGGCGCTGCAAATCGTTCTGGACGTGTGGCCATAAGGACTCCGGCAGCGCACAGAAGGGCACATCCCGCAGGATCAGCGGCAGGTCCGCATCCCGTAACGCAGACGCGTTCGCAATCCAGTGTGGCCACCAGTCGCCGCCGGGTGAATCCGTCGGAATAAACGGGTCCGTCAGGTATGCGGTGATGGTGGAAAACTGATCCCGCCGCCGAGCCAACTGCTCGACCGTATGTGCGGATATACCGGTCATAACAGCCGGTTCCAGCCAGAGCCGCACCAGCAGTCCCGCTTCCGCGGCCGCATCCAGCCACGCCCATGTCAGCGGGTCAGTTGGATCCGCTGGAGCCAGACACAGATCCGGCATGCCGTACCGGCCGGTCCAGGATTTCAGCGCAGATGGGGGGGCACACACCGGTTTCAGTCGCAGGGAGGGACGAATCTCATCCGAAAGGCACCACTCGAATACCGCTTCGATGAAATGCAGATGTTCCGGCAGGGCAAGAAGATCCACTTTGGGAGTGGTATAGAGATTCCGGTGGGCCCTTACCCAACGTTGGACGGTTATCAGCGGAAGGGTATCGCCCGCGCGGTTGTACAGACAGATCAGACCCCGCACCGAAGGCAGGTTCCACTTCGGCTTTAAAAACCGTTCCCTCGCGTCCTCCCCGTGACCCAACTCGACAGGACGCTCCTGTCCCTCGAGCGCGCTCATAAGGCCCAGTCGCGATCCTCAGGGTAAACTACTTTCCACTGATCCCGAATGAAATATTTCGGGTCATCCGTGGGTGGGACATCCGTGATGGGCTGGGCTTCGTCGGTTCCGAAGAAGTCAACGTAGTCACCGTGGAAACCGTCGCAGATTTCCCGGACGTGACAGTTGGCACAGGCCGCGGAGTATTTGTAATGACAATCCGCGGCGGCCCGGACTTTCGCTTCGTCCTGATACATCACTTCGGCGGTTTTGATTTTCTGTTCCAGTATGGACAGCAGATGCTGGGCTTTCAGCGCCGCGCTGTACAACACCGGGTGTTTTTCATAAGCATCCCGCACCATAAGGGGATCCTTGCCATAGACCCGTCGGGCGAAAGCCCCAATTTTCAGCGGAGGCGACGGGTTGCCGTCCCGCATCATCTGAGGCTGTTTCATGGTCCACAGCCAACTCTGATAATCCCATTCGTGAATATCGTAGGACAACTGCTGGAAGTTGTAGAAATTCTTCCGGTGTCTGGGCTCGGCCATGCAGATCGGCAGGTAGCGCACATTGACTTCGATACCGGCCTCTTCCAGCATGTCAATGGCCTCAGTCAGGTGCGGTTTGATCTCGGAATACCGCGCCACGGTGTCCGCCCGCCGGTGGCCGGTGTGCTGGTCGTTGAAGGGATTGAAGGCGATGTAGTTGACTGCCAGCGCGCCGTAACGAATGGCGTGCTCCGCGACCTGTGTGAGAATGGGTATCACCGGCTTGGACATGGTGCAGTTGATCCGGAAAGGAAACTCCGCCTGGCGCATGTTTTCCAAAGCGGCGGTGATTTTCGCGTAAGCCCCTTTGACGCCCACTACCTCGTCATGGATTTCACCCACACCGTGCAGGCTTACCAGGAAATCCCGCAGTCCCGCGTCGCGATATTTTTCCACCATGCCGGGTTTGGCCAGCATCAGGCCGTTCGTGATCAGCGTGGGAATGAGTCCGATATCCCGGCAGTGGCGGATCAGTTCAAAGATATCCTTGTAGACGGTGGGCTCGCCGCCCTGGATATCAATGGCCCGGCAGTCATACAGGTATCGCAGGGTGCTGGTGATCTGTTTGGCCTTTTCAAGACTCATGAAGGCGTGTTCCGGATGCTTGTGATCCAGAATCCGGTCGATGAAATAGCAGAAGTAACACCGCTGGTTGCAGGTCTGTCCCAGCCACATGACCGCCCGTTTGGACAAAACCCGCTTTTGGGTCCAGACGTATCCTGCCTTTTCCAATTGCTCGTGCACAGGGGTGACGGCGAATCGCACCGTCCGGTTCATTGTAAGGGCTGCGCTTTCAACTGACATGAAAACCTCCTGGAGAATTGTCCGTGGCATCTGCCGCTTCGAGTCGGACGGTGCCGGAAAACAGCAGGTGCCGGCCCGCTTCGAAAACCAGCCGGCCCACATCGCCCGTCCGCAGAAATTGTAACACCCGGGCATTTTCAGCTATCGAAGTATTGATCGCCGTGGGACGCATGAGCGGGGCATCATCCTGCAACAAAAAGACCACCCGAGGCAAACCGGCCCCCTCTGCTATGATCTGCCGGCCGGGTGGGTAGGTTCGGTTCTGGTGTTTCCACATGGTATCTTCGGGCTGGAATGATGCGAACCGGCCGGCTTCCGCTTCTGTCGCCCACTCCGTGTATTCCGGCCGCAACACCACGGACACCTGGTACTCCTGAGCCTGAATCACCTCATCGGCTTCGAGTTCGATGGTCAGGTGAACGCCTTCCGGGTCTGGTGTCACCTGCCAGATCTGCCGGAAGGGGAAGCGTCTGGACACCCCTTCCATCTCGAAACCGTTGCTTAGGGGCCGGCTGCTGCCCCATTGCAGGGTGTGGCTGTCCGCCCAGAGATGCTCAATCAGCAGGGCGGCATAGCAGTTCAGGTACGCAGTCACTTCCGTTTCATCCAGAAACAGCCGTAACCCGCCGTGTTCGAACCGGACTGTCATCCTGCCGGACCGCACCACGCGGTCTGACCGGACGCGCCAGGCCATATCTTCCGCGCGCAGCCCTGGATCGATCAGCATCTCAACCAGTGAGATACGGCTCGCTTCGAGTTGACCTGCCATGGACATGAAATTCACCGATGCCTGTAACACCCGGCTTTGGGCCAGGTATTCCGCGTTGTACCAGGCCAGTCCCGTGTGGGGCCACACGGGCTGTGCCTCGAATAGCAGCGGTGGCAGTCCGGAAGCATCATCCGGCAAAGCGGCCGCCCGGTTGGAGCGCATTTCCGGAGACAGCACCAGCGTCCACTGCGTGTCCGACGGCTGAATTTCGGGGAAATCGCCCGAAAAATCGCCATATATCCATTTTCGGTAGGCCGCGGGGATGGCCAGCGAAAGGTTGACTTGATCCAGCGAACAGGGTCGTTCCAGTTCCAGATCCACCCGCCAGCGGAACCGGCCGGCCTCATCCAGACGTTCCGTCCACCACAGAGTGACCGGGAGACGGGGAAGCCGTCCCCGGACCACGCAGCCTGTCTCATTCCGTTCGGTTACAGTCCATTCCGCCTGGGATCCCGGGTGGTACTGTCCCAATGAAACCACCGCGCAACTGAATCCCGCCGGAGCGGTGATTTCGCGGCCCGAACGGAACAGGGATATCCGCCCTTCACATTGTATTGCCTCGGTGTTGCCCTGCCGGAACACATGCACCCCCCGTTCGTTGCCTACCTGCCGCAGGTACCACGTGATAGTTTCCTGAGGGGTATCGCGCTGGACCAGTCTGCCCCGATCCAGCAGGATCACCCGGTCACACAGCGCGTGCACCAGGCCGAGATCGTGGGATACAAAAACGATAGTTTTGCCCTGTTCACGCAGTTCCCCGATTTTCCAGCGGCATTTCCGCTGGAAAGCCTCGTCCCCCACCGCCAGAACCTCGTCCACCAGAAAGATGTCGGGATTGGTGTGGGCGGCCACCGCGAACCCCAGCCGCACGAACATGCCGTTGCTGTAGGTTTCCACAGGCTGATCGATAAAATCGCCGATTTCAGCGAAGCGGATGATCTCGTCAAAAACGGTATCCGTCTCCCGGTGACGCATGCCGAGCAGCCCGGCGTTGAGGTATACGTTCTCTCGCCCTGTCAGGATGGGATGGAAACCCGCCCCGAGTTCCAGAAGTGACGCCACCCGTCCCCGCACAATCACCTGTCCGGCGGTGGGTCTGGTCACCCCGGCAATCAGGCTCAGCAGCGTGCTTTTACCGGATCCGTTCCTTCCGATGATACCCAGCGATTCGCCCTGACTGACGCTGAAGGACACCCCGTCCAGAGCCCGGAACCGCGGGGTTTTCCGGCCCCGGATCCAGTCGCCCAGACCGCCACGGCCGCGCAGGTCCCGCGCGCCCCGCCGCGAGGGGAACTCTTTGACCAAGTCCCGGACTTCTATCACCGGTTCGCGAATCATAGACTGTCCGCAATGGTCCCGGCAGTTTTCCGGAAGACCACCAGTCCTGTGATGAAGACCAGAACCGCGCAGGCCGCAGGCCAGGCCAGCATCCGGATGTCCGACAGGGAGCCGACAAACAGCAGTTCCCGATAAGCCGTCAGCAGGCCGGCCATCGGGTTTAACCAGTAGAGACCGGCCAGCCATCCGGGCAGTCCCTGTGCCTTTGCAACCAGATCCGCCGGATAGATAACTGGTGAGGCGTAAAACCCGAACATCAGTCCCACCGACACCATGTTGCCCACATCCCGGAAAAGAGCGTGTCCGCAGCAGAACCACAGCGCGAGTCCCAGGGTTAGCACCAGTTCCAGACTGAAAAGCAGGGGAATGATGAGATATCCCACCGTGAGTTTTCCGCCGAACAGCAGATGGGTGACTTCCAGCAGCACCAACCCGATAGCCAGGTTGACCAGGGGTACCAGACAGGCCGCCAGGGGGATCACCTCCCGCGGAAACCGCACCTTTTTGACCAGGTGACGGGCATCTACCAGAGAATGGGTGGCCGCGGATACCGCTCCGCTGAAATACTGCCAGAAAATCAGTCCGCACAGCAGCTGTACGGCATAGGGCCGGGTTCCGGCCCCGGTTAGCGCCGCCCGGTCGCCCAGAATAAAGGAAAATACTACCGCGAGCAGGGCCATGAAAAGCAGCGGTTCCAGTACCGCCCAGAGAAAGCCCATAACGGCGTAACGGTAGCGTGCCCGGAGATCTTTCCAGACCAGGTCCAGCAGCAGTTCCCGAGCCCGAACCAGTTCCCGGAAAACCCGCGCGGGGGTATCCGGCGCCAGACTGTCGTATATCCATGGGTTTGACATCATGTTGATCCGCGGGCGGGACCGGATTTCATCCCGCCGGATACTTAATAATATAATAATTGTCAGGGCAAATCAGACCGTCGGCGGCAGGGGGCGTGATTTTCCGGAAAAGGAGTTCGCTCGTGTCTTCATCATTGCGACAGGCTATTACGCGGGCCATGCTGGATCTTTTCGACGGGTTGAGTGCGGAAGATGTGGTATTTTCCGTTCCGCCGTCAATCGGGCAGGGAGATATCGCCTTGCCCATGTTTTCGGCGGCCCGGAAACTTCGCGCGGCACCCCAGAAACTTGCGGTGGAAGTCGCTGGCAGGCTGCAGGTAGATGAACGCGTGCTATCCGTCGTGGCGGAGGGACCTTACCTCAACCTGAAACTCAACCGGCCGGTGGTGGGTGGTTCGGTGATCGCGGAAATCCTGGCTGCTGGCCGCAGATGGGGTAGTGGCGGTACCGGGACGGGCCGACGGGTCCTTATCGAGCATACCAGCATTAACCCCAACGCAAGCCCCCACGTCGGACGTGGACGCAACGCTATGATCGGCGACAGTCTGACCCGGTTGCTGCGTTTCGAAGGCTACGATGTCGAGGTACATTACTACGTCAATGACATGGGACGCCAGATCGGTCTGCTCGTGCTGATCGCCGAGGAACTCGAACACCTGGACTTCCAGGGTATTCTCGACGCCTATGTCAGGGCCAATGCCCGCGCTGAAGCGGACCCGGAATTTGCCGCCCGGGGATACGAATTGCTGGCCCGCATGGAGTCGGGTGATCCCGAGACCCGGGCTCGGTTCCGACGGGTTACCGACCTGTGTCTCCGGGGACAGCTCGAAGTACTGGCGCGGCTGGGAGCCACCTATGACTGTTTTGATCATGAGTCGGATTACGTGAATGATCCTCGGCTGGAACGAATCGAAACCGCGCTGCGGGAAAAAGGCGCGCTTTTTGTGGATGAACAACAGCGGCTGGTGGTGGACCTGCGCCCGTTGGGTTATGAACCTGATGAAGGCCGTTATTTTGTGCTCCGCAGGGCGAACGGCAGTTCCATGTATGGTTATCGGGATCTGGCGTACACCATGGACAAAATGTCCCGGGGCGCGGAGATCAATCTCCAGGTACTGGGTGAGGATCACAAACTGTATGCCCAGCAGATCGCTCTGATTCTCGGCGCGTGCGGCTGTCCTGCCCCGGAAACCATCTACTACTCCTATATTCTGCTTAAGGATGGCAAGATGTCTACCCGTCAGGGTAAAGTGGTTCTGCTCTCCGATTTTCTGGATCAGGCCGCCGCCCTGGCCGCGGAGCGGGTGTCGGAACAATTCCCCGATCTGGACGCCGTCGAACGGCAGGCCATCGCCGAACAGGTGGCCGTGGCCGCCATTCGTTTTGCCGTCCTGCGGGTCAAGCCCGGCCGAAACGTCACGTTTGACCTGGACGCCGCGCTCTCCTTCCAGGGGGACACGGGACCCTATATCCAGTATTCCTGCGCGCGCATCCGGTCTATTCTGCGCAAGGCTGCCGGGGACGGAGTCGCGGAGGATATCCCGGCTTTGCCCGATCATCTGGAAGACGCGGAATGGGCCCTGATCCGTCAACTCGAAGCCTTCCCCGCCGAAGTGGCCGACGGTATCGTCCAGCGGTCGGTGGCAGGCATCGCGAACTATGCCCTGGAGACGGCCCGGCTTTTTACCACGTTTTATCACGAATGCCCGGTGCTGAAGGCCGGTTCTCCTGAACGCGCGGCTTTCCGGCTGCGGTTGTGTCGGGCGGCCCTGACAACGATGGAAAACGCGCTGGGGATTCTGGGCATTGCCGCTCCCGAACGGATGTAACGGTCCTTGGCGGCGGTGCTGATCGGAACAAACGCCTCCTGAAGCAGGCTTTGGTAGGGCGCGAAATCCTTCAGGGCAGGAATTTGGCGGGATTGACGGGCTGTCCTTTCTCCCGCACTTCGTAATGAAGGTGGGTGGTGGTGGCGTTGCCCGTCCGGCCGACCCGGCCGATGACCTCTTTTTGCCGAACCTTCTTTCCAACGGATACCGTGTAGGCGTCAAGATGGGCGTAGACCGTCTGGTGTCCTCCCGCGTGTTGCAGTACTACCATCTTGCCGTACCGGCCGTGGTTTCCGGCGAAAATGACTTCACCATCTGCTGTGGCCATTACGGGTGTGCCTTTGGGCGCCAGGATATCGATGCCTTGATGGGTCCTCGACTTGCCCCGTCTGGACCCGAAGGTGGATCCGATTTTCCGCCACTCCGGACCTAACGGCCATACGGATGGTACCACCGCGGAAGTGGCGGCTGAAGCTGATGGCAGGGGGGGAGAAACGGGTTCCGGCCGGGGTGTCCTGCCCCGGAACAGCGAACACCCAGACAGTATCGCCAACGTCAGGCAGACCACCATGCTCCGGCCGACTATCAGCCGCCATCGGCGGACCTCAGACTTCTTCATCACGATCGTCAATCATATACTCCGTTTTTTCTTGCCCGCATGGGGACAAATGGCGAAAATAGCAAAAACCGCCCCCTCCGGGCAAATAAACCGATGGCATCAGGAGGGGTGGCAGACGGTCTATCGATCCCAAAACAACCGCCCCGCCAGCGACGGGGCGAATGGCTTTTGGTACACGAAGATACGGACCGGATCAGACGACGTAGGTGGAGGCAGAGGTGTCACCGCCGCGGCCGGTCCAGTTGGTGTGGAAAAACTCACCGCGTGGTTTATCCACTCGCTCATAGGTGTGCGCGCCGAAGTAATCCCGCTGCGCCTGCAGCAGATTCGCCGGCAGCCACGCCGAGCGGTAGCCGTCCAGGAAGTTCAGGGCGGAGGCCAGGGCCGGCACAGGAATCCCCATGGCCACAGCCTGTCCGATTACCCGCCGCCAGGCAGCCTGGCTGTTGTTCACCACCTCGGCGAAAAACGGATCCAGCAGGAGATTTTCGAGGTTGGGATTCCGGTCAAAGGCCTCCTTGATTTTGCCCAGGAACACGGAACGGATGATGCAGCCGCCACGCCACATCAGCGCGATGCCGCCGTAATTCAGGTTCCATCCGTAAGTCTTGGCGGCCGCCCGCATCAGCTGGTAGCCCTGGGCATAACTGACAATCTTGGCGGCATACAGCGCTTTGCGCAGGTCGTCCAGGAAGGCCGCGCGGTCTCCCGTGAAGGCAGGCTGTACTTCGGCCCGGAGAACTTTTGACGCCTTCACCCGTTCATCCTTGATGGCAGACAGACACCGCGCGAAAACCGCTTCGGCGATCAGGGTAAGGGGTTGTCCCTCATCCAGCGCGGCCATCACGGTCCATTTTCCCGTGCCTTTCTGACCGGCCGTGTCCAGGATCAGGTCCACCACGTACTGGCCTTCTTCATTGCGGTAGTTCAGGATGTCCCGGGTGATCTCGATCAGATAGGAATTCAATTCCCCTTCCTGCCACGTGGCGAAGGTTTCATGCATCTCG
>Ga0308390_1000904_pt1 | contig 20211 bp, 17 predicted proteins | sample Hotspr2Sample149_FD_202358 | JGI IMG/M metagenome (GOLD analysis project Ga0308390, IMG submission 202358) | Hot spring phototrophic mat microbial communities from Mushroom Spring, Yellowstone National Park, Wyoming, United States - 20040719_149 ...
ACTCATATATCTAAAAAGAAATTAAAAAGCGATTATCTTAAATTTCATCCGCATTCATAAATTTTTATAAATTTTGACAGAAAGAAATCAATAATTATATTTAAATTGAAAAATGGAAATTTTATTTTTAGGAGTTTTTTAGTTTAGGAGTTTTTTTAAGTTTTTAAGGCACGGAGCAAACTTTATAAATTTTAATTTTATTGGAGGCGAAATGAGGGACGGAGCCAAACTTTATAAATTTTAATAATTAAGCAAAAAAATAAAGAAGTTTATAAAGTTTCCCTCCGTCCCTATAGTTTTCCTAAATGAATATATCTTTATATACTACGGATGGTTTAAAAATAGAAAATTTAATTGAGAAAAAATTGTTAAAGAATACTAATTTTGAAGAAAGATTATATTTTAATAATTATAAAAATGGGATTTATATTTTAAGGGCAGAAACCTATAATGAGAAAGGCAAACAGATTTTAAATAAGCAGATTTTAATTGCAAGGTAATTTTATGAAAAGATTTTTATTATTTTTAATTTTTTTAATTTTTAATTTTAAACTCTTATATCCGGTTTTTGAAACTTCGCAATCAACTACTTTTACAAAATCAATTTCAGATATTTCGGCTATATATACAACTGATGATTTTATAAATTTTTCTAAAAATCCCTCTCTTTTAACTTATTACAATTTCCCTTTGTATGGAATTGATTATCAAAATTCATTTTTTGATAATATGTTTTATAATATTAAATTTTATTACTTAAACAGGTTTAAAAATTTAGGTTTTGGAATTTTATTTTCTGACTTTATTTCAAAAGATGAGAATCTTGGTTATTCTGAATATTTATTAAATCAAATTTTTTCATTTCATATAAAAAACTTTTTAAGTGCTGGTTTTAATTTTAAATTTTACAGAATAGTTTCAAATTATTTAGATGGAAATGGATTTAATTCTGACATAGCATTTTCAACGGAAAAAATTTATAATTTTACATTTTCATTGAGATTTCAAAATTTTATAAATTCAAAATTTATATGGGATAATAATAATTCACAGGTTTTTAAAAGATTATTAAATTTAACAGCTGGTTACAATTTAAATTTTTCAATTATCAAATTATTTATTTTAGTTGAATATACGCCATCAAATTTAAAATTAGAAAATTATACAATTTCAGATAAAAACGATGAAGCAATCAAATCAGCTGTTATAATTAAAATTCATAAAAATTTTTACATTTCATCAGGAATTTCAAAATATGAAAAAAATTTTGGAGCGGGTATATCAACAAGATATTTTATTTTTTATTTTGCCAATAGTTTAAGAGAGATTGGCAATCAGCAGTCAATAACAATAACTTTTAAAGGAGGAGAATAAAAATGAAGTTTCTAAATTTAATTTTAAATTTTATTTTATTTATATCAATATTGAGTAGTCAAACAACTGAAAATGAGAATAATACAAAAAGTGCTTTAACAGGATTTTCAGCCTTAATTGATTCATTTGATATATTTGTTCCTAAAGAGAAATACACTATTATTGAGAATGACAATTCAAAGCTTTTTATAAGTTCAGACAATGATTCATTGCAAGGTGATTATTCATTAAGGCTTGATTATATTTTAGAGCCTTACAATTCGTTTGGCAGTTATGTTGCAGCAGAGTGGCAAATTTATCCATCATTTGATTTTAGTAGTGCAAAAGAAGGAAGTATATGGATAAAAGGAGATGGAAGTGATAATATATTTGAAATAGGTTTTGTAGATTCAGATGATGAAATTTGGGTTGTGCAATCTAAAACTGTTTTAAATTCAACTTCCTGGCAAGAATTTAAATTTAGTATAAATGATTTTAAATTATCAACATTAGGGAATATTGGCAACAAAAAATTTGATAAAACTTCAATAAAAGCCATTCAATATATAATTAGAAGTTTTAAAAATAACAAAATTCAGGGAAGTATAAAGATTGACAATTTTACATTTAGTGGTGCAAATTTTCCTGTTGAAGTAATTGAGCGTCAGCCTTATTCTTTGATACAATCAGGTTATGTTGATATTGAATACAGAAAGATAAATAATTATTTTAATTATTATCCTGCTGAATTTAAAAAGGGTGATTTACTTTGGAATTTGTTATTTTTGAACATAGTTTATAAAACTGACAAGATTTTGGGAGTTGGAATATTAAGATTAGGTGGACTTGATTTTGGTTTTTCAAATGAGAGATACGGAATTGCAAATGCATTTCAGTCTGATTTTACTGTTCTTTTATATTTAAATAGAATTTTAAAATTTATAAATTTTATTAAAATTGGAAGATTAGGACCCTACTATAATGATTACATTATGTCTGAAGAATACGAGATAGGTGAGGGAGCGGATAATCGTTCAAGAACTGGACATTTTTTAATGGGTATTCAAACTGAGGGAAGGCTTTTTTCATTTTTAAATTATGATTTATTTTATATAAAACATTGGCATAATTCATTTACTGCAGGTTCAAAATCTTGGTTTGATTATGATATATTAAGATTTACTGGTGCAATTGTAGATTATGAAGGTAAGGCATTATTCAAAAGAGATGAAAATAATTTTAATTCAAAACTTGCAATTCAGGATTTGGCATACACTGCTGTAGTTGATTTATTTTTAGATAGTTTATTTGAACAGGGATTAATTCAAACAACTTTTCTTTATGGTGAAAATTATTATAAGCGTTATGCTAAAATTTATCAGCCTCCATTTAATGAATATGAAGATATAACAGCTCAAAATGAGATTACAGATGATTTATATTTTAGAGAAGTTTATAATTTTTCTGATATTGGTTTTTTAAGAGATAGAGATTTAAATTATTTATATGAAGGTTTAACTAATAGTATAAAACAGAAAGGTTCAATTTACAAAGGAGAAATAACATTAGATGGTGTTATAGCAACAGGAGTTTATGTTAAAGGTATTTATGAAAAAATAAATCCTTATTTTTTACCTATGTTCAGAAATAGAGAAGTTTTAAGAGAGCGACCGAATATTTTATTTTTCAATCAGAGAGAATGTTATGAATTATTACTTGGCTTTAAAATTTGGAAATTTGATGTTTCTGGAATTTACAAAAAATTGAATTCAACTATTGAAGAAAATTCATAATATTATTACAAAAATGGGCAGAATTACAATGGAGTTATAAAATATAAAATTTATGGACAGAGTTTTATTGGAGCTGGAATTGATATTTTAAATTTAGAATTTCCAAATGTTATACTAAAAGATTATAACGAAATGCGCTATTTTGGTTTCTTTAAATTTAATTTAATACCAAAATTATCAGTTCTGTTTAATTATACTTTTTTAAAAGTTATTAATAAAAATTCTGAAGAATCTAAAACAGAGAATATAACATATTACATAGCAACAGCGAAGTGGAATATTACAAATGATTCATTTTTACAATTTGATTATTCAATTTTGAATCCTATAACAGCGGACCAATTTAATTATGGTCCAAGGGGACCTAATATGTATGAGCCAAAAGATTTAATAAAATTATTATTCCATATTGATTTTAGGTTGTAAAAATATGAGAATAAAATATTTAAAAATTTTGATTTTAATAATTATTTTTGGAAAAGCTATTTATAGTAGAAGTGTTCCGTATGAATATAAAGGCAGGGTTTTAAAATCTACTGGTAGTATAACAAAGAAGCCGAAAGCAGATAATAATATATTTTTGATATGGGATTTTAATGAGGGGTTGCAGAATAAGCTTGGAGGCTGGGGCAATCCATTTCAATCTGGAGAATGCGAAGTTGAAATTGAGTATTCAAAAGAAATTAAGAGGGGGAACAATGGAAGGTCATTAAAAATTACTGCCAATAAAAAAGCTAATTGCTTTTGCGGATTTTGGTTCCATCTTTTTGATATGAAAAAATTACCAAAAGAATTTTTAGATATAAGTGATTTCGGATATTTGTCATTTTTTGTTAGAGGCGAAAATGGTGGTGAAGATTTTTTAATAAAAGTTGCAGATGAAAATTGGGTTAAGAAAGAAGATTCTGTTCCTGTTGGAAGGGCAAGTGATTATATAAAAGAAGGCGGAATAATTGATACTGAATGGCGTGAGGTTGTTGTTCCAATTTCTGAATTTAAAGTTGATGTAAAACGCTTCGGACAAATTACTTTTGAATTCTTAAACAATGGCAAAAATATTGTCTATATTGATGACATAACTTTAAAGAAAACAAAATCTGATATTGTAAAAAAATTTGGAGACGAATTTATTTCGGAGGAAAAACCAATTGAAAGAGAAATAAAAAGAGCATTATTGGTATGGCATCCTGAGGATTATCAAACTGATGATGGAATGAAAAAACTTATAAAATTTTGTAACGAAAAAAATATAAATGTCCTATGGTGTCAGACTTTAATTAGATATTACAAAATAACAGAGGAAGGCGAATCAGAAGTAACAGATGAAGAATTAACAAAGTATGGAGAAAAATTGAATATTATTGCGAAATTTGTTAATCCGGCGGCTGATAGAAAATTTTTAGAATATGCACATAAAAATGGAATAAAAGAAGTTCATCTTCTTGATGGTTATAAATATTATGTTCTTGAAAAATTTCATCCTAAAATGCTTGCGCAGGTTAAGGCTGTCATAAATTTTAATCATCAAGCAAAAGATGATTATGGTAAATGGGATGGCGTTCATCATGATAATGAACCTTATTTACTTGATGAATTTCAAAATCCTTCTTTAAGGCAGAAAATTTACAGGCAATATCTTGAGCTTGCTCAGAAGATAAAAAATATTATAAAATTATCAAATTCAAATTTAAAATACGGGGTAGATATTCCATTTTGGTTTGATGAGCCTGATGAAGCAATGAATTTTGTAGGGAATGCCAAATTTAACAATGAAGAGAAGCCTGTAAGTTTTCATCTTCTTGATATTGTTGATAACATTGGAATAATGGATTATAGAAATTTTGCATACGGACCTGATTGAATTATAACGCACGGGAAAGATGAAGTTGAACATGCAACGAAAGTTGGTAAAGAAGTTTATGTTGGAGTGGAGACAATTGAAATAGAACCTCCTAAAATAACATTTTTTGGTAAAAATGAAGAATATCTTAATAAAGTTTTAAATCAAACAATTGAATATTTTAAAAGCTATAAGGGTTTTGCAGGGGTTGCAATACATCACTATAGAACTTACAAAGATTTATGTGAGAAAAAATAAATTTTTTTAAATTATCTGAAAATGCACAACAAAATTTTATGCAAGTAAAAATAGTATTTTCTCGTTTTTCAAATTTTTATAAAGATTATCAAGTTTAATATTTTTAAACATATCTTTATTTATCACAGAGCCTTGAGCCGTTATATTTTCAAGAGTTATATTCAATTTCTTAATTTCTTCTTTTAAATTATTTTGAAGATTTTCAGTTTTTGAAATTTCTTCTCTTATTTTTGAAATTAAATTATTAATATTTGAATTTGAATTATAATAATCTTTTTCTGCTGGTATAATATTTTCCAATAAAAATTTGCCTTTAAATTTATAATTTTCAATTAAATTTTTTAATTCTAAGTATAAATCTTGTATGTTTTTATTACCGATTAAAATTTTTTCAGATTTTTTTAAAGCTTCCAAATAAACCTGGGTAATTGAAAAATTATTTTCTATTTCTTTTATTTTGTTATGAATGTCATTCAATCCCTTTTCAGAAATAATTTCTTTAACTAAGTCTTTGTATTCAACTTCTTTTTTAGGCGCCGAGTTATTTTTTACAGCAGTATTTTCAGAAAAATTAAAAAATGTTTGATAAAGATTTGTTTTATTAACTTTCATTTATTCCCCTCCTTTAAATTATTTTCATCATATTCATTTTTTAAATTTATAATTTTTATAATTCCACTCCAAGGACTTTTCTTTTCTATAATTTCAACTTCTACTTCAACTATCTTTCCATTTTTTTTATAAAATTCTTTTTTATCTTTTTCAGAAAATAACTTATAACTTATACGGGAGCGGGTTTTCCATCTATCAACAATATAAATCTCATTTTCATTATAAACTTCAACTTTTCCTAAAATATTTAATTTATTTTCTTTTTTTACTTTATTATGTGATGAACAGGTAAAAACTAAAACCAACAGAAATGGCAAAATATAATTTTTCATTTAGTAATAAAAATAACTTAAAAAATAAAAAAATCAAGCTAATTATTTTTTTTAAAACTTGAAATTTTAATACAAAAGATTAATTTTTATAAAACTTTTAATTAAATGGAGTTTAAAAATGGAGAGTTATAATTTCAAAAATATAGAAGAAGAATTGTTAGAAATTTGGGAGAAGAATAAAATTTTTAGAGTGAAAGATAATAAAGATTTGAAAAAATTTTATTGTTTAGTTATGTTTCCTTATCCTTCCGGAAGAATTCATATGGGGCATGTTAGGAATTATGTTATAGGAGATGTTATAGCTCGTTATAAAAGGATGCAGGGTTATAATGTTTTACATCCTATAGGTTGGGATGCTTTTGGACTTCCTGCTGAGAATGCTGCTCTTGAAAAAAAGATTCATCCTGCTAAATGGACTTATGATAATATTGACTATATGAGAAAAGAGCTTAAAAGATTAGGAATTTCTTATAATTGGGAAAGGGAAGTTACAACTTGTGATGAGGAATATTATAAATGGAATCAATGGTTTTTTATAAAATTTTATGAGAAAGGGCTTGTTTACAGAAAAGAATCTTATGCCAACTGGTGTCCGAAATGTGAAACTGTTTTAGCGAATGAACAAGTAATAGATGGTAAATGTTGGCGTTGTGATAGCGAGGTTGAATATAAAAAATTAAATCAATGGTTTTTTAAAATTACTGATTATGCTGAAGAACTTTTAGAAGGGCATAATCTACTTAAAAATGGCTGGCCTGAAAAAGTTTTGATTATGCAAAAAAACTGGATAGGTAAATCTTATGGTGTTACAATAAATTTTAAATTAGAAGATGGCAGGGATTTCCCAATTTTTACAACAAGACCTGATACAATTTACGGCGTAACATTTATGGCTATTTCGCCTGAACATCCTTTTGTTGATGAAATTGTTGATAAAGCGGAGAAAAATTTAAAAGAAGAATTGATAAAATTTCTTCAGAGAGTTAAAAAAGTTAACATAGAGAAGCGGCGAACAGGTGAATATGAGAAAGAAGGAATTTGGACAGGTTATTATGTTATAAATCCTTTAACAAAAGAGAGAGTGCCATTATATATTGCTAATTTTGTTTTAATGGAGTATGGAACCGGCGCTATAATGTGTGTTCCTGCTCACGACCAGCGTGATTTTGAATTTGCAAAAAAGTATAAACTGCCAATTAAAATTGTAATAAAACCTTTTGATTATGAATTAGACCCTGAAAAAATGGAATCAGCTTATGTTGATGATGGAATTCAAGTTAATTCAGGTGAATTTAATGGTTTGCCAAATAGAATAGCAATGGAGAAAATTATAGATTATATTGAAGCCAATAAATTAGGAAAAAGAAGTATAAATTACAAATTAAAAGATTGGTTAATATCTCGTCAAAGATATTGGGGAACGCCAATTCCAATAATTTATTGTTCAAAATGTGGAATAGTTCCTGTTCCTGAAAATGATTTACCTGTTAAATTACCCAAAGAAGTTGAAATTACATTTAAAGGTGGTTCACCACTTGAAAAAGTTAAAGAATTTGTAAATGTTAAATGTCCAAAATGCGGTTCTGATGCAAAGCGTGAAACTGACACTATGGATACATTTGTTGATTCTTCCTGGTATTATGCACGATATTGTTCACCTGACGAAAAGAATTCGCCTTTTAATAAAAAAGAGGCAGAATATTGGTTACCTGTTGACCAGTATATTGGTGGAATTGAGCATGCTACAATGCATCTTTTGTATGCGAGATTTTTTCATAAAGTAATGAGGGATTTAGGGCTTGTTAATTTTGATGAACCATTTTTAAATCTTTTGACACAGGGTATGGTAATAAAAGATGGTGCTAAAATGAGTAAATCAAAAGGGAATATAGTTGACCCTGATGATATGATAAACAAATATGGAGCTGATACTTTAAGAATTTTTATACTATTTGCTGCGCCGCCTGAAACTGAACTTGAATGGTCAGACAAAGGTATTGAAGGTGCTCACAGATTTGTAAATAGAATCTGGAATTTTATAGCAAAAAATTTTGATAATATAAAAGATATAAAATTTGAAATAGAGCCAGAAAAATTAAATAATTCACAAAAAAATTTATATATATATCTTAATAAAACTATTAAAAAATTTATAGATGACATAGAAAAATCTTTTCATTTTAATACAGCAATTGCATCTGTTATGGAATTTTTAAATGAACTTATTAAATATGATTACAAAACTGAAACTGATTATAAATTATTAAAATTTTGTATAAAAAACATTTTATTACTTTTGAATCCGATTGCGCCATTTTTTACAGAAAGGCTATGGCGAAATTTGAATTTTGAAAATGCAATTTATGAAAATCCTTTCCCTTCCCCTGATGAAAATTATTTGAGATTTAATACTTACAAAATGGTTGTTCAGATTAATGGTAAACTTCGGAATTTAATAGGGGTTGAATATAATTTATCAGAGGAAGAAATGAAAGAAAAAGCTTTAAGTGATGATAAAATTAAAAAATACATTGAAGGCAAAGAGATATTAAAAATTATTACAGTGAAAAATAAACTTGTTAATATAGTTATTAAATGAAATTTTTGATAATTCGTTTAAAGGCAGTTGGCGATACAATTTTAACTACTCCTGTTTTTAGAAATATCAAAAAATATTTCCATAATTCAATTATTGATGTTATAGTATATCCTAATTCTTATGATATTCTTAAAAATAATCCTTACATAGATAAAGTTATAATTTTAAAAAGAAAAAATATTTCAAAGTTTATCTTTTATTTAAAATCAATTTTTAAAAAATATGATGTAATAATTGATTACATAAACAATCCTACTTCAACACTTATTGCATTTTTTACGAGAAGTAGATTTAAGATAGGAATTAAAAACAAACGAAATTTTTTTTATACTCACAGGTTAAAAATATCTGGGAATATTTATACAGGAATAAAAAATTTGAAATATTTAGAACCATTAGGTATAAATGATTTTTCTGATTTTATGCCTGAAATTTTTTTAAATAATTCTGAGATTAAGAAAGGGAAGAGAATTTTAATGGAAATTGGTATTCCATTGAAAAATATTGTAGGGATATTTGCATCTGCAAAATATGAGACACGTAGGTATCCTCCTGAAAATTTTGCTGAACTTGCAAAAATAATTGCTAAAAAAACTAAATATAATGTTTTATTTCTTTTTGGATATAATGATTTTAAAATTTATGAAATTATAAGAAGTATTTGTAAAGATTTAAAAAATATTTATTTTTCACCGCTTAATTTGAATCTTTTAGAAATTTCTGCAATTATTAAAAATTTAAAATTTTTTATTACATCTGATACAGGTCCGAAGCATATTGGGGTTGCATTAAAGATTCCGACTTTAACAATTTTTTCATCTACGAATCCACTTGTATGGAATCCGCCTGATACAAAAAGATTTCCTTTTATTAGAAATGAGATTGATTGTATTGGATGCGAGAGTAATAGTTGTGAATCACTTAAATGTATGAAAGAGCTCTCGGCTTATGAAGTTTTTAAAGTTTTTAAAAAATATTGTAAATGATTTTTAAGGTTTAAGCCACATAAGTGATTCAAAATTTTTAGGTGGCATTTTAAAGTATATATAACCATCAAATGGATGAGTTTCTATAACTTTATCTTTTTCTAAAACTTCAACAAAAAAATAAACATTAGATTCATATTCTAAATTTATTTTTTCAAATGGGATAGAAAGTTCTATTATTCTATCAATTTTTATTTTATTAAATGAGCCGACTTTTTTTTCGCTTTTAGGCATAATGAAGAAATATTCATCTGTATCTTTTTTTAAATCAAAAATAATTCTATTTCTTTCTGGTCTAACAAAGCTGATTCTAATTTTATACAACTCTTCTTTTAAAATTTCGTCTATGTTTACTAAATCAAATCTAAAGAAAAGTTCACTTCCATTGTAAGCGTAGAAGAATTGTTTAATTATTCTTTTAGTAGTTTGAGCCATAGCTGCACCCAATTCAGGTTTATAGCGAACAGCACCATACCATTCAAAATAATTATTTACAATTCCATCAATTATAGGATTTAATACAAAAGTTGGTTGTAAAATATTACTTGTTTTTGCTTTTTCTTTTATTGGTATATTTAATTCTTCAGGCGGATTAAGTCCCAAAACTATGTAAACATTTTTTAAATGTTGTCTAAATAAGGCGTCAAATTCTTCATCATTTATTGAAGAGAATTTATCACCATACCACCAGAACCAATCAGAACCTTCAGCCTGATAAATTTCTTCGTTTGCCTGTTCAATTTTATTTTTATCAAAGTCTGGATTATTTCTTATAAATTCAACTAAAAAATCTTTTGTATTTTTTAAATAGACCCATGCTTTATTTTCTTCTTCGCCTCCAATCCAGATTGCAAAATTATGAGAAATCCAGGAACCAGGATATATTCTATTAAGCGTTCCAAAATTTTTATATTTCTCTAAATATTCACTTAATGTAATTGATTCTAAATGTTCATCATTTTCAATTTTTGAATATAAAGTATTTAAAAATTCTTCTCCGCTATCATAATAATATTCCCAAGCATTTTCGCCATCAAGTATAATTGAAACAATATAATCTTTATCATCATTTTTTATATGTTCATAGATATTTTTTAGATGGTGATACAAATCTTCTGCTGCATCTTTGCCTTTCATTTTTGAATATTTAAAACCTATATTATCAGATAGAATGTGGTCTCTAAAGAATCCGAAGACTTCGCCTTCTGAAGTTTCAATTTTATATGGTTTATATAAAGTTTTAGCTCTGTCGGGGCAACTTCCAAGAGTATGGAATAAGATTTCTTCATCTGTTGCGAACCATTTAATTTTATTTTTTGCAAATATATTTAAAACATCATTTGAAACTGAGCCTTCTGAGGGCCAAATGCCTTTCGATTCTTTATTAAAAATTCTTTGAAAATAATCTTTTGCTTTTTTTACTTGAAGTTCAGCATCTTCAGGGTAGCTGAATATTTTATCAGGTAATTTAACATTAGGCATACATTCTAAAGCAATTTTATTGTTATAAAGTAGTGGTAGAATTGGATGATAAAATGGTGAAAAAGAGATTTCAATTTTTCCTTCTTCAAAGAATTTTTTATAAATTGGTATAATTTTGTTTAAAATTTTTAATTGGATATTTAATAATTGTTCTTTCTCATCCTGTGTAAAATCTCTACCTTTTTTTATGAGTTCCTGAAGGAAAGGTTCTTCTTTTATAGCGGTAAAACCAAACCAGCCGAGATTGAACCAAACTTGTAAGTCCATAAAATCTTGTTTTGTATAAATATTTATTGCTTCTCTTAGAATATTTTTATTTACTTGATAACCTCTTTTATATAAAAGTTCATCATATCTTGAAGATTTGCTTATAACTGTTGATTGATTTATCATAAAAAATTTTGAGAGTAAAAAAAGTTTTTCGTCATAAGTTAAGTCTGATGGATTTTTAATTGTTAGTTCATAGTATTTATCTTTATTTGAAGGGTCTTTATATTTTTCAATTTGAAGCAAAAGAGCAGGAACCAGATTGAAGTTGAGTTTAATTTTATTATAATTTTCTAATATTTTAATCATATCATAATAGCCTCTTGTTGAATGTAATCTAACCCAAGGCATAATAAATTCGTGTTTTAGTTCATCAAGGTAGTAAGGTTGGTGCATATGCCAAAGGAACGCCACTTTTAATTTTTTCATTTTTAGTTCACCTCAAATTAGATATTTATGCTTTTTAAATAGTTTGCGGCATCTTCTGGTAAAGTTGGGTTTATAAAAAAATCTATTCCCCATTCAAAGCCAATCTCTTTTGTTATAACAGGAACAAATGAAATATGCCAGTGATAATCCTGTTCAATAGTTTGCCAATATCCCTTTTTAGGGAATTTTATTGGACCGTTGTATAACATCCATCTATAGTTTCGTGCTGACAATGCTTTTTCAAGTTTAAGTTTAATTACATTCATAATTTCAGCGAGAAATTTTAAATCTTGTGATGAAACTTCCATAAAATTCCAGCAATGTTTTAATGGTAAAATCATAATTTCAAATGGAAATCTTGAAGCATAAGGAGTTATTGCTATAAATTCTTTATTTGAATAAACGATTCTTTCATCAAGTTTTAATTCAAGTTTGATTAAATCGCAATATACGCATCTTTCTTTTAATTCAAAATATTCTAAAGCTGTATGAAATTTATTAGCCATTTCAATTGGTATAATTGGCAAGGCTATTATATTAGAATGTGGATGAGACAAAACTGTTCCTGCTGTTTTTCCTTTATTTTTATATACCATAATATATTTAAATCTTTTATCATTTACGAGGTCTCTTATTCTTTCTCGTATAGTATAAAAGACTGAAGAAAGTTGGTCATTATCAATTTTATCAGAGTGATAAGGGGATTCAATAACGACTTCGTGAGCTCCTATAGGGTTCATTTTATCGTAAAGTCCAATACCTTCAAGTCCCAAATCACCTTCTATTCTTAAGGCAGGGAATCTATGTGGAACAACTCTAACTTTCCAGCCTGGTTTATTTTTTTCGCCTTCTCTTATAGCAAAAATTTCAGGTGGTGTCATAAATTCGTTACCTTCACATAACGGACATAAATCTAATTTCTGATGACTATTCAATTTTAAATCTTCTTTTTCATCATAATAAAAGCTTCTAACCTGTCTTATTCCGTATTCGCTACCACATAAAACCCATCGCTTTGTTAAAGGGTCCCTTCTCATTTCAGGCATTTCAATTTCTCCATTTTAAATTTAAAATTTTTTGGACTTAATTAAATATCGGAAGAATTGAAAATTTAAAAATTTATTGAAGCGCAAGAAGAAAATCTAATTCCATAATTGATAATCTATCTCCTGAAAAATACTATTTTTCTGCTCAATTTCTCTTAAGTATTCGTAATCAATATAATTATTCAGCAAATCATAATAAAGTTTATTGAAATTATGAATATGTTCTTTAACTCTTTTAATAGCGTATTCAACAGTAGTTTTAGTTGTTATAATAAAAGGCCAATCACTTGCGCAACCTAAAAGTAATTCTCTTGCCATTTGATTTAAAACTCTTTTTTCTTCTGGATTTGGATTATTTTTTTCTTTTGTAATTTTTTTAAATTTATCAATAGCATCATAAAGATAATAAAGAATCCATTCAACATCTCCATTTAGCCAAACTTCTGAATATCCTTTATATCCCCAAGATGAAAAATTTGGCATAACAACCTGATTTGTAGGGAATTTTCGTAAATAATTAGTTGGAGTTATCATTTTAATAATATTTTGGTCATAATGCATTTTTTTAATAAGGTAATAAATAAATTCAGGACCTTCATACCACCAATGTCCAAAAAGTTCAGCATCATACATTGAGACAACAACAGGGGGTCTATCCATTTTTGAGGCGAGGTATTCTACTTGTTTTGTTCTATTGAAAAGAAAATTTCCAGCATGCTCTGCTGCTTTATTTCTTGCAACTTCTCTATTGTAAGGTTGTTTATCCTCTGTTTTACCTGTTATTTTATAATATTTGAAGCCAGTTTGAACTCTTATTCCTTCTGGCAGGAATGGTTTTAGATAATCCATTGGTAATTGGAATCCTATATCTCTATAAAATTCTCTATAATTATAATCACCTGGATAACCTTCAGAAGCTGACCATACTTGTTTTGCAGTTTCTACATCTCTTCCGAATGCAGCAACTCCATTTGGAGTATAAACAGGAGCAAAAACTCCATACACAGGTTTAGGATTTCCATATAAAATTCCATGGGTTTCAAGGAAGAAATATCTTATATTTTCGTCAGCAAGGAATTTATCGCAATCTTCAAAGTAACCATTTTCAGCAAGCCATATTCCTTTTGGTTCTTCTCCAAAATGTTTAATATAATTTCTTTTTGCAACTCTGATTGCCATTCTTATTATAGAAGGTTCAGGTTGAAAGTTAGGTAAGAAAAGATGAGGACCTGTGCAGGTAATAATTTCAAGATGTCCTGATTTTTTAAATTTTAAAAAACCTTCTATTAGATTTTTATGATATTTATTAACAAAATCATCGCGTTGTCTTAAGAATCTGTTATAATAATGTAATGCTGTAAAATAGAATCTATCATCTCCTCTTGTTCTTTTAATTTCGCTTTCGCCAAGTCTAACAAGATTTTCAATATATTTTAAAGTTCTATTTTGCAGAACAGGGTCAACAAACATTTCAGCGAGTGCTGGTGTTATTGACATTGTAATTTGAAAGTCAACACCTTCATTAACTAATTGTTCAAAGTATAATAAGAGTTGTAAATAAGTTTCTGTAACACCTTCAAAAAGCCAGCGTTCTTCTAAAAAATTTTCATATTCAGGATGCTTAACAAATGGCAAATGAGAATGTAAAACAAAAATTTGATAACCTTTAGGTTCCATTTTAATTTTTTAATTTAAAAATTTTAAACTAAAAATAATTAATTTAAAAATGGTAGTCAACAAATTTTTTTAAAATTTATATATTTTTTAGAATTGAAATTTGTGGAAATTAGCAGTTACGAGAAAATTTAAAATTTGTTTTATAATAGCGAAAAAATGGACGCAAGAATAAAAGAATTGGTAAATCAAGTAAAAGATTTTTTAATAAGGATGTATGGGAAAAAGATTTAAAAGTTTATTCTATACGGTTCGTATATGAGAGGTGATGTAAATAAAGATTCTGATATTGATATACTTGTATTAGTTGATGAGACCTTAAATCCTTTTGAAGTTAGAAAAAAAATTGAGCGACCTTTTGTTTGATATAATTCTTGAAAAGGGCGAGATTATCTCAGTTATAGTTCTTCCTGAATTTCTCTTTGAAAATTATAATTATCCATTTATATTAAATGTAAAGAAAGAAGGTTTGAGTGTATGAAAGAGATAAAAGATTTTACAGAGAAAGCGGAGAAATTTCTATATATATTAAATGTAAAGAAAGAAGGTTTGAGTGTATGAAAGAGATAAAAGATTTTATAGAGAAAGCGGAGAAATTTCTATAATATATTAAATGTAAAGAAAGAAGGTTTGAGTTTATGAAAGAAATAAAAGATTTTATAGAGAAGTCGGAGAAATTTTTAATTACTGCGGAACATTCGTTAAATATTGGTGATTATGATTCTTGTGTTTGAAAATGTTATTATGCTTGGGACATATATTTATAAAGAATATTAGAAAAGTTAAAATAAAAATTTTGCCTCTTCTGTAAAGTTAATATTTTTAAATTTTTAAAAATGAATTGATAGACCAAAACTTAAAGCAATTCCTGATATATCAATTTTTACTCTATCGCCATTTATACCAAATCTTGAAAAATTGAAATTTCTAAATTCGCTAAAAGTTCCGTTAACCTCAGCATCAGCTTCATCCATTTCTTCTTTGTTCCCTTCGGCATTAGTCCATTGTCTTCTGCCATTTGCTTCATAAACTGTTGGTAAAAATTCTGTTGCAAATGTCCAACCGCATTTTAAATTTATTGATACTCTTTTAGAAATAAGAATGTCTATTGTTCCTAACAGATTTATTAAAAACGAAGGATTGGCGTTAAACCAACTTTCAACAAGTATTCTTCTATTTTTTAATAAAGTATTATTAGTAGATGTTGGTGTATAAATTGAAATTCCTTGAACATCCTGTTCTAATTTAGGTTCCAATAAAGCAAAATCAGATTTTAAACCTAAATTAAGCCATCTTGTTGGAGTTGTTATTGCCTGAAAATATATAAAACCACCTGTTGCTGAATAATTATAATTTCTATATATGTTATCAGTTATACCGCCGTTTGTAAAAAGAAGATTCTCTTCTCGGATTAATTCATTTCCACCAATATAAAGGTATCCAACTCCAACATTGAAATTTTTAGATAATTTATAACCTGCATTTAAAGAATACCCTTGTAAGGCGCTATTATATTTTTTAAGAAGAATAGCCATTCCTTCAACTGACAAATTTATTCCGTATTTACTCTGAAAAGAGGAGAAATAATAAGATTTTGCTTCATTTATTACTTCTTCTTTTTTCAAAGTTGTGTTTTTTGTTAAGATAATTTCCCCTGTTTCAGATTTAATTAATTTGACATCAACATTTACTGTATCGCCGATTTCAGAGACAGTGCCGTCAAGTAGAAGTTCAGCACCTAAAAGATTACCAGCCTGCGGTGCTGTTTTTTCATCAATCATTCCTGTCATTCCTAATTCTATTTCTTTTAAAGCTTTTTCAATTTCCTCACGCTCAATAAGGGTGAATATTAAACTTTCACCTAATTTTGTTGTAATAATAGCTGAAATGCTTTTACCTGTTTCGTATTTTTTCAAATCTGGCGATAATTCTTTTAAATTAAAAACCGCTATTCTTTTTTTAAACATTATATCTCCTGCCTTTGCTTTATAATCAGTAACAAGTTCTTCAATCATTTTGTTAATTTCTTTTTTGGCATCCGCATAAGAGATTGAAGCAAAAGCAATTAAAATTATAATAAATTTTTTAATCATATTTTTTGCCTCCTTCAAGATAAAATTTTATAATATAATTCCAAATATTTTTTTGCTGAATTTTCCCATGAAAAATCTTGCTTCATTGCTCGTTTAATAATTTTATTAATTTCGTTTTTATTTTGATATAATATAACACATTTTTCAATTATATCAATTAAATTTTTTGAAGAATAATTATAGAAAGCAAAACCTGTTCCATTTTTATAATCTTTAAAGTAATCAATAATAGTATCAGAAAGGCCGCCTGTTGAATGGACGATTGGGATAGTTCCATATTTTAGAGCGTAAAGTTGGTTAAGACCGCAGGGCTCAGATTTTGACGGCATAATTAAGAAATCGCCTCCTGCATACATTTTATGCGCAAGCTCATCATCAAATTTTAAAAATAGTTTAAAATTTTTATATTTATCTGAATAATCTTTTAATTTTTTTTCAATATCAGGTGCGCCATCACCAAGTAAAACGAAATTTAATTTAAAAGATAAAATAGTATCAAGTGAATCTATTAAAATGTCCAATCCTTTCATATTCACAAGTCTTGAAATCATTATAAACAAAGGTTTTTCAAATCCTTTTAAATTAGTAATTTTTAATAAATCTTTTTTGCATAATTTTTTGCCAGTTAAATTTTTTGCTGAATAATTTGCAATTAAATATTTATCAATTTCAGGATTCCAGATTGAATAATCAACTCCATTTAAAATTCCATAAAAATCTTTTTCACGCATTTGTAAAAAATAAGTTAATCCTTTGCTAATTTCATCTTTGCTAATTAGAAGTTCATTTCTATATGTTGGAGAAACGGTTGTTATAATATCGCTGAATACGAGTGCTGATTTTAATAAATTTATTTTGCCATAGTATTCAAACTTATCGCTTGTAAAATATTCCCAAGGTAAATTTAGTTTGTAATAATTATTTATTTCAAATATACCTTGATAGCTAAAATTATGTATTGTAAAAATAGTTTTTGTATTATTCAAAAGAAATTCATTTTTATAAGATAATTTTAACAGGAACGGGATAAAAGCAGTTTGCCAATCATTGCAGTGAATAATATCAATTTTTAATTCTTTGATTAAAATAAAATTTATAATTGCTTTACAGAAAAATAGAAATCTATCAAAGTTATCAGAATAATCTTTGCCTTGAAAAGTATATAAGCTATCTCTAAAAAAATATTCGTCATTTTTAATTAAAATAATTTGGACATTTGTTTCGGGCAATTTTGTGTGATAATAAAAAGCCTGTTTAAAATCTGTTCCAATAGATATATTTGAAGTAATATTAGTATTTATGATTTCAATATTTTTGAAATTATATAAATTTTTATAGAAAGGTAGGAAAATATAAACATTATGACCAAGGTAAGAGAGTTCTTTAGATAAAGCTGGGATGACATCAGCCATACCACCTGTTTTGGCAAATGGCGAGCATTCGGAAGCGGCAAAGATTATATTAAGATTTTTCATAAATTAAAATTGGTAATTTTTTGGAATTACAACTATGCCATTTGGCGAGACAAAAAATTTTTTACTATCTTTATCAAGGTTGTAACCTATTTCAACGCCCTCAGGGATTTTAACATTTTTATCAATTATAGCTCTTCTTATTTTAGCATATCTTCCTATTTCAACATTATTAAAAATTATACTTGCTTCAACATAAGCATAAGAATGAACAAATACATTTTGGAATAGAATAGAGTTTCTAACGGTTGCGCCACTTATGATACAGCCTTCACCAACAAGGCTATTGTAAGCTACACCTACTCTACCTTTATAACCATATTCTTCAAAGACAAATTTAGCAGGTGGGTATATACTTCTAACAGTTTGTATGGGCCATTTAGTATTATAGAGATTAAAGACAGGGTCAATTGAGCATAAATCCATATTGGCATTATAATAAGAATCTATATCTCCAACATCGCGCCAGTAGCCAATTTCTTTTTCTGTTATGCCAGGGAATCTATTTTGTGAGAAATCATAAGCAAATATTTTATAATCTTTATAGACTCTTGGAATTATATCTTTTCCGAAGTCGTGAGTTGAATCAGTTCTTTGGGCATCCTCTTTTAGAATATCAATTAAAAATTTAGTTTTAAAAGCATAATTTCCCATTGATGCTAAACAGAATTCTGGTTTGCCAGGAATTGTAGGTGGGTTTTCTTTAGGTTTTTCAATAAAACCGGTTACTCTAAAATTATTATCAATTGTTAGTATTCCGAATTTATAAGCTTCTTGAACTGGGACAGGTATAGCGCATATTGTCATATCAGCGTGTTTTTTTCTATGGAAATTAAGGAATTGTCTCACATCCATTTTATAAATATGGTCGCCACCAAAGACAAGGACATAATCAGGGTCTTCATCATATATCAAATTTAAATTTTGATAAATAGCATCTGCTGTTCCTTTATACCAGTCTTCACCTGTTCTCATTTGTGCAGGAACTATATCAAGGTATTGTCCAATAGCAGGGGAGAGAAGATTTAATTGTGTTATATGTCTTATTAAAGAATCAGCTTTAAATTGTGTTAAAATTTTTATTTTATAAAATTCAGAATTTATTAAGTTATTTATAACAAAATCTATAATTCTATATTTTCCGCCGAAAGGGACAGAAGGCTTTGCTCTATCTTTTGTCAAAGGGTAAAGGCGTTCACCTTTACCGCCTGCTAAAATAAATGCAAGTGTCTTTGCCATAGCTTTACTTCTTTTTTAAAATAGAATGTGAACCAAATATTGAACCAAATGAGGATGTAAAATCAGCTTTGAATTCATATTCTAAATATTTTTTTAACATTTTTCGCATTTCAAGTGAAATTGGTTTGTCAATATCTATGTAAGCCCAAATCTGTTCCAAATTTCCTGATTCTCTATCACGAGGAGTTTTTATTATATTTGACCTTAAAACTTCTATTAAATTTCCATCTCTATCTCTAAATCCAAGTTTGGCAATAAAATATGTATCAGGTCTATTAACATTTATAAACCAATTTCCTTTATAATTCCCAACTCTAATCTCCATAATTTTATTTCCATTATTGCCATCAAATTGAATTCCTGTTATATCATAGAGATATAGATGAACATTATCATTTCTAATAATATCATTGCCATAATGATTTGAAAGTTGATTTCTGACATCACTATTTATTTCCCAGAAAGAATAAATCCAGTATGGGTCAACGACTAATAATACTAATTTGTTTGTGTTATAACTTGGAGGAATATCATAATTTATTTTTTTTAGAAATTTAAAATCAGGTAAAGAATGAAATTTTTCTATTTCATCTTTTATATAAGTTTCTTGAGGAATTTCTTTTTCAAGAATTTCTATGCTTGTTTCTTTTAATTGAGTTTCTGAAATTTTCTTTTTAGTTTTTGAAACTTGTTTTTCAGTTTTTACTTTTCGTTTTACAACTTTCTTTTTTGTTTC
>Ga0308390_1000905_pt1 | contig 20210 bp, 18 predicted proteins | sample Hotspr2Sample149_FD_202358 | JGI IMG/M metagenome (GOLD analysis project Ga0308390, IMG submission 202358) | Hot spring phototrophic mat microbial communities from Mushroom Spring, Yellowstone National Park, Wyoming, United States - 20040719_149 ...
GTCGATCCGCGGCCGCGGATCGACTCCAGGCGGGTTCGCGGCGTGGACAGCGCAGCACACGAGAGCATGTCGGCACCCAACTCGCGGACCAGGCAGGCGGCGCGAGTGTTCAGTTCACCCCTCGAGCCGGCAGTGGCCGCATCGGTGAGGAGGTCACCGCAGCCTCGCCGACGGCTGGAGCGCTCGCGGCTCGCGCCAGCCGGACGGCCCGCATCCTGAGCCTGGCAGCGGTCTCAGCGTCTCGCAGCGCTTGCCCACACTGTGCTCGTCTACTCTTGTGCTGGCCAGAGGGATGAACAAGCTCCCTCTTCACCTGAGGGAGCCCACTGGGCACCTGTCGTCGGCATCCGCTGATCGGCGAGGGGGTATCTGGCTGGCGAGGCAGTGCCTCGCTGGCTGAAGCCTGCCAGAGGCAGCGTGCCTGAAGGACGATCCGATCTGGTGCACGACCGAAGCGCGATCCAGCGTGGCACTCAGTCGAAGAACGATTCGGGGACCGCCACGTACGTCACGTCGGCGAGCGCTTCTTCGCCCTCCCGGGTGAGCCAGGTTCCCAACACGGCCGGGCGGACTGGCCGTCGGGCGACACGCTCCAGGAGCGCCGCCCGCTCACGAGCGCGGAGGATGTCCGAGATCCCTACACCCCAGGATATCTCGCAGACGACGTAGATCGGCTCGCCTCCGTCCGTCGCGTCGCGCCCCTCCAGCACGAGATCGACCAGCAGAAGTTGCTCCGCCTCCCGTTCGTCCAGGAGGCCGGCGTCCGCGCCATCTTCGACCAGGCGTGTGAGTTCTTCACTGGGCAAGACACGCGGGCGCCGCAGGATCTTGCGGAAGAGGCCACCGAACCGACGCTCGACCACCAACGGAAGGACGAGTCCCTTGAGGCGGCCGAGATCCCGTTCGACACGCTCCAGACGACGCTCGAAATCCTGCATCCGCTCGGTGAGCGCGGCAATCTGAGCCGCCATCTGCTGCATCTGCTCGGTCAAGGCTTCGATCTGCGCTTCTACCCGCTCCATGCGGGCAGTCAGCGCTTCGATCTGTGCCTCCACACGCTCCATCCGCGCGGTCAGGGCCTCGATCTGCGCTTCGACCCGCTCCATGCGCGCAGTCAGCGCTTCGATCTGCGCCTCCACCCGTTCCATCCGCGCGGTCAGGGCCTCGATCTGTGCCTCCACCCGCTCCATCCGCGCAGTCAATGCCTCGATCTGCGCCTCCACCCGCTCCATCCGCGCAGTCAGCGCCTCGATCTGCGCCTCCACCCGTTCCATCCGCGCGGTCAAGGCTTCGATCTGTGCCTCCACCCGTTCCATGCGGGCAGTCAGCGCCTCGATCTGCGCCTCCACCCGCTCCATCCGCTCGGTCAAGGCTTCGATCTGCGCTTCGACCCGTTCCATCCGTTCGGTCAAGGCTTCGATCTGCGCTTCGACCCGTTCCATCCGTTCGGTCAAGGCTTCGATCTGTGCCTCCACCCGCTCCATGCGCGCAGTCAGCGCTTCGATCTGCGCCTCCACCCGCTCCATCCGCTCGGTCAGGGCCCCGATCTGGGCTTCGACCCGTTCCATCCGTTCGGTCAAGGCTTCGATCTGCGCCTCCACCCGCTCCATGCTGACGGTGAGTTGGCGGATCTGCTCGGTCGTGGCCGCCTGCTGCTGCTCCACCTGTTCCATCCGGTCAACCAGCGCAGCGATCTGAGCCGCGGTCTCGGCTTGTTGCGCACTGACTGCCGCCAGCGCACGCTCCACCGCTTGCTGGAACGATTCCAACTGCTGTGCCAATCGCTCCTGCGTGGCCGCGAGTGACCGCACCAGATCCGGAAGCTGCAAGAGCTCCTCCGAAAGCAACAAGGAACGGACCAGCGCCCGGAACTCCGGCGAGGTCTCCAAAAGGTGCAAAAAGTCCTGAATGTGCTTCGGATAGGCGCTCACGCTGGAGTCCCTCCTCGTCCGCGGCGAAATCATACCAGGTTCGCCGCGTCGCTGTAGGACAACCTCTAGCGATCAGGCGAGTGGCATAGTCTTCCACCCTCGCTCGGTCAGGACGAGCGTTTCCCGGTACCCAGCGGCACTGAGGAGCGCCCGCGCCTCACTGAAACCAGCTGCCACATCCTCGGGCCGATGGGCATCAGCACCGATCAGCACTGGAATCCCCCATTCCCGGCATCGTCGCAGGATCCATTCCGCGGGATAAGGCGCACCGATCGGGCGGCGGAGTCCAGACGTGTTCAACTCGATCGGCAACCCTGCTCGGCTGATCGCCAGCAGTGCTCGCTCCACCGCGGCTCGGTACCAGGCAGCCAAATCGTCGAAGTAGCGCTCTCCCACGTTCCACTGCTTGACCTTGTCCAAATGACCGATGACGACAGGCAGGTCCAGCCGCGCTGCCCAGTCAGCCAGTCGGGCGAGGAGGCCATAATACATCTCGATCAGCTGGCGAACGTCGCCGCGATAGACATCCTCGAGTTGCCGAGCGAACGCCTCAGCCGACTCGTCGACAGCCCACAGCTGACCCTCTGGGTCTCGCCCCAAGAAGTGCAGGCTCACGACCGCATAATCGAGGCCGCTGCTCAGCACGACCGCTCGTTTGAAGGCCATCCCCTCGGGAACCAACGCTGGTTCCAGGTAATCGAGTTCGACCCCCAACCACACGGGAAATCGCCCCAACCAGCGCTCCCGCGCTGCCCGCACGTCAGTCAGGTACTGCTGGAAGCGTTCGACCGTCATCGTCCAGTCGCACGGAAACGGTACAGGTGCATGCGACGAAAACCCTACCGCCGCCAGTCCCGCCTCCCGCGCCGTTTCGATGTACGCCTCGACCGTCCCTGAGCCGTCGCAATACCCCGGATGGTTGTGGTAGCTTCCCTCGAGCACGATATCCCTCCTTGCAGATGAAGAGAGCAAGACGAAACGACCGCCTCACCGGTCTCGAGGAGTACCCTACCATCGCTCGTGCCGAGGCGCAGCCGCGCGATCAGCCCGCGCTCGTCTCGTGAGAACCGATTTACCGACGCGAGCAGCCTGTCACCAGGCACCATCACCGAGAAGCTGCGGCGTGTCGGACGCTTCTCGATCGCGCAACCCTGCCGACCCGCTTTTCAGCCTGTTCCTGCGCGTGCATCGGCCGGACGACGCTTGGCAACCGAGCCGGTCGGTGTGACAATGCCCGTGACGAGCAGCAGAGCCCATTTGAGGAGCCAGCGTATGGATACGAGCGAGCGGCCGAACACGTTGCGCCAGACCGAGGCATACTATCACCTCGTCCTGGAGCGGATGATCCCGAAAGCTGAGCCAGCTTTCGAAGCACCCGAGATGCAGGAACGAGTGTGGGGACGCCGCTGGGGGGTCGAGAATGACGTCGGACGGCTCCGGCTCTGTGTCGTGCACCGCCCCGGGGACGAGATGCTCACCGTCCAGCCAGAGGGACACTACGACCCGACCATCGGCGCCTACATCGACGACGAGAACCAATGGTACTGGCGCGACAGCAATCCGCCTGATATCGCCCGCATGCAAGCCGAGCACGACGCGCTGGTGAACGCTCTTCGGGCCGAGGGCGTCAAAGTCGTTTCCGTCGACTGCCCATCTCGCGACCCGCATGCCGTCTTTACGCGCGATATGGCGGTCGCCGTCAAAGGAGGTGCTGTCGTCTGTCGTCTCGGCCTCGTCGGGCGCCACCCACAGGCTGGCCGCCGCGGCGAGGAAGCATTCATGACCCGCCTCCTCGCCGAACTCGGCATGCCGATCCTGCACACCATCCACGGTACCGGACTCCTGGAAGGAGGATCCGTCTGCTGGCTGAATGACTCGACGGTCGCGGTCGGCATGTCCTATCGGCAAAACGAGGCCGGACTTCGGCAATTGGAGGCTGTCCTCGCCGAGCAAGGCGTGCGCCTGGTCCGGGTTCCCCTCCCCGGCTATGCGCTCCACCTCGATGGTGCCTGCGTGATGGTCGATTACGACAAAGCGCTCATCAATCTGACGCGTCTTCCGTACTGGTTCCTCGATTTGCTTCGCGAGCTCGACATCCAGCCCATCCACGTCTGGCCGACCGAGCCGCAGGCCGTCAATTGCCTCGCCGTCCGACCGGCCCGGGTGATCATGCCGGCAGGCTGCCCCCGCACACGCGAGCGACTCGAGGCAGCAGGCATCGAGACGGTCGAGATCCCGTATGACGAGATCCTCAAAAACGGGGGCGGCATCCACTGTTCCACGCTGCCCCTGATCCGCGATCCGTGAGACCTTTGAGGGCAAGCGACACCAGGCAAGCACCCCATCGATCTCGACGGCAGCACGAGGCGCGATCTCCGGGAATAGGCTCGCCGGAGATCGCGCAGAAAGCTGGCCGCCCAATCAGAACAACACCGCGTCGATCACCATCGCCGTAAAAAGCAAGCCGAGATACTGCATGGAGTAGAGGAAGACGCGCTTCGCCAGCTGATCGCTCCGCTCACGATAGAGTCGCGCCACCAGCCAGAGAAAACGGGCGCCCAGCACCATAGCTGCCACGAGGTACGGAACGCCCAGCACACCGAGCGGGTAGAAGAGCAAACTCGCCAAGACCGTGGCCACCGTATAGACCAGGATTTGCCGGCGCGTCTCCTCCTCCCCGCGCACCGCTGGCAGCATCGGCACTCCCGCTGCCGCGTAATCGCCGCGCTTGTACAACGCCAGTGCCCAGAAGTGCGGTGGCGTCCAGGCGAAGACCAAGAGAAACATCAGGAGTGCCGGCACGCTGACTTGGCCCGTCACTGCTGCCCAGCCCACCAGCGGTGGTACCGCTCCCGCTGCACCACCGATCACGATGTTCTGTGGCGTAGTTCGCTTGAGCCAGATCGTATACACGAACACATAGAACAGGTTGCCGGACAACGAGAGCACGGCTGCGACCGGATTGACGAACGCCGTCAGGACATAGACTGCCAGAACACTCAGGACGATACCGAAGAGCAGCGCATATTCCGGGGCCACTCGCCCAGCCGGCAACGGTCGCCGGCGTGTGCGCGTCATGATCGCATCGATGTCCCGATCCACATAGTGATTGATCGCCCCTGCTCCACCGGAAGCGAGCGCCCCACCGACGAGCGTCCAGAACAACGTCCACAGTGACGGCACCCCTTGCGCTGCCACGAGCATCGCGCACAACGTGGTGACCAGCAACAAAACCATCACCCCCGGCTTGGTGAGCACGCGGTAATCGCGCACAACCTCGCCGAGCGGACGCTGCATCGCCACCCGTACCGCGGCTCGCTCCTGCTGGACGGTGGCAGTGGCGAGCGCTCGGTCAGCCAAGACGGCCAGCATGAGCAGCACCCAAACGATCGTCGCGACTGCGAGATGCGCAACGCTCACCGCTGGGTGCAAGCGGAACCAGATATTGGCTGCCCCGACAAAGACCTGCGCGACCATGAGCACCGCTGCTGCCGTGGCCAGCCCGACGACCCACCGGGACTCACCACGCACTCGCCGCGCCTTCCTGGCGACCCCGGCCACCAGCAAGACCGCCACGAGCGCAATCAATCGGTGCGTCAGGTGAACGTCGACATTGGTCCACCCGGTCGGAATCCAGAATCCTCTACAGAACGGCCACTCCGGGCAGGCGAACCCCGTACCGCGCTTCGCGGTATAGGCACCACTGAGCATCAGAAGGAAAACCGCTCCCAGTGCCGCCACGAGCCAGGGGCGCAAGGGTGAGCGTCCTGCCACTCGAGCGAGGGCTGGAAACCACGTCCGGAAGGCGAGCACGAGAGCGACCGCGAGGTAGCTCAAGGCCACTCCCAGATGGAGCGCAACCACCGCTGCCTCCAGGTGCGTCCAGACGGTGATCGCGCCCAGCATGGCTTGGACGAGCACCAGCCCGGCAGCGATGAGCGGCAACCGCACTATCCATCGGTCCGGCGAGCGTGCGCGCCAACTCGCCACGGCGACCGCCCCGGTGAGGAGGATGACCGCCAGCGCGATCATCCGGTGCACGTATTCGATCCAGGCCAAGAGATCCCAGCCGGGTACGAGACGTCCGTCACAGAGCGGCCACTCCGGACCACAACCCAAGCCTGCTCCGGTCACTCGGACTGTTCCGCCGATCACGATCAGAAGATAGCCAGCGAGCGCGACAGCCAGCGCCAGCCAACGGATGGTCTGACGTCCATTTCCCATCTCTCGCATAGTGTTCCCGCACTCTCGTCGCTTCCCGACACGACTCGCTGGTAGCGAGTCTACCACTGATAGCCTACTGCAGGACGAGCGATCGCGCTGTCAGTGTTTATCCGATCTTCCATGGTACCCGGCTCAACTCGAACCAGGAGAACCCGTAGAGGAAGATGAACAGAATCAAGAACGCAACCGAGATGACCAGTGTCCCCGGCACCTCGAAGCCACGGTGCGTCGTCGCTGGCTCACCAGCACCACCGGCGATGGCTGGATACGGGCTGAAGACCTCCGGAATGATGCGCCCGACGGCAGGCCGCGGTGTCCGCTGACCAACGAAGACAGTCGCGACCGCTACCAGTACGAACATCGCACCGCCGACGACAGCGATAACGCCACCGATCCCAGGAAGCCGGTCCACGACCCGACACGCGAACAGCGTGCGCGGCAGATCGACGAACACCGTTCCATCATGATCTCGATACACCTGCGAGACGAACGGGGCGAGTTCCACATGTCGCGGGGAAGCGCACAGCAACTCGATGTCCGGCAACGCTACCGTGATTCCATAGAACTCGCTTGCCCGCTCGACCGTGGCGAGCGCGTCCGCGAAGGCTAACTCGACAACCGGAAGACTCGCCCCCGTGACTCCCACCCGCAGCTGACGGACACCCCGTTCTGTCGCGCGTCGCAACAGGGACAAGAAAGCGCGTTGCCAGGCTCGAAACTCCTCGAGAAAGGACCCGACGAGATCGAGCGCGACCGACGGCCGCCTGGCCGTCCGACGCAACACCGTCGGCTCATCCCCGCCGGCGAACCGCCAGGAATGGACCCACACGTAGTTTCCGTCCTCCGCGTGGAGCCCCGCGCGGCGCACGTCGAGTGACTCGAGTGCACCAGGATCGATCTCCTGCACTGCACGAAGCAGAGCGCTGCGTACTGGCACCGGCAAGACGCCGAGGACATTGCGCTCGGTCGATCCGAGGGTTCCCTCCCCACAAAGTGACCTCACGAACCACCAAAACCAAGCTCGAAGCTCGACGGACGTGCGAGCCTCCGGCATCGTCACCAGATTGGCCTCTCTCGACCCTGCACGACAGCAGAACGACCGAGCATTCACTCGTGATTGTCGGTCAAGTATACGAGATTGAATAGGCGGATGTTCCCCCTCGGAGGACCACCCCCCTCGCCATGTCACCCCTGTTCGAGGAGAAAAAAGAAAGGCGTTCAGGTATCGACGTGTCCGCTCGACCGCTCCTGATCGTTCCAGCAGGCGATGGCCACAGAGGGGAAGACGACAGACACGCCGAAGTGTGGTTCGGCGCGCATCAGCAGTCCGTTCGCTCACTCGGTGACGATGATCCGTCCCGTCATCTCGCGAAACGTCGGCCCGCAGAGTTCAGTACAGCGGATCTCGTACGTCCCAGCGCGCTCTGGTCGCAGGGGCACGACCGCCACATCACCGGGGACGACACGAACGGTCAACCGCTCCGCACCGAGGTCCACGGACGAAGCGTGAGGAACGTCGCTCGCTGAGACGAGCAAGCGATACTGCACACCTTCCTTCAGTTCCAATAACGGGTACCAGCCATCGACGCGCCCGACCAGATAAACCTCCACCCCCGGCGGTGGGGCCACGATCGGCACACCCTCGTACTCCCCGACCTGATACATCGGCACGAAAGTGGAGACGCGCTGCTCGAAGACCGAAGGATCTTCTCGTAATCGCTCGACCATCGCCGCAGGCGCACCGAACGCGGATCCCACCACGCCGTACCCGAGGAAAGCCAGCGGTACGAGAGCGAGCCCCAGCGCAGCCAGCAGGGAACAGCAGGCACTCGGGAGCTCGTGCGCCCCGACTCAGTCGCACGGTTCTCCGCTCTGGTCGCGTCGAGCGGACGAGAAGCCCCACGAGCACCACCGCGTAGAGTCCGCCGCCAGCCACCCACATGATCGCTCCACCCAACCGCTGGTCGGCTAGTGGATCGAAGCCCCACAGCGCCGCCGCTTCCTCGTAAACCTGGTAGAGGGGACGCGGCGCCAATGTCACCGCGGCACAGACCAGATCCGTCGCCATCCAGACTGCGAACGTGAGGAGCATTTTCGCCGTCGCACGGAGCCTGCAGTGAGCAGGGAGAGCATCCGCGAGCGTCACCCAAAAGAGCAGCGATCCGAGGAAGAAGGTGAGATGCTCGAGTTCGTGCACCACGGGATCGCGCACAGCTGCCTCGTACAGCGGCGGATAGTGCCACAGCACGAAGGGGACGGTGGCAGCGAGGAACACCACAGCCGGCTGTGTCGACACAGCGAGCAGTGATCGTACCTGGTGCTGCTGGGCGAACCAGCGCAGGGAACCAGCGGGAAGGCCACGTAGGATCACCCGGCCCGGCTGCCCCAGTACCAGCAGCGGTGGGGCAACGAGCGTGAGGGGCGTATGCTGCACCATGTGGACGCTGAAACGGGCGCCGTTGCCGTGATCGGGCGGCCCCATGAGCGCTACCGCTATCACCTTGAGTCCGGCCAGATAGGCGAGGACTCGCCAGCGGGAGACCCGCCTGCGATCATGTCGAGGCGCAACCTACCAGGCGATCAGATAGGCCGCGGCAGCGGTAACGAGAAGCGCCGTCAGCGGCGGATCGAGATGCCACGCCCGCATGAGATCGATCGGAGCTGTCGACGTATGGAGAAACGGCAAAAGCGGCGCAGGCAGACCAACCTCCTACCCAGCACCGCGCCCCTAGCTGCAGCTCAGCTCTTCGGTGCCGGTTGCCCGAGGCGCTCTTCCAATGCACGGATCGCCTCGCGGTCACGCGCGATCAGCGTTTCGAGGTACGCCCGCAAGGTCATGCGACCACGCGGCGTCTGGAACTCCTGCTGCCACACGCTGTCCGGGAGATCGCGGACCATGGCCAGTGTCGCCTCTCGTGCTGTGCCGAATTGGCTGAGCAAGACGATCGGGACGAGACCGAGTGCCGTTTGCTGGAGCGTGACCAGCGGTTCCGCTTCGTCGTCGACGATCGTCCGCTCATCACCCCGCAACATCTCCTTGATAGCCTGCGAAGCGTTCAGCTCGCGATTGCGGAGACGATAGAGGATCCCGAGCGGGCTCGTAGGGTCCTCGACCGCCCCTGCGTCAGCGTTCATCACCACGAGTAGGGGCCGGAACCGCTGGTTGAGCTCGCGGTACGTGGCGATCAGCGCCTCGACGACATCCCGATCGGCCATCCAGTCCCCTCCGTCTCCGCTTCCCCCAGCCCGATCTCCGTCTACGATAGCGGAAAGCGGTGTACCCCATCAAGAGCGTCATCGCCTCGTCCCCTTCATCCCTCGCCCTCTTCCTCCACCGTCCGATCGCCGCCAAGGATCGCTGCAGCCACAGCCTCTTTCTGCGCGACGCCCATGCAGGAATGCCCCCACCGCGGCACGTTCTCGGGCTCTCCGCACGCTCCTGGCATGTTGGGCAGTCTTGCTCACCGCGCGAGCGTCTGCTATCATCCGCTCGGTCACTATAGATTCATCACTAAATCACAATAAAGGGGGTGTTCGATAAAGTCCCGCGCCGCGGTCTTGTACAGCCCGACCCGCTCGTTCTCCAGCGAGGAGATCGACGTCGACGAGCCGAAAGAGGGAGAAGTGCTGGACAAGCTCGTGGCCACCGGACTGTGCCTTTCCGATTGGCACTTCGCCAAGGGAGAGGCTCCGGTTCGCTTTCCCATGGTCGTCGGGCACGAAGGTGCTGGCATCGTGGAAAAGGTCGGTCCCGGCGTCAGCGAGGTCCAGCCGGGTGACCATGTCGTGCTCTGTTCCATTCCCGCCTGCGGCAAGTGTCGCTGGTGCCTGAGTGGGCTGGCAGCACTCTGCGATCGCGGTATTTTGATCGGGCAAGGCACGCATCGCGATGGGACGTTTCGCCTCCATAACCAACGGGGCGAAGATGTCGCCCAGTTCGCACTCGTCTCGGCTTTCAGCGAGTACACCGTCTGTCCCGTCGATTCGGTGATCAAGATCGATCCTGATCTCCCGCTCGATCGCGCCTGCTTGGTCGGCTGTGCGGTGCCGACCGGCTGGGGTGCGGCCGTCAACCGGGCACGCGTGCGGCCCGGCGAGACGGTGGCCATCTTCGGGACGGGTGGGGATGAACGCCGTGCAAGGAGCAGCGCTGGCGGGTGCCGAGAAGGTGATCGCCATCGATCTGGTGGGCTGGAAACTCGAGAAGGCCAAGGAATTCGGCGCGACTCACACGATCAACCCCACCCGCGAGGATCCCGTCCAGCGCATCATGGACATCACGCACGGGGTGGGCGCTGATGCCACCATCTTGACCCCGAGCCTGGTGACCCTATCGCTCCTCAGGACTGCGACCCGTGCTACCCGCAAAGCCGGCCGAACTGTCATCGTGGGAGCGATCGGCCGCGACCCCAACGAGGTGGAAACGCACCCTCTCGACCTCATGTTCATGCTAATGGCAAAGGAGGTCTTCAGCACGATTTTCGGTCATAACGTACCGCGCATCGACATCCCACGCTTGCTCGCACTCTACCGGGACGGCAAGCTCAAGCTGGACGAACTCGTCACTCGCCGCTACCGCTCGAGGAGATCAACCAGGCCTATCATGACGTCGAGCGCGGTCAGGTCATCCGCGGCGTGCTCGTCTCCGATTGACGAAGCGCGATGTACAGGCTGGTGGAGCGATAGTCCTCCCCACTAGCTTGCTGGCCAGGGTCGCACACCGTCCGGCATCTGCCACCGACGAGCGAAGATCACCGAGCAACCAGCGTGGGAGCCGATCGCGCGTGCCTGGGTAGACGCTCTCGGCTGCGGTTTGTGGTGGCGACATGCTCGCCGCCGCGGACCGAGCGACTACGTGCTATGATCGTGCCGGATCGCTCCGGGCCGGAGCGCTGAGCCGCGTCGGTGTAAGGGAACGCTGAGCCATGACGTCAGTTCGCCGGGCTTCGTATACACCACTCCGCTGCCCGCTCTGTGGCGGCGAACTCGAAGAGGTCGTCGTTCGCCAGCTCGGACGTGTGACCGCACGCTTGCCCTGGCAACTTCATGCCGGACGTTGCCCTGAGCACGGCTGGTTTCAGGCCGAAGTCATCAGCCGGCCCCCTCGCGAAATCTTTCCCGTCAATCGCCCAGGCGGGATCGCCCGCCGCATCGTCTTGGAGGGCAAGGCGATCTACGCGTTCCCGACGATCTGGAACCGGTTGGATACGCGGCAAGAAGTCGACCCCTTCGACCCCCGCTACTGGCAGATCGATTGGGAACGACTCGGTATTCGCCCTCCCACTCGTGCGGTCCAACCGGAACTGGTCGAGACGCTCGCGGGGAGCCGCCGGCATGCCTGAACTCCCCGAGGTCGAAGCGGCACGGCGCGGAATCGCCGAGCAGCTGCTCGGCCGCACCTGTACGGGCTACGAACTGTATCGCCCCCGACTCATCGTTGCCCCGACTGGCCTCACCCTCGCGCTCCTCGTCGGCCAACCCCTCCGCGAGGTCGGTCGCAAGGGTAAGTATCTGTGGTTAACTTTTCCCACGCTGACCTTACTCGTTCATCTCAAATTGACCGGCCAACTCGTGGCGCGCGGCAGCAACATTCCCGGCTTCGCTGCCGGACATCCGATCCCACCGTTCGATGCGCCGCTTCCCCACAAGTCGACCGCTCTCCGGCTGGATTTCGCCCCCGATGAACACCTTTACCTGACCGATGTCCGTCACTTCGCTCGCGTCCAGCTCATGCTTCCCGACGAGCTTCCCACGACACTCGCCTCCTTGTCGCTCGGGCCGGACGCGCGCAGTGACGAGTTCACCCTGGAGTCCCTTCGGCGAGGGCTCGGCCGGCGTCGCGGAACCTCGCTCAAGGCCGCGCTTCTGGACCAGCGTGTCGTCGCCGGGCTCGGCAACATTTATGTCGATGAGAGTCTCTGGTTCGCCCAACTTCATCCGGCGCGTCTAGTCGGAACGCTGGATGACGGCGAGGCCGTTCGCCTGTACCAGGCGATCCGTGAAGTACTGGCGATCGCGGTTCCTCAGGGAGGAGCCAAGATTCTCCACGGGCGGGCTGTCTCACCAGTCGGCGAGTTTCCCTACGTTCACGGCCGAGCTGGTCAACCCTGCCCGCGCTGTGGCACCTCGATCGTCAAGCGGACCATCGCTGGTCGAGGGACGTACTACTGTCCCGTCTGTCAGCCGGAGCCCACTTCGACTCGCGTTGCGACCAGCGAGGGCTCGGCAGCCTCGGCAGCTGCTTCCTGACCAGTTCCCCCGATCAGGTGACCGTTCCCGTTCGCTTCGTAAACCTCGCGCTTGAGTACGCAGATGAAAGGAAGATTCCGATAGAGCTCGCGATAGTCGAGCCCATACCCGACGACGAACTCGTTGGGAATGGTGAAGCCGACGTATTTCACTGGAACTGGAACCAACCGCCGCTCGACCTTGTCGAGGAGCGCGCACACTTCGAGACTAGCTGGTTCGCGCTCGCGTAACACGCGCATGATGAAGTCGAGCGTCAAACCCGTATTGACAATGTCCTCGACCAGCAGCACATGCTTACCACGTATATCGAGATCGAGATCCTTGCGGATGGCGACACCCTCGCGGAGGTCACGCGAGAGCTGCAGGTAGTCGATCGCCAGCGGTCGGGTGATCACCCGGGCGAGATCAGCCAGGAAGAAGGTGATGCCCTTGAGAACGCCCACCAGGACGAGCGACTCACCAGCGTAATCCGTCGAGATTTGCTGGCCGAGTTCGGCCACTCGCCGCTGAATCTCAGCCGGACTCAAGAGAACTCGCTCGATCTGATCGGGGCGTAACGAGGTGATGTCCACCGAGCCATAGCCGAAGCGCGAGAGGATTTCGTGGAAGTCCTTGCGATAAAGAAGCACGATGTTCACGTGGGGATAAAGCTCTCGGAGTCGCCGGACCTTGCGGTGCTTGCGGGTGACCAAGCTCTGTTTCATCGTCGTGAGTTCGACGTAGAGATCTTGCTCAGGGAGATAGAAGTCGGGGGTGAACTGCTCGACGATGCGTCCGTCTTGCCAGCGCAGCGGGAAGGAACGCGGTTCATATTCCCAGGCGATCCGATAGAAATCGAGAAAGGCTGCGAACTCCGCTTCAGCCGGGTGCGCGAATCGTGGACCTTGTGCGCCAGCACGACGCACCGATGACTGCTGCACCGCTACCGTCATCGCACCTCCTTCACGCGATCATTGTCTCCTCCCATCCCTCCCCACCACTGAACCAACTATACCACACATCTTGCAAAAGAACTGTGACCACACAGTGCCAAATTGGCACCTTTCTCGTACGAACGCATCGAGTACGAGCCGTTCTTCGTGGGTGAGAATCCAGCGATCACCTCTCTAGCCTCGCGTGCCTTGTGCCACCGAGGCAATCAGCGATGCGTCGCCGACGCGCGATCGCCGTTCGGCCGACCGATCAGGTTGCGTCGGGCAGGCTGTAGCGGTGGCGAGCCTTGCTGGTCACGGTGATGCGGTCACCATCGTCACCCGGCTTGCGCGCGATGAATCCCCGCCGCGCCTGCTCAGCGACCCACGCTTCGTCGAAGCCGTAGCGCTCGGCGAGCGCGGCGAAGGCGGCCACGGCGAGCGGTTCCTGAGCGACTGCCGCGTGGTACAACGCGCGTCGCCTTCGTTCGTCCTCGGAATCCGGCCGCAGCACGAGTCGCTCCACCGGATGCTGGCCATGCCGCAAGGACTCGATCACCTCGGGAAGATCGCCCACCTGGACGTTCCGGTAGATCCATCCCTGCGGATAGACGACGATATTCGGGCCGATGTCGCAGAGATCGATCGAGTCGCATGTGTTCACCATGACCTCGGCGTCCAGCCCGGCTCGCTTCAGCTCGAGGCGCAAGCGCGCCGCCACCTGTTGCGCCCCCTTCTGGGAACAGTGATTCGCGGTGCAGACCAGGACATGGGCTCGGCACCAGTACATCCACGTGTTCCTTTCGTCACTCTCGACGTCTGCATGGCGAGCGACACGCCACACGAAAGGCTATCTCACCAGGAAAGCCGTTGCCAGCGCACTGCATCGGCTGGTACGAAGTGTAAATTGCTGCCGAGCCGTCCAAGGGGCTATCCAACAGCGCCACGCCACACCACAGCGCGACCTTCCTTCTGCTGCCTCGGCGCGGTACTCGCATGAACCCACGACCTGCGTGACCGCGCTCGCCGACGGCTCACGGTCGAGCCCACTCTGGCACACGCTCGGGTCGCCACCCATAATGCATCATAATGATCAGATTCTATAATACGCAAGATACGCAGCAATACGATAACTTGCATTCGTCTTTCCGTATGCGATATCCTGGCTGCGAACAGTAACGCGACGTGGGCTCGGATGGGAGATGTCGCATGTCGCTCGACTCGCCGCGCGACCGCCTGTCGAACCTCGCGCGCGGACTGGAAGGGCTGGCCACCCTAGCAGGACTCGCGCTGACCACGCTGGCCTGCTGTAACTGGCTGGTGATTCAATGGCTCGCTCTCCTGCTTTCCGCACTCGGTGGGACTGCTGCCTTCACCTTCTTGGTACGTCTGGAGACACCCCTTCTCGCCGCTGTCATGGTCATTTTTCTTATCGCCAGCCTGCTGGCGCGTGACACCTTCTCCCGCATCCTCGATCTCATACTGGCTGCACTGGTCCTCGTGCTCGCTGTTCTCCTCTTGGCGCGGGAACAGGATCCTGCGATCTTGTGGAGCCTCCCCTTGCTCGGCTGGCTCTTTGTCCATCGCCAGCAGACGCTCTTCGTCGCTTTTGCTGGCGCTGCCGGACTCCGCGTTATCCACTGGTCGCTTTCCCTCATGAGCCGATCGTCCTGCCGTGCTCGAGCTGCGCTGCGGACCGAGCAGGCTGGCCTCGGCGAGTTCACGCCCTGTGCCGACATCGCGAAGGAGGAAGGACGATGACACCAGCGAACCACGGATCGGCCCTCGTCACGTACGAACTCGACGTGGAAGGCATGACCTGCCGGGATTGTGAGCAGCACGGCGAGACAGTTGTCGAGGCCTCTGGCGGTATCGAGCCGCAAGCGGACTGGCGACGCCGTCGCGTCCGCTTCGCTGCCCAGCCCACTTTCGACCCCCAACCTGTCTTCGCTGCCATTCCTGCTGCTAGCGGACAACTGCATCGGTACGAGCCAGGGCAACTGCGGCGACTGGCGCCTGTCCAGCTGGACGATGAGTCACCCGACGCTGATGCCGACCTGGTGATTATCGGCGGTGGCTCAGCCGCCTTCGCTGCCGCGATCGAGGCCCACCAGCTCGGTGCCCGCGTCATCATGATCGAACGTGGTACGCTGGGTGGAACCTGCGTCAACATCGGATGCCTCCCCTCCAAGTTCTTGCTGCGCGCCGCCGCAGTCGCTCATCTGGCTGCGACGCGCCGCTATCGCGGGATCCGCAGCCAACTCGAGACAGTCGATCTGGCAGCCCATGTCGCGCAGAAGCAGGACCTGATCGCCGCACTGCGGTGCGAAAAGTACGAGGAACTCGTCGACTACTACGGTTGGGAACTCCTGCACGGTACGGCCCGTTTCGTCGATCCGCAGACAATCGCTGTCGGCAACCGCCTGATCCGCGCCCGTGCCTTTCTGATCGCCACCGGGGCCAGTCCGGCTCTCCCGCCGCTGCCTGGCCTCGCCGAGACGCCGTTCTTGACGAGCACGAGCGCGCTCGACCTGGAGCGCGTACCGACCTCGCTGCTCGTGCTCGGTGCTGGGTACGTGGCCCTGGAACTCGGCCAAGCGTTCCAGCGGCTCGGCAGCCGCGTCACTCTCGTGCAGCGGCGAGCTCGGCTCTTGCCAGAAATCGAACCGAAGCTGGCCGAGCAGCTCCAGCAGGCGCTCGCTGCGGAAGGGATCCAGTTCTGCCTCGGCGTGCTCCCGCTGCAGGTCGAGCGCGTTCCTGGCGGCGTACGCCTCATCGTGCAGACCAGTGGTGGTCGCGAAGAAGCGCTCGAGGCTGAGACGCTGCTCGTGGCGACGGGACGCCGGCCGAACGTGGACGTCCTCGATCTTGCTGCCGCCGGTGTGGAACTCGACGCTCGGGGAGCCCCCAGACTCGATCCGACGCTCCGGACGACGAATCCCCGCATCTACGCCGCGGGTGACGTGACGCTCGGCCCGCAGTTCGTGTATGTGGCAGCCGCGCAGGGCCGCCTGGCAGCTCACAACGCCCTCCTCGGAGATCAGCAAATCCTGCGCCTCGATGCCATACCAGCGGTCATCTTCACGCAACCCCAGCTGGCCAGCGTCGGGCTGACCCGAGCAGATGCCGAGGCGCGCGGGCATCGGGTCGTGACCGGCTTCGCTCCCGCGTCCGTGATCGCCCGCGAGCGGGTCGAGCTGCAACCGTTCGGCGGGGTGTTCCTGGTCGCTGATGCCGAGAGCGGGCGCATACTGGGCGTTCAGGCACTCACCAGCGCTGCCGGGGAACTGATCGAAGCAGCGACTCTGGCTGTCCATGCTGGGCTGACGCTCACCGATCTCCGCGAGCATCTCGCCCCCTACCTCACGGTTGGACAGGGGCTGCGCCTAGCTGCGCTGGCTGTCGAGCGGGATCCCGCGCGCCTCTCATGTTGTGCGTGAGGAAGCGACGCATCATAGCCCGCCCACTCGGGTCGTTTCCCGGGCCGAGCACTGGCAACTGCGCACGAGTGGAAGCGCATGCTCGGGCATCGCTGTCGCATTTCCGAACCGACCGGCTGCGAGTTGCCTCACCGAACGGAGGACTCGTTCGCGGAGGAACCCTCGCCTTGCGCACGGCGCGTGATCGCGAAGGACCATCGGATCGGGGTAGCCGCTCGTCGCACACCCACCGCGACGAGCTGGAGCGTCGCGTCAGCTCGCCGTCGAAACAGTGGCGATCGGACGAGCTCAGGTGTCACAAAGCGCGGTACGAACGCTACTCGGTAGGGTGGAGCGCGTCCTTCATCCGTACCGGTACTGAACGCCGAAACCACCGCGCGGGTACGTCCAGGCGATATTGCGGAACTCGTAACAGACGATCCGACAGGTCCCGCACTCGACGCAGCCTTCATGGGAGAACTTGACCCGACCATCCGGGAGCGGTGTGTAGCACGCAGCCGGACAGCAGACGATGCATTGCTGCCGCTCGCACTGGAGACAGACATCGGGATCGATGATCCAGATGTGCGCACGCTCCCGATCGACGTGATAGGACGTCTTCGCCAGCTTCCGCTCGAGACCGGCCCGGTCGCGGATCGGATCGATGACCTGCAGCATTCTGGAACGATCCTCCTCGTTCTCTTACGCAGTCTACCAGAAAGCGCGTGTGCTTCGCAGATGCTCGTATCCGCTCAGGGAGACAACGCATCCTGATACGGCTTTTCAGGAGAGCGATCAGCAGGGTACACTCAGCGGACCGGGGCATCGCGCCCCCGAAACGGAAGGAACCCGAGAACGATGGAAGACCGGAGAGTGCCGCTCGAGCGTGTCTGCGTTTTTTGTGGATCGCGCCTCGGCAATCGCCCTGTTTACCGGCTGCATGCGCAGCGCCTGGCCCGACTGCTCGCCGAGCGCGGGATCGGCATCGTCTACGGCGGCGGCAGCATCGGCCTCATGGGTGTCGTCGCCGATGCCGCACTGGAAGCGGGCGGCGAAGTGATCGGTGTCATCCCGGAAGTCCTGATGGCCCGCGAGTTCGCCCACCCCAATCTCACGCGCCTCCACATCGTGCGCACGATGCACGAGCGCAAAGCTCTCATGTCCGACCTGGCTGATGGCTTCGTCGCCCTGCCAGGAGGTTTCGGCACACTCGACGAACTCTTCGAGATCGTGACCTGGGCACAGCTCGGTATCCACACCAAGCCGGTCGTCCTGCTCAACTCGGGCGATTATTACCGTCACCTGCTGGTGAGCGTCCGCCATGCCATCGACGAGGGGTTCATCGCCCCCGAACATGCTGGCCTCCTCATCGTGACCGATGACCCCGAGGAGGCTGTCGAGGCGCTCCTGACCTATCAGCCACCGATCGCTGTCCCTCGCTGGATGGGGCGGGAGGAGCGCTAGCGCTCCAGTTGCAGCAGGGCGAAGCGGGCCGACCCCAGTGTCACGTCTGCCGTGGTCCAGGCCCACAGGCGCGCGAGCAGCGGCCCCGGACCTGCCCGCCCGAGCCGCTCTTCGATCAGCGGGTGAGGGCCTGCCGCGAGCGAGACGCGATGCGGGCCGAGAGCGAAGCGATGAACGGGGATCCCCAAGATTGGATCGTCGGCTGCTTCCCCTGGAGCCTCGAGAAGCGCTCGCCAGGCACTGACGACCGGCGCAAGGTCACGGACAGCGATCACCACTTCAGCCACACCGCGGGCCCCGTTCGGGTGCTCCGCCTGCTGGCCATGCGGCACGCGCTCTTGCCGTGGCGTCACGTCCTCGATCAGGAACGGTAGCTGACCCGTCAACTCGTCCGGGGGCGTCGCGTTCTTCCACGCGATCGTGAATCCATCCGGGCGCGTCCGGCTCCCCGCCGCCAACTGGTAGGTGAAACCCGCTCGCTCGAGTCGCTGGCATTCCATCTCGATGCCCTCGACCAGGACGCAGAGATCGATGATCCCCCCTCCCGCAGCGCGAAAGCGGTGCCAGCGGTGAGCCGGATTGTCCTCATAAAAGGCCAGGAGCTCCAGATACGCGCCGTCGCCGAAACCGATCAGTGCATTGTGCGTTCCCGTAGGTTGTGTTCCACCCGGCACGACCGTGAAACCTGCTCGACGATACTCCTGCATGGCAGCCTCGAGGTCCGGCACCAAAACGACCAGGTGATCGATCTGACGCAACATGATCGACTCCCTTCCCGGCTTCCTCGTCGATGCTCACCCGGCGAGCCACGCGCCACGAGCAGTGTACGGCGTTGGGCTTCTCCGAGGGAAGCGTGCTCCGATGACTTGCCTGCTTCGCTGCCACCCATTCTTGCCCGGCGCATTCTCTCCACGATACACTGGCGGGCGGCCGTGCACGGAGTTCCCCGTGTCGGGTCTTCCCGCGCGAGGCGGCCGCTGCGTGGTGAGCGGTCGCCCCGTGAGGAGGCTCGGGCACCACAGGCAGGTAGCAGCGAGCCTCTCGAACGCACCATCGCACGCCGACGGAACGAGCGTCAGAGGAGGGGTCGTGCTCGCTGGTCTCGCGTCGTTGTTCATTTTGGTGTTCCTTGCCCCCTGGCTCGGGGATCGGCTCGCTGCCCGCTTCGGGTATTTGGCGGCACTCACCTCGTTCGTGCTCTTCGGCTGGTACGCGAGCCAGCTCCCGGCGGTGACACACGGACCGACACGCGTCGAAACGATTTCGTGGCTCCCCACGCTCGGGGCAGATCTCACGCTCCGCTTGGATGGGCTGGGACTCCTGTTCGCGCTCCTGGTCACTGGCATCGGCGCACTCATCGCGCTCTATTCGGTCGCGTACCTCGAACATCATCCGCGCCGCCAGGCCTTTTGGGTCGCATTCCTCGCCTTCGAGGCAGCGATGCTCGGCTTGGTGCTCGCCGATGACGTGATTCTCCTGTTCGTCTTCTGGGAACTCACCAGCATCACGTCGTTCTTCCTGATCGGTTTGGAAAACGAACGGGAGCGAGCACGGACGAGTGCGACGCAGGCCTCGATCGTCACCGGAAGCGGTGGGCTCGCCCTCTTGACCGGCCTCCTCATCCTGGTGCAGCGCACCGGCAGCCTGCGACTGAGCGAAATCCTGGCCCAGGGGCCTCTTGCTGCCGACGGGCTGGTCACGACCGCTTTCCTCCTGATTCTGTTCGGTGCTGCAGCCAAGTCGGCTCAGGTCCCGTTGCACTTCTGGCTTCCCAACGCCATGGAGGCTCCCACTCCAGTGAGCGCTTATCTCCATTCGGCAACCATGGTCAAGGCCGGCGTCTACTTGCTGGCGCGGATGACTCCCGCGTTCGGCGAGCACCCCTGGTGGCAACCGAGCCTCGGCGTGCTCGGCGGCGCGACTGCCCTGGTCGGCGCGCTGCTCGCGGTCCAGCAACGCGATCTCAAGCGGCTGCTCGCCTACAGCACGATCAGCGCGCTCGGGACGCTCAT